>Ga0272441_10003612_pt1 | contig 29203 bp, 14 predicted proteins | sample SSMProp6N_FD_193582 | JGI IMG/M metagenome (GOLD analysis project Ga0272441, IMG submission 193582) | Marine sediment archaeal communities from Little Sippewissett salt marsh, Falmouth, MA, United States - SSM-Prop-6N | ecosystem: Environmental > Aquatic > Marine > Wetlands > Sediment ... | reverse complement strand
CCGAACCAGAAAACCAGACGTAGTGCCAAGAGCCACTGGCCAAACCGTAAGTCCCTTTCGCAAAAGGAAATACAATTTCATGGTGTCGAAGATGGGCTTGACGGCGGGCGCCGAGCAGGTGGCAGCAGCCTCCGGTCAGGTTTCAGGCGCTTCGCAATCGCTGGCCGAAGGCGCCACCGAGCAGGCCGCCGGCCTGGAGGAAACCTCATCCAGTCTGGAGGAGATGTCCTCGATGACCAAGCAGAACGCCGACAACGCCCAGCAGGCCAACATGCTGGCCGCCGAAGCGCGGACGGCCGCCGATACGGGCAGCGAATCGATGGAGCGGATGAATTCCGCCATCCAGGAAATCCAGAAGAGTTCCGACGAGACGGCCAAGATCATCAAGGTCATTGACGAGATCGCCTTTCAGACGAACCTGCTGGCGTTGAACGCCGCGGTCGAAGCCGCTCGCGCCGGTGAGGCCGGCAAGGGTTTCGCCGTCGTAGCCGAAGAGGTCCGCAACCTGGCGATGCGGTCGGCCGAAGCGGCCAAGAACACCTCCAGCATGATCGAGGAATCGGTCAAGAATTCCAAGAACGGCGTGGACATCGCTGCGGAAGTCGGCAAGGTCCTCGGAGAGATCGTCCAAAGCGTCGGCAAGACCACCGATCTGGTCAGTGAAATCGCGGCCGCTTCGCAGGAACAGGCCCAGGGAATCGATCAGGTCAATACTGCGGTCAACCAGATGGACAAGGTGACCCAGCAGAACGCCGCCAACGCCGAGGAAAGTGCCAGTGCCTCCGAGGAACTCAGCTCGCAGGCTGAATCCATGAACGAAATCGTAGGTGAGCTCGTCGCACTGGCCGGGGGGGCCACGCGACAACAGGAATCGAACAAGGGCCGCCAGCCCAAGCACGGACGCCAATTAGCTCACTCCGACCGCGTTCTCCATCACATCGCCGAGGGAACAACGAAACACGTTCCCGCCGCGAAAAGCGTCAACTCCGCAGCGGAGAAGGCCATCCCGCTCGGCGGAGAAGATGAGAGACTGGAACACTTCAATACGTAGCCATTTTCCCAATCAGCCCCGGATCCAGGTGGGTCTCCGCGGCCCACCTGGAATCCGACGGGCCCGCACAAATCGTGGCAGTCAATACAGTGATTCGAAGCACAGCGAGCGGAGAACATACAGGAAACGGCGGCCTGCAACTGACGGCGGGCCTGGCTGCCAGAGAATAGCCGACCGACTACTTGACGAGTCTGGCAATCTGCCTGAATTGGGGGTGTTGGGCGGTTTTGAGCAACTCAAAGAGGACCATTTCCGTGCAGGCTACGGCGGCGCCTTCGGCCGCGAGGCGGTTGAGGGCAATTTCCCTGTTCTCGGCTGTCCGAGAGGAAACGGCGTCGGCCACGACGGTAACGTCAAGCCCTCCGCTGATCAGGTCCAGCGCCGTCTGATAGATGCACACATGTGTCTCGATGCCGCAAAGGAGAACCTGTCGGCGATTCGAGGCCTCCAGATTGACGTTGAATTCCTCGACGCGGCAGCAACTGAAGCTGGCTTTGTTGATGGGTTCTTCGCTCGTGAGAAGTTCGGCGATTTCCGGGACCGTCGGGCCCAGCGCTTCGGGGACCTGCTGGCACCACAGGATGGGAATGTCGAGGATTCCGGCCGCCTGGATCAGAATACGAAGGTTCCGGAACAGCGATTCCTTGTCCGACATGAGTTGGGCGAGCTTGCCCTGAACGTCAACGACAACCAGGCAGCAACTTCGGATTTCGAGCATTCCCTTGCTCTCCTGCGTAGAGAAATCAAAATGCAAAGAGCGTGAAGCGTATCTCGGAGCAAGCGTCGCTTCACGAGATACGCTTCACGAACTGCGTGACATCCCATCACTTCGAACTGCGGAGGACGATCGTCAAGCTCGCCGGGGCGTCTCCTTCCAACGGCGAGAGCTTCGTCTCAGGTGACTCGGTCAACTGCGGTTTCCCTATTTCCACAAGAGACATCGCGCTGCTTACATCATCGTTGACCAGCGCCAGGATTTCGCTGCCGGGCATCTCCCGTGCAACGCGATTCCGTACCTCGTAATCTCGAGCCGTTTCGAGGGACGCCTCGGTATTGTCCTGGGCAACGACGCTGACGGCCTGCTGCGGCGTCACGGCCGGAATAGTCACTGCCTCAGCGTAATCCCGGAGGCTCTCGACATGCAGTGTCGTCGCGTCGAACTTCTCCCAGATACTGCCCAGCGACGCCACCAACCCCTTGACGCCCTCACGACTGCCGGCGAGCCGGTAGATCCGCGTACTTCCGTCGGCATCCGATTCGATCGAGCCGGCCATACCGTGGTCCTCCACGGCCCTTCGGATAACCGCATCGGCCTGGGCGAACGCGCCGGTCCGCAGGTCCAGCCGACCGGCAAAACCGGCATCGGCGAGAACCGCTTTGGCCTCCGGTGTCACGGGGCCGGCCTGCCCATCGTCGGGCAGAGTGGCAATCGCCCCCGGCGTCTCGGGAACGGGGGCCAGGATGTTGTAGACCACCACCCCCAAGACGGCGAGCAAGGCAATCATCGCCGCGGCCGCTACGAATTTGCGCAGCATGAGATGCCAGGTTCCGGCCGAGACGCGCGGCGGGGCCGGCGCTTCGGCCAGCAGAGTCCTTCTTTCCAGGGAGACGCGAATTTGCTCCAGCATTTCGCCGGGAGCCTCGGCGCGAGGCATCGCACTGACCAACGTCTTGCAGCTCTTCAACTGGCGCAGCCGCTGCCCCACCTCGGGATCGCGGGCGGCTAACCGCCGGACTTCGGTCTGCTGTCGAAGGGGGAGCTCTCCGTCAATGAAGCTGCACAGCAGTTCATCGATGTTCGGATTCGCCTTCATTTCAGCATTGCCTCCAAAATTTCTCTCAATCTGCCCCTGGCGCGGCTGAGCCGGCTGCGAACGGTACCGAGCTCGACGTTCAGAACGTCGGCAATTTCCGCGTAGCTCATGCCTTCAATATCACGAAGCACCACGACGGCCCGCTGGGGCTCGTCGAGCTGGAGCAACGATTTCATCGCCGCCGCACACAACTCGCGGCTCTGCGCCACCACCGCCGGATCGGCGGCGCCGTCATCGCTCAAAAAATCCTTGAGCGTCTGCCGGGCCGTGCCGTCCGAGGCCTGTTCTTCGGCATCCAACGAACGCATCATCCGACGCGCGTTCCGCTGGCAATGGTTCAAAGTCAGGTTCACCGCTATCCGGAAAAGCCACGTATAGAAGCTGCTTCTGCCCTTGAACTTATTGATGCCTTCAATTACTTTGACAAACGCCTCTTGCGTAAGTTCCGCCGCATCGTGCGAGTTTCCGCACATTTTCAGGATCACGTTATAGATGCGGTTTTGGTACTTGAGGATCAGCCTCTCGGTGGCGACGGTATCGCCACTCTGCGACTGTCGGACCAGCACAGAATCGTCTATGTTTATGCTCACAGCTCTCAAGTACACGGTTTCCCTCTCATCGGTTCGTTTCGATCCTCAGACAGCCCCTGCGCCCCGGAATCCGAGCGTACGGGGCCTTTATCATCGCAGAATCCGTTCTTGCGGTCAACCGAATTCGGCCGCACACGCAAACGCCCAAACACCACCGTCGGGCCAACTGTTAGACGCAACAAGAGGATCAACGTTACAGATTCGCCTCGGCCCCGCCGTTGCCCTGCTCGCCGGAGAGCCCTTTCTCCGAACCACCGCTCTCGCTCAGCATTGCGGCCAGACCATCGTCCCATAATGGCCCGCGCAGTGGACTATCGTAACGCCGCAGATGCATCACCTCAGCTTGCCCGGCCTGCCCACATTCGCAGCACGGCGCCCCCGTACGCCGTCTCACCGGAAAAAAGCGGGGCCCATACCGGACAGGTATGAGCCCCGAAAAACCACAAAGCAATCGGTCCAGGGCGCCACGCTTGCACGACCATCCTCACACGCTCGAGCGATCGAGCCGCATGACAACGGCGTACCGCCCAGGCGGCTCACGGACCGACGTCCGTAGCGATATAGTCGCCTTCGTAGAACTGCACGTCATCGATCCAGAAGTCTCCGGCGGCAAAACCGCAGTGGAAGGTAACGCTCCCCGGACTCGCGTCCTCGGCAAAGACAGGCGTGGTTACGAACTGCTCGGCCCATTCCTCCGTCATGGTGAAGACCTGCTCACCATAACCGGACCAGGGCGCCGCAGCCAGCTCCGGCTTGAAATTGATGTCCAGCGTACCGGCGCTGCATTTGACGAAGGCCGAGAGAGTGTACTTCTTGCCTGCTTCAAAGACGTATCCTCCCTGCGTCAGGTAAACATCCCAGAAGTTCGCTCCGGCGGTGGGGACGACAACGTGCAGGCAGGAGTCGCCCTCGATCGGACCGTCAGCGACCGCGGCGCCGGCCAGCGTCTGAACCACTTCCGCCGTGGCGCCGCCCCCGGTGTTATCGACCAAGTTCCACGGACCGACAGTACCGCTCTCGAAGCCGCTGTTGGCCAGCAGATTCTGAGCTTCCGCACCGGTGCCGTCGGGCGAGACATAGGCGCCTTCGTAGAAACGCACGTCGTCCGCCCAAAACTCGGCGGCCGCAAAACCAACGTGGAACGTAATGGTCCCCGGACTGGTATCCTGACCGAAGACAGGGGTCGTTACGTGGTATTCCGCCCACTCGTCGGATATGGTGATCGTCTGCTCGCCATATCCGGACCAGGGATCGGCTCCCAATTCCGGCTTGAAATTGACGTCCAGCGACCCTTGCGTGCACTTGAAGAAGCCCGACAGCGTGTACCGCTTGCCCGCCTTGAAGACGAATCCGGGCTGGGAGAGATGCACATCCCAGAAGTTCGCCCCGGCGGCGGGAACCACAACGTGCAGACAGGAGTCGCCCTCGACCGGATCTTCGGGAACCGCCGCACCCACCAGCTCTTGAACGATTTCCGTGGTCGCGCCGGCGCCGGTGTTGTCGGCCAGGTACCACGGGTCCAGAACGCCGTTTTCAAAGCCGCCGTTAATCAACAGGTTGACGACTTCGCGCTTTGCGGGCTCGGTGCCAACGCGGATGTCATCGATGTAGAGCACGCCGCTTCCGCTCTGGCTGGGAGCGGTGCGATTGCCCACGCCGATGTACATCTTTTTGACCGCTGTCAGGTTCACACCGGCATCGCTGAGTTCGGCCAGCGGGATCTTCCATTCCGTCCAGTCGCTCGTGAGAACGGCGTCGGGATCGGGATGGACCATCACCTTCGAGCGGCCCGCGCTGTCCTCGACCACAACGTACATATCGTCGCGGTCGTTGGCCGGGTGATCCGTGCCAATCTCCGCCACCTGCCAGCTCCCGCTGACCCCGCCGCTGGTCTGGACGTTGGAGAACTCCGCCACCGTGGCCACACCGGGAGAGTTACTGCACACCGCCAAGCCAATGTAGAGCGTCCCAATCATGGCGATTTCCTGCGTCGAGCTCGTTCCATCGTCGGCAACAATCTGTTCCCAGGTCACGCCGTCGGCAGAGTGTTCGCCGGTGATCGCATTGCCCTGACGCGTGATTCGGACCCAGTGAGGCAGTGGTGTCGATCCTGCCGCCGAGGCGACCGAATCCGTATCGCCGTTGGTAAAACCACGATGCATATACTCCACGAGGTTGTCCGGCGTGCCAATCATGTGCACTTGCTTGGCCAGCGGAATGAGACTCTCGCGAATCATCACACCGGCCTTGGCCCACACGGCGGTATTCTCAAGCGATTCGATCTTGACGGTAATCGAGCCATCCCCGGTGAGCTGCTTGTAGACAAAGCGAAACTCGTCCGTCTGCATGTAGATGTCGGCGCCGGCGCCGCTCATGGTGATGTTGCCCGGGCTCGTCTCAGCAAACGCCACGGGATTCCCGCGGAACCACAGGCTCAGATCCGTCACGCCATTGGCGCTCCAGTCCTGAGGCGTCGCCCAGGTCCGCTCGGTCTCGGAGTAGAACGGCGTCTCCGAATTGTCATAGTACAGCGGCATCGCCTGGTCGCCCTCGTGGGGATTGTCCGTCTCGGCGATGTCACCGCCGAAGTACGGGCTGGTGTCGCTCCAGATGTCATGGCCGACGATGGCGCCGGTCTCGTTGCCCGGCGTATCGACCGGCTCGGAATAGCCCAGGCCGTCCAGCCACGTCTGGAAAACGCGGTCCGGAGAATCGTTCGTGTAGCTCTCGAAGTCGTCCACCACGAAGAACGCCGCCGTGGCGAAGCTCCAGATGTCACCCTCAGCGATCAACGCGCCGGTCTCATCCAGCTCATTAACCTTCCAGTAGACGTTCTGCCCGTAGGCCACGTCCGCGCCGGTCAGGTCGAAGGTGTGGGCCTCGGTCGTCCCGGCGAAAGCGGTGCCATCCTCCACGGCCACCCGGTCGGTGCTGATATACACCTCGTGCGAAGCCGACCCGCGACCCGGACGCCAGTTCAGCACGGCATCCAGAGCCACACCTTCAGAACCAACTGCCGGCTCCGGCTCGCGCGCCTGGATCGGGACGTAGAGGAAACGCACCTCACTGAGGCCGAACATCGGCATCCCGCCGTGGCTGCTCGTGATCGTCAGCTTCACATACTGGGCTTCCGCGCCGCCGAAATCGATGGGCGGATTGTGTGTGTAGTCATCCTGGCTGGTAGCCCGCTCAAACTCGAAATCGCCTAATGTCAGCCACTCGATACCATCGATGGAGTACTGGATTGTGACGTCTTTGGCGCCGAAGCCCTGGAAGTACTCGATCGCCTGATTCGAGTTCCACACCCACAGCTCATCGACGGCGTACACCTGGTCGAATTCGTACTGGATCCAGGCCGTATCGCCGGCGCCGATGCCACTGAGCCACATCGCGGTCGGATCGGTGGAGTGCTCGTCGTTGGCGTTGAGTCCGGAGCCGTCGACCGTCTTGGACGCCTCCATACCGGCCGCCTCGGAACTCGCGGTGGCCGTAACGTTGCCAATCGGATAGGAATACGGCTCGACCGTGAAGCTCCAGGTGACACCCGGGAACACGGTCGAATCCGGCGGCGCGTTCACTTCATCGACCCGCCAGTAATACGTCTGACCGAAATCCAGGACCTCGTCGGGCGCATACGCAGTCCCGGCCTGGCCCGGACTGACCAGCACGCCCAAGGTGTTGGTTGTATCGGCATTGTTGACGTCGTCAAAGACCGTGCCGAGATACACGTCGTGTGCAACCGCCAGCACGCTCGGCTCCCAGCTCAGCACGACATCCTGAGGCACATCGTCGGCGCCGTCGGCGGGACTGGGGTTCTCGGCCGTGACGATGGGTTTGAAGGCAGGCGAAACGTAGTCCCCTTCGTAAAACCTTGCGCCATCCATCCAGAACTCGCCCGCTCGGGCAGCGACGTGAATGGCGATACCCGCCGGATCCACATCCTCGGCAAAAACAGGAGTTGTCGTGCTGTATTCTGTCCATTCGTCCGTAACGGTGAAGGTCTGCTCGCCATATGCCGTGTACGGATCCACAGGCAGTTCCGGCTTGAAAGAGATCTGCCAGGTGCCCTCGTCGCACTTGACGAAGGCGGAGAAGGTGTATTTCTTGCCCTTCTCAAAGGCAGGCAGTCGTTGCGTCAGGCCGCTGTCCCAAATGTTGGCCCCGGCGTCCGAAACTGTGACATGCAGGCAATTCTTGCCCTCGATCGGATCTTCCTCAACCACTTCCGCCGCGGCGCTGCCATATGCACCCCAGGGATTGAGAACACCGTCTTCAAAACCGCCGTTCGCCAGCAGATTCACGGGGCCGTCTTGTGCATGGCCAAACCCCGCCAGAACTGCGATGAACAGAATTGCCATAAACCACATTGCTTTGATTCTCATGGTACACACTCCTTACCATCCGTCGCTCAACGACGTACCTCGATTGACCTCCGCTGGTCTGCTATACATCCCCCCGGGGAATCAAGTAAGCCATTTTCTACGCATGACAGCCCTCCCTCAAGAACAGGAACAACTCGGAAGCAGGAGGATGCAGGCCCCACGCCGAAGCCCCTCCTGATTTTGCCTGTGATCTGTTTGCTGCTGCCCGTCATTCATCTCTCACGTGCTGACAGTCTGGCTCCGTACTGTCGCCACCGGTCTGTTGATGGTGCTTTATCGGCAGAAAACGCTCCGCTCTCCGGTACAAGCCCACCGCCTGACGCGGGAAAACCTGGCCGGCTCGCACACCATCAGCCCAAAACGTATCTCGTCCCGGATTATCGCCTCATTTCGACCTGTCGTATGCCGCGCGGCTCCTCACACTTTGACATCATCACCAGGCGGGCCCTTACAGTCAAGGTCCGATAGTATTATGGTAGCAAATCGGCCATGTATTGGTCAAGCTCAATTGCGTCATTGCCGCACCGGCTTGTACCGCAAACGATTCCCGCAAGGTCAGAAATCTCGGGCCCGGCGCGGGGAAATGAAACGGGACCCGCACTGATTCGGTACGGGCCCCACCCTTGCAGACCGCAAACATCGCCACAACGAGAGCCTTCCCGTGGCATTACTGCCTGGCCAGGTAGACGATTTCAAACCAGGACAGGGCCCTGTCGTAGATCCGAACCTCGTCGAGCGCCCCGTTGAACGGATTGCCGCCGTTGACTTGGCCGCAACCGAATTGCACGTTGGCCTCCGTATCGGTGCCGAAGGAGAAGGTGGTGCCGGAACCGCGTACCTCGCCGGCCACGTAGATCGTCACTTCCGCGCCGTCAAAGGTCACCGCGACATGCTGCCACTCGCCTTCCGGCAAGACCGCATCGCCCGTGCCCACGGTACTGCCGTTGCGCCCGAACCGCAGCACGCCCGTGTCCCGGTTGGCCTCAAGGTCCCACATCATGTCAGCGGCGTCCCAGGAGTCGCGCTTACCGATCAAGCCCTGGTACTGACCGCTCAAGCCATTCCAATTGGCCCAGAGAGAAACGGAGAGCTGCCCCGTCGCTTCCGAGGGATTGAAGGTGCCCAGGGCGACGTGCTCGTGCCCGTAGGTCCCATCGAACAGCATCCCGGTGCCAACCGCTCCGTCCACGTAGGCGACGGGGAAGTTGGGGTCGCCGGCCAGCGTTCCATCGTTGCCGTTGCCGGAACTGTCGTTGGGATCGTTCTCCAGGGCGCAGTACACCAGCAAGCCGCTACTGCCCGGGTCGGAAACGCCTTCACGACCGACGCGAATGTCGTCGATGGTAATCACGCCGGTGCCGCTCGGGGCCGGAGCGGTGCGATTGCCGACGCCGATATACATCTTCTTCACCGTCGCCACGTTCACACCGGCGTCGGTAAACTCGCTGAGCGGAATCTTCCACTGCGTCCAGTCCGAGAGCAGCACGGCATCGGGATAGACCATCACCTTCGAGCGGCCCCCGCTGTCCTCGACCACGAGGTACAGATCGTCGCGGTCGTTGGCCGGCTGAGCCACGCCGATCGCTTCCACCTGCCAGGCGCCGCTGACGCCGCCGCCGGTCTGGACGTTCGAGAACTCCGCCACAGTGCCCACGCCGAAGACGTGACTGCACACCGCCAAGCCAATGTAGATGGTCCCGATCATGGTGATGCTCTTGGTGGAGCTCGTTCCATCGCTGGCGACAATCATCTCCCAGCTCACGCCGTCAGCCGAGTATTCGCCGGTAATGGTGCTGCCCTGGCGCGTGATTCTGACCCAGTGGGGCAGCGGGGTCGAATCCACGTCGGTGGCCACCGCACTGGTGGTTCCGTTGGCGAACTCACGGTACATGTACTCCATGCGATTGTCCGGCGTGCCGATCATGTGCACCTGCCTGGCGCCGGGCGTGAGCCCCTCGCGAATCATCACGCCGGCCTTGGCCCATACGTGCGTATTCTCGAGTGATTCGATCCTCGCGGTGATCGAACCGTCGCCGGTGAGCTGTTTGTAGGCAAAGCGAAACTCGTCCGTCTGATTGTAGATGTCAGCGCCGGCGCCGCTTATGGTGATGTTGCCCGGGCTCGTCTCAACGAACGCCCCCGGGTTGCCCCGGAACCACAAGCTCAGTTCCGTCGCGCCGTTGGCGCTCCAGTTCTGCGCCGTCGTCCAGGTCCGCTCGGTCTCGGAATAGAACGGCGCTTCCGTATTGTTGTAGTACAGCGGCATGGCCTGACGGCCCCCGTGGACGTCGTCCGTCTCGACGATGTCGCCCTCGAAGTACGCGCTGTTCTGGCTCCAGATATCGTGGCCGACGGTGGCGCCCGTGCCGTTGCCCAAATGGCCCGGCGCCGGCTCGGTGAAACCCCAGCCGTCGATCCAGGTCTGGAAGACCCGGTTGCCGACCTCGTTGGTGTAGCTCTCGAAATCATCCACCACGAAATACTCCGTCGTCGAGAAGCTCCAGATGTCACCTGCGGCGAGCACCGCACCGTTCTCATCCAGCTCGTTGATTTTCCAGTAAACGGTCTGACCGTATTCCAGGCCCGCGCCGCTCAGATCGTAGCTGAGCGTCTCGGTGGTATCGAGAAGGGCCGTACCATCGGCCACCGCCGCCCGGTCGCTGCTGACGTACACCTCATGCGCAGCCGACCCGCGACCCGGGCGCCAAGCCAGCACAGCGTCAAGATCGACGTCTTCGACGCCCACCGCCGGCTCCGGTTCGCGCGCCTTGATCGGAACGTAGAGGAAACGCACTTCGCTCAGACCGGTCTGCTGCATGTACAGGCTCCAGTTGCTCGTGATCGTCAGACGCACGAACTTCGCCTGCACGCCCTCCATATCGACCGTGTCGTAGGCTCCGTAGCCGTCCTGGCCGGGGGCCTGTGTGAGCTGCACCTCACGCAGAAGGCTCCATTCGACGCCGTCGAGCGAATATTCGACGGTCACGTCCTTGGCGCCGAAACCGATGAAGTCTTCGACCGACTGGTTCGAGTTCCACACCCACATCTCGTCGACGGTGTGAACCTGGTCGAACTCGTACTGAATCCAGGCCGGCAGCACCGTCAACATTTCGGTGAGCCACATGTCCGTCTCCTCCGTCACGTGCTCGTCGGCGGCGTTCATGCCGGAGCCATCGACGGTTTTGTCCGGGGTCATGCCCTTGTCGGCAGCCGATGAGCTGGCGGTGGCGGTGACGTTCGCCAATGGATAGGCGTACGGCTCGACCGTGAAGCTCCAGATCGGGCCTCTGAAGACCGTGCTGTTCGGCGGTGCGTTGACGTCATCGACTCGCCAGTAATACGTCTGTCCGATATCGAGAAGCCCCTCGGGATCGTATGAAGTGCCGCTGTGCCCCGGACTGGCCAGCACGCCGCGATCGTCCGTAGTGCTGGCGGCGTTGACGTCATCGAAACTCGTGCCAAAATAGACATCGTGGCTGGCTGCGAGTTCCCCGCGCGTCCACGAGAGAACCACGTCCGTGCGCACGTCCGTCGCACCCGACGGCGGCATCGGCGCGCTGCTCGTCGTCGCGGCGCCGGGCTGCATCGCCTGGGCGATCTCCGCCGCAGTCAGCGCCGTGTCGTAGATCCGTACCTCATCGATGGTACCGACAAAGCTCTCGTTGTTGGTGGCCGAAACACAACCGATCGAGACAATGGTGTCGTCGGCAGTATCTTGAAACGTTACATTCCCAGTTGAAACTTCCTCACCGTTGATATACTGTACTGCGGCGCCGTCGTCCCACGTCAAAGCCACGTGAGCCCACTCATTCGCATACGGCACAAGGTACGTATTGCCCCACCACAAACCGGCGCCTCCTCCGGACCAATCGGCTCGAAACAAGAGAGCACCGCTCGGTTGGACCTGCCAGAACCACTTGACATTGGTGCCGGGATCCCAGCCTTCACGTTTGCCGATAATGCCTTGCTGTGAGATGCTATGGTCCAGGCCCTCCCAGTTGATCCAGGCGGCCAGCGTCATGGCATCGTTGGCCGCGGTTGGATCGATCTCGCCGATCAGGATCCGGTCGCCCCCCGTATCGAAGTGCACGCCCGTACCCTTGAAGCCGGGCACCCACTCCACATCGCCGTTGAAGGTCCCGTCATTGCCGTTGTCGGTGTCATCGACGGTCGTGGTGCCCTGGCCCTCATCGAAGGGGTAGTAGGCAATGAGTTCGGCGGTAGCGCTGCCGGCGGCTACACCCAGGAGCAAGACGAGAAACAAGAGACAGGTGAGTTTCCTGAACATGATCGTCCTCCCTTCAATAGATGTGTGATCCGGTGCCCCAGGGTCCATTGGCCACACGCCAATATGCATGCCGAGGCCCGGTACTTCCGCGTTTTCATCCTATCGGCAAGTTCCCGTGCTGGCCTTGGCAGCAGTGCGCATACGGAGAGACAAGTCGAACACTACCCCGAACAAATCTCTCGCCACATAAACACAAGCCACGCCTCCGATACCGCTTGCCTGTCCGCTACCAGCCCACATTCGCCGGCACACACGCACCTCCACGCTTCCAGCGCCCGCGAAACGCACGGATTCCGCCTGAACCGCACCTGGCCCGCCCTCCCCGGCATGACAGGACCTGCCCTGATCCGCAGCCGCAAGCCATCTTCCGATAATACCAGTATTTCACGCCCGTGTCAAGAACGACCGGAATCTCAGAACCCTACATGGACGGGAAACAACCTACTGCTCCGTCGCTTGTCATGGGACGCTTGTCATCCTGAACGCAAGCGAATCCCGGCGCGCCGGGATCACCACCACATGCCCCTTCTGACGCGCAGCCGACTTCTCCTTCTCAGCCCAAATGCTCCACTTCGTTCAGCATGACAACCGTCTGATGAACTGAGACAGAGCACTGCGCGGCACACGTGCGAGCTGTGGCCCCCGCCGCGCAGCGTTGACCGTCCCGTTTTTGCGCCATCGCCCGACAGATTCGAAAAGGGGCTGCGATATGATGGTCGCAGCCCCTGCTGGTGCTCGGATTCGTATTCGTAGGATCTACTTTGCCCTTCCGGGCCTTCACACTCCTACGGCTTTGTCAGGCGGATGTCATCGACGTACAAGACACCGGCCTGGCCGCCTTCGATGCCGATGGTCAGCCTGCTGACGCTGGTGAGACTCACACCGACCGAGGGAAGGTCGATCTCCCATGCGATCCACTGGGTGCTCGCGATGTCGGCCGGATCGCCGCTGTAGGCGACCTTGACGCCGTTGATCTCGACGTACAACGCGCCCGTGTTGTCGGCGGCGCCGCGGAAGTGCACCACCAACGTCGTTACGCCCTCGACCGTCCAATTCTCCGGAGGCGCGAAGGTGCGATCCGCCTCCGAAATCCCGGGCGCAACCGTGTTGTCGTAATAGATCGGCATCGCCTGTAGGCCGCCGTGCACGTTGGCGGTCTCCATGATGGTGCCGTCGAAGTGCGGGCTGGTCGAGCTCCAGATGTCGTGGCCGACGGCGGCTCCAGTGCCGTTGCCTTCGTTGCCCGGGTCCGGCAGGGTGAAGCCGATCCCATCGATCCAGACCTCGAAAGCGCGCGAGCCGACTTCGTTGCTGTAGCCCTCGAAGTCGTCAACGATCAGGTACGCCGGCACGGTGAAGCTCCACACGTCGCCCTCTTGGACAGTCGCGTCGGCGGCCACCTCGTCGATCCGCCAGAAATAGTCGCCGCCGCCGAGCTCGACGAGACCAGCCAGCGAGAAGCTGGTCGCGGCCTGGTTGCCCCGATACTCGGCCGCGTCCTTGTCCGCGGCGGCAGCGGCCTCTCTGTCGGCGCCGAAATACACATCGTGCGAAACCGCCCCGTCGCCCGCCTGCCAGTTCAGCGCGATCGCCTCTCGGATATCGACGGTCGCGTCGCGGGCCGGATCGGGATTCGACGCCAGCAGCACATTGCCGCGCATCACCTGGCGAATCTCTTCCTCGGTCAACACCCTGTCGTAGATGCGGGCATCGTCGATCTCGCCGACCCAGGGCGCGTTGTGCCAGGGAGTCTCGCCGATCCGTACCACACCGGTGGCGACCGTATCGATCGGCTCATCGAGAGAATCGGCGGTTGCGTCGGCCTGCCCGTCTGCATAGAGCAGAATGTCCGTGGCATCCGGCGAACCGTCATCTTCAAACGTCACCGCCACGTGATGCCACTGACCGTCGGCGAGGTTCGTCGCACCGTAATGATATCCGCCATTGACTTCCGTGCGCAGGCCGCCGGTGGCATCAAGACGCATCCTCCATTTCTGGCCCACCACGTTCTGGCCCCAGGACATAATGGTGCGGTTGGCCGTGGTGGTCCGGATCCAGGCACAAAGGGTGCGGGCATCTGTGCCCGTCACGCCCGGATAGTCGGCCGCTTCGACATAGACGTCGCTTCCGAACATCAGCGCCGTGCCTTGATATCCGTCCGTCCACTGCGCGGCGCCGTTGACGGCGCCGTGGTGGCCGTGACCGGACCAGTCGACGGCGGTGAAGCCCTCTCCTTCGTCCAGCGTCCACCAGAGAGTGAGACTCGGGTCTGTCACCGCCACTTCAGGCAACGTGGTGAAGCTCCACAACTCGCCCCTTTCCGTAGCGAACCCGGTGAACTCGTCCACGCGCCAGTAGTACGTCTTGTCTGTTGCCAGCGGACCCGGATCGTACGTCGGATCAACCATCATGAGGCCGTCGATAGCGGCGTCGTTGACTTCGTCGAAACTCTCGCCGAAGTAGAGAGTGTGGAACAGAACCCCCATACCCGGCTCCCAGGCCAAATCCTGATCCGGACGAACGTACTGGATTCCATCGGCCGGAGAGGGCGCCCACGCAACCGCCGGCTGGACCCAGAAGCTCCAGACGTCGCCTTTCCAGGGGCTGTCGTCATTGGCATCGTTGATCTCATCCACGCGCCAATAATACGTGGCTCCAGGCTCCAGGCCATCCGGAAGGACCCCTCCCGCACGGCCTATCGTAAGCTCACTCTCTCCCAAGTTCTGGACAAACTCCGGCGAATCCGGCGTGGCGCTGTTCACATCGTCGAGATCGGTGCCAATGTACACGTCGTGGGTCACAGCGTAGTCCCCCGAGCGCCACGACAGTACGGTCCACGTATCGTCTACGCGGGTACCGCTCTTCGGCGCCGGTCCGTAGGCGTTGACGCGGTGGATCTCGCCGGTCAGATACGCCACGGCATTGAGGAAAATGGCCTGCCCCTCCTTGGTGAGGTTCATCGCCCCCTTGGTGTCCCCGTTGATGCCTTCGCCGGCAGCGAACCACATTCTCGCCGCCGCAGGCGACTGCGAAGTTCCGTCATAAAACGACGTGCCTGTCTCCTCCCAGAGCGTAATCCACAGACGACCGTCCGTGTGTGTGGCCAGAACCAGCCCGTTGCCGCCGTCGGTGGCCCCGGTCAGGTTCGTCGCGGTGTTCGCCATGGCAATCTCATCGCCGACCGACCCGATCCCGGCGAAGATCGGATGATCTTCCACGATGAGCATATTATCCGTTGCCCCGATCTCCGGGGTGGTTGTGTCGTTGAGCCATTGCCAGCGACTGCTGCGGACCAGGTATGAGCTGGTCTGAATCAAAGGAACGGCAAGACCGTTCCACTGGTCGATTTCCTCCCCGTCGTCGTAGCTCCCGCTGTCCGTGTCACGGCTGACGATGACCAGATCCGCGGCGTTCATCGCGTCGATCTTGGCATCATCGAGCGTGCGCATATCGGACATACGTTCGACCGTGTGCCCGTCCCCTTCGAGCAAATCGCGCCACCCGTCAAAGCCCTGGATCGCGCCCTCGTCGACCCAGATGATATCGGCGGCGAACAGGGGACCGGCCAGAAAAACGATAACAACCCCCATCAGACAAAAAGTAGAAACGGCTTTCTCACACATGATGATCCTCCTTCTCAAAGATGATAATCATACGTGGAACGGCCACAGGCCCGCTGGGCCTCGATCCGACGACCCCGCACGGCCGGCCGCAACCAGACAACCTTAAATCTGCAACACGACCCAAGACACTCCACCAGCAGCCGATGAGACCGCCGATGGCTTACCTCGCAAACCTCTTCCGAAAACAGATGCTTCACCCTGCCCCGACAGCCGGATGCAGTATACCTCCTTCCCTAAAGGCGCCGAGCGAGTCAATTGGCGATAGTGAATTTCGACGTAGTTGAGAAAGTGCCCCGGTCTCGGCCCACACCGCCGACACCATCTCCCGCAAGACTGTGCATACTCTGTCGCAGGGCGATATTCATCTCAAACTCGTCTCAGGAAAAATGAAAATCGCAAATACACACACATCTTTAATATACTACAAAAGGACTCTACGCTTCAAGGAATATCTCCCCTGCGCGGGAACGTCGAACGCCAATCACCCCCCAAAGCAAGTCGATGCGCAAGAAAAACGGGGCCTGCGTCGCTTGGACACAAGCCCCGGAAATGCGTCGTTGCTGGCGAAATCACTCAACAGCGACTACGTCCGACTCTTCGGCGAAGTAAGGCGTGATGATCCGAATCTCGTCGACCAGGATCATACCGGCGCCGTCGGGCGTCGCCGCGTTGGGATTGCCCACGCCGATGGACATCTTCTTAACGGCCGCCGGATTGATACCGACAAAGTCCGCCAGCGGAATGTCCCACGGGGTCCACTCCGCCACGGTCGCACCGTCGGGATAGGAAACCGTCGCGACCCGCCCCACGCTGTCCTGCAACGTCACGTACACGTCGGCAAAAGCGTTGGACGGATGCGGCGCATCACCGATCTCGGCCACCTGCCACGCGCCCGAAACGCCGCCAGTGGTCTGAATCCCGGAGAATTCGGCCACCGCGGCATTGCCCGAACTGTGGCTGGTCAACGCCAGGCCGATGTACACGTTGCCGGTCAGGTTGAGCGTCTGCGGATTCCAGGCCATCGCCGTCCAGGTCACGCCGTCGGTCGAGTAATACCCGTTGAAGTCGTTGCCGACGCGTTCGATCTTGACCCAGTTGGGCTCGCGCATGGCGATCTGCTCGGCCGTGGCCACGGCGGAATCACTGACCGCGTCCAGATTGTTCCGCAACCGAGCCTGGTAACGAATGCCGTTGTTGCCCGTCATGTACACGGCGGCAAACGCCGAACCTGCTTCCAGCGTCTGACGAATCATGACGCCCGCCTTGGTCCACACGCTGGGATCCACAAGGCTGTCAACCCGGGCCACGATTGAGCCGTTGCCATTGAGGCTCTTGTAGGCATACCGGAACTCATCGGCAACACCAAAGATATCACCCCCTTCGGCACTGAGCGTGATCGCGCCGGGCCCGGTCTCCAGGAACGCCGCCGGCTGGCCCTTGAAGTACAACTGCAGCGTATCGAGGCCGTTGAGCGTCCAATCCTGCGCCATGGTCCAGGTGCGCTGCGCCTCGGACAGATACGGGGCAGCCGAATTGTCGTAGTACAGCGGCATGGCCTGATAGCCACCCTGAACGTCGTCGGTCTCGACAATCGCGCCCTCAAAGTAGGGGCTGTCCGCACTCCAGATATCGTGTCCGACGATCCCGCCGGTGCCGTTGCCCGGCGTGTCCACCGGCTCGGAGAAGCCCAGGCCGTCGATCCAAGCCTGGAAGACACGGCTGCCGACTTCGTTGGTATAACTCTCGAAATCGTCAACGATCAGGAAGTCGACCAGCGTGAAACTCCAGACGAAGCCCTTGGTGGTCGTGCCATCGTTGTTGATCTCATCGACGCGCCAGAAGTACTGGCGATCCCATTCGAGCGCCGGAACCGGCATATAGCTCGTGTTGTTCTGCCGACCACGGTAGATGCCGGTCGCATCCGAGGCGTCGGCCGCATCAACCGCCGCGCGATCCACACCCAGGTACACATCGTGCTGGGTCGCCTTGTCGCCCGGCTGCCAGGTCAGCGTCGCCGCCTGGACAATGTCGATCGTCGCGTCGTTGCCGGGGATCGGGTCCCACGCCGACGACAGATCGCCGCGCATCACCAGGGTGATATCCTCCTGAGTCAGGGCTTCGCTGTAGATGCGAACCTCGTCGATGAGCCCGTCCCAGGAACCGCCGGTGTCCTTGCCGCCCTTGCCGATGATCACGGTATTGAAGCCCGTCAGCGTCCCGGTTTCGGGCTCGCTGCTGGCCGTCGGAACGTCCGGCTTGCCGTTGAGGTAAAGCTGCAAAGCCTGTCCGCTGCTCCAGACCATCGCCACGTGCTGCCATTCCGTGGTCTGGCTGTCGTTGGAGCTTTCGACCTGCACGACCACGTCGTCGGCCTCGGTCGCCACAGTAACCCCCAGCTTCAGCAAATTGCTCCCGCCCGCCGTTGCGCCGGCGGCATCGTAGCGCATGTCCCGGTCGTCATTGCCGGCCGGATTGTCAAAGATGACAAAGCCCTTGTCTGTGTTCACGACATCGGACTTGATCCAGGCCGTCACCGTCAGCGCCTCGAGGCCGTTGAGGAACGAACCGTCGGCATAGACGACGCTGTCGCCGTTGCCGGCGAACTCCAGCGCGCCGCCGAGTTGTCCGACGGTCCACGCCGGGGCCCGATCGCCGAACTGCGCGTGACGGTCGTAACCCGACCAATCCGCCGCGACTGTGCCAACACCTTCGTCCATCTTCCACCAGCCCAACAGGCTCGGATCGGTAATCGGAATCAGCGGAGCCGTCTCAAAGCTCCAGACGGCGCCTTCGTACTTCGTCGTCCCGTCGCTCTCCACCTCATCGACCCGCCAATAGTACGTGGTGCCCTTCTCCAGTGCGGGAGCCGTCCAGGTGAGATAATGAAGGCTGTCCTGAAAAGCTGCCGGGTCGCCATTTCCCACCGCGGCCTGGTCGGTACTGAAATACACCTCGTGCGTCACGGCCTTGGTGCCACCGGTCCAGGAAAACTCCGGTTGATTGGGCTCGACAAAGATCGCGCCGTCGGCCGGGGTCGGCGCAAACGCCGCCAGCGGAGCCGTGTTGAAACTCCAGACGTCACCCGTATGGACGGTCACCGTGTCGGCTTCGACCTCATCGATGCGCCAGTAATACGTCACACCCGGTGTCAGACCGGGGGTATGGTAGTACATCTCGAACGTCGTTTGAGGACCGACCAGATCCGCCTCGGTCAGTTCCGGACTGGTCCCGAGGTAGAGCCTGTGGAAAAAGGCTGTATCGCCGGCGGTCCACTGGAACAACGGCGTGATCACCGCGTCGGCCCCGTCGGCCGGACTGGGCTCGTAGGCCTTGACGCGCGGAGCCATGGCGGCCACGCCATACATGTTCCTGCCCCCGCCGTCATTCTGGGCGAAAAGGGTAATTGTACCCGCCGAGGCCGGCATCGCGAAAGCGGACGACCAGCGGTCGATGCTCCCGTCGCCTCCCTCGTCGATGGCGATGTCCAGCCCCGTGTCTTCAAATCCCAGGTCCGTGACCCAGTTCATTCCCACCGCGCCAAGATCGGGATCGAGCCCTTCGCCGCTATCGGCGCCGCCGCCCAGGCGGTTGTCCAGAATGAGATAGAGCGTCACGTCCTGCGACAACGTGACATCCATCTCGCAATTGGGATTGTCCTTGTCATCATTGGCCGTCATGACGTAGTCGGCCCCCAGAAGCGCGTCCGGCACTTCGGTATACTGATGCGTTCGGTCCACGAAACAGAGCGAATCCTCCGCCAGAAAGGTATCCGAAATGACCGGCTCGGTATCACCGCTGTTGTTATCCGGATTTCGACGCTCGACCGCACTGATGAACTGCGCCTCGGCCACCGAAACGGCGGACATCGTGACACCAAGGAGCACAAGTACAAAAAGCAACTTTCGATACATGAATCTCTCCTTCAAACGTTACAATACGATACGACACCGAGGAAATCACAGAAACGAGTCCGGGTTTTCGTAAGACGTTCGCCTCCGGCCCGCCCTCGCCCGAACGGCCCAAAACCGCAGGCCACCGAACAGCCGGGCCGGCACAGAGGCTGCTCCTGCCGGATTCCGCGAGCTTCGTCCTTGATTTCCTAACGACCAGAGTAATGAATTGCAGGAATGTCGATGCAGAAGAGGAAATGCCTGACGCGAGCGCACACCCTGCGCAATCCTGAACTCAAATCTTACACACCTCCTTGCCGGCGATACTCACTGCTGAGCCCACCTCGAAAAATGAAAATCGCAGTACTTCCATATATTTTATACCAAACGGGCGGGCCCCACTTCAAGAAAAATCGACCCGACGAAAGATATCAAAAAACAGATTGCAGCCAGCAAGATTCGCGAAACTGCCGCTGCGACGGGGTGATTCCATATCCTTGATCCTTTCCGTTCGATCTTCGATCCTGCCGGCGGGTCAAAAGAGCCGGGGCCTGCATCGCAGGGACACAGACCCCGGAATCGCACCGTCACTGCGGGTGTGACTTATCCGCCGACAACGTCGTTCGGCTCGGCAACGGGTTCGGGCTTATACACCCGGATATCGTCGATCAGAACCATACCCGCCCCGTCCGGAACGGGAGCGGTGCGGTTGCCCACGCCGATGTACACCTTCCTGACGGCCGCCGGATTCATACCGACGAAGTCGATCAGGGGAATGTCCCACAGGGTCCACTCGGAGACGGTGGCGCCCTCGGGATACGAGACCGTCGCGACGCGGCCGAAGCTGTCTTCCAATGCGACGTAAACATCCGCCAGATCGTTTTCCGGGTGATCGACGCCGATCTCGGCCATCTGCCACTGGCCCGAGACACCGCCGCTCGTCGAGATACCGGAGAACTCCGCCACGGTTACGGCGTCGGCGTTGTGACTGGTCACCGCCAGACCGATGTAGACGCTGCCGCTCAAGTTGACTTCCGCGGACGCTGGATCGCCATCCGGGTCGGTGACATCGACCCAGGTCACACCGTCGGCGGAGCGCTGGGCCGTGAGCGTATTGCCCTGACGAGTCAGCTTGACCCAGTGGGGCGCCGAAATGCCGCCTTCGTTGGAACTCTCGCACGTGCCGGCCGTGAGGGGACGCCGCCCGAAGGACACACCCTGGCCGGGCGTCACCACCACATAGGCGAAGCGGGCGTTGGCCTCCAGCGACTCGCGGATCATCACGCCGCCCTTGGCCCAGCCGTTGGTATTGGCGATGCTGTCGACGCGGGCAGTGATACTGCCGTCGCCGCTGAGCGACTTGTAGGCGTACCGGAACTCGTCGGAGGTACCCCAGATATCCACCCCGGAGGCGCTCACGATCATGCTGTCGGCGCCCGGTTGCACGAAACCGACGGGCCGGCCTTTGAAATACAACTGCAGCGTATCGACGCCGTTCTGCGTCCAATCCTGGGCCATCGTGTACGTGCGCCGGGCCTCGGAATAGTACGGCGTCTCGGTGTTGCCGTAGTACAACGGCATCGCCTGGTTGCCGCCGTGCGGGTCATCGCGTTCCATAATCGTGCCGTTATAGTGGAGGCTGTCCGCACTCCAGATGTCGTGCCCGACGATGGCGCCGGTTCCGTTGCCCGGGGCGCCCGGCGCCGGCTCGTTATAGCCGAGGCCGTCCACCCAAATCTGGAAGACGCGTTGTCCCACCTCGTTGGTATAGCTCTCGAAATTATCGAGCACGATAAAGTCGGCCGTGGTGAAGCTCCAAACGCTGCCGATCCAGGGGCTCTCGGCATCGGCGTTGTTGACTTCATCCACGCGCCAGTAGTAGGTCTTGCCCCACTCCAGCGCGCCGGGGTTGAAGGACGTGGCATCCAGCGTCTGCTGGCCCTGGTAGATGCCGACGGTCGAGGTGTCGGCCACGGCCACGGCGTCCCGGTCGTCCCCGAAGTAGACTTGATGCTGCACGGCCTTTTCGCCGGCGTTCCATGACAGCATCGGCGCCTGCGTCACGTCCACGGCGCCGCCGGCCGGAGTCGGACTGCTGGCACGCAGAGGCGCAGAGTACGCCCCTTGCGGGATCAGCTCCTTCGGTGTGGAGAGGCTTTCCCAGCTTAACTGGGCGACCGCCACGCCGCCGGCGTCGTAGAACTCCATGATGATCGGATAGCGCTGTCCACCCACCAGATCGATAGAAGCCTTCGCCTCGGTGGGCGAACGCCGGTTCTGCCACAAGTCCATGATCTGCACGTCGTCGACCCAAAGCCGTACACCGTCTTCCGTGTTGGCATAGAACGTGTACGTCTCCGTGAAGGGCACCTCGATCTCGCCGACCCACCGAACGCTGAAATTGTCGTTGGGAAGACTGGCTTCGGGCACGTCGTCGGCCCAATCGAAGTCGATCTGCGGATCGATGCGGTTGAGCACGGGCAAGCCCATGAGATTCATGTTGGCATAGTAGAAGCCGCGGATGCCACCGCCGTCACCGAGCGTTCGGAAGCTCCAGACCGCGCCGGTTTCCAGGCCACCGCCGACAATGTGCTCGTCCACCCGCCAGTAGTAGACCGTGTCGGGTTCGAGAGCGCCGACGTCATACGTAGGGACCGTCTGGCTCGCCAGGAGCACGTCGGCGGAACCTTCGGCCACCGCCGCTTCATCCGCGCTGAAGTAGATGTCGTGCTTCGAGGCGTCACGCCCCGGCAGCCAATCGAGCGTCACGCCGTCAAACTCGATCCACTTGGCGCCGTCCTTCGGCTCGGGCGCGTAGGCCGTCAGCGGAGCGACGGAGAAGCTCCAAACGTCGCCTTCGTGCGTGGTCCCGTCCAGATCCACCTCGTCCACGCGCCAGTAGTACGTGGTCCCCGGCTCCAACGGCACGCCATAGTAGTACATCGTCGAGGGCTGTCGCGGCCCGACCAACTCGGCCTCCGTCAATTCCGGGCTCGTGCCCACATACACGTCGTGCAAGACCGCCGTGTCGCCCTTGGTCCACTGCAGCAGCGCAAAGACCACGCCCATGGTCCCGTCGGCCGGATCCGGCTGCCACGCCTTCACCCAAGGCTCACGCACCAAATCGCCGAGCATGTAGTTCACCATGTTGGTGAAAAGTATTTTGCCTTCGTCATTGAGATTGAACTCGCCGCGGCCCTGGCCGTTGCCTTCGCGCGTACCGGCGCAGAAAAGCATGCGCCTGTCCGCCGGTGTCTGTCCGGCGCCGGCGTAGAACTCCACGCCGGGCTCCCATTCGGCGATCACCGTCACGTCCTGGTCCAACTCTTTGGCGATCAGCGCACCGTTGCCCATGTCAATGCCGTTGTACATCGAGACCGTGCCGCTGCCGACGCTCTGATCCCAGATCTCCAGCCGTCCCTGCGCGTCCACGGTGACACCGTTGAAAATCGGATGGTGCACGTCGACGGCCTCAAGCGTCGGCGTCCCGGCGTCCTCCTTCAGACTGGTGCCGTTGATCCACAGCCAGCGGCTGTTGCGGGCGATGTACGCGGTCGTCAGAATCAGGGGACTCGTCACCTCATTCCAGATCGTCGGCTCGTCTCCCTCATCATACGCTCCGCTATCGCTGTCCCGGCTGACGATCACCAAGTCGGCGTCGTTGAGCCTGGCGATCTCAGCGTCGTCGAGGTCTTCCCACGGTCCGGCCGCGTCAAAATCGACAGTGTGGCCGTTTGCCCTGAGGAATTCGACCCAACCCATGTCGTCCGGCACACCGTCACCGTTGTCATCGTGATCTCCGCTGACCCAAACAATGTTGGCGGCCTGCGTGATCGGTGCCAGAAACAGACCCAACACCATACAAAGCAATGCGATCTTCTTGCCCATAACGGTCCTCCTTCTTGTCTATGAACAATACAATGCGGCCCCAAGCCAGCCTTTCACGTGCGATTGCAGGTTTGCCCAAGACCTCACGCGTCGGCCGGCTCGACCGAAACCGGGCACCCAGTTCCTACGCCGACACCGGAAGACATCGATAGACCGCTCCCGCTCAAGGCGCAGACCACCTTACCTATCTCGTGAAAACCCTCTCCTGACGGGCACTTGCATCCCGCCTGCTTGAAATTGGACGCCACCTCCTTCCCTCAATGGCCTACAACGGGCGTCTCGATGGATGCGAAGAAACCTTGACGCAGATGACGAAGGACTCTCGCCAGTGGCGCACGCCATGCGCGTACGTTCCCACAGCAACCCGAACACCTCCTTGTGCTGTCAAACCCACGATCAAATTGTGCCCATATGAATGAAAATCGCAGATACTGCCATTATCGTTTATACCAAACCAGGGGAAACAGGTCAAGCAAATAGCGGGACAAGGTCGCGACATCCCGCTCGGGCGTACGGGCAGGCGCAGGACATGGGGCCGGATGAGAGTCTCACCGGCGCTCCGAGGCATCTCAGGCACCCGGTTTGAGGGTGAATTCCGCCGAGAGGCGTTTTCCTTCGGGACACATGCAGGTGGCTTCCAGGATGTAGGTTTCGCCGGTGTCGGCCTGTACATCCAGCTTGAACTCGTACGCGCGGAGGAAGTTGCGCCAATGCTTGTTGTTCTGAGCGGGGTCGGTCAGATCCAGATCGACCCCCGACCAGATGGCGATCCGCTGCCCCTTGGGATCGGCGGAGCGCGGCACGTACTCGTACAATTCGAAGCGGAGGATTCCCGGTGCTTTGATCTGCGATCCAAACGCATCCAGCAGGGCCAGATACACGCTGAGTATCGGACGCTGTTCGCCGTCGGCTGGTTCGGCCAGCTCCGTCAGAGGGAGGATCTCAATGCGCGCGGTAGCAAACCCGACCGCCTTGACCGCCGGCGGACGTTCCGTGCCCTCTCGAGACCGCGTCTCGGCCGGCCGCTGAGCCCGCGGCGCCGAACCCGGCGTCTCCTGCGAACCGCCGCAACCGCTCACCGACAGCAGGACCAGGAACAACAGCGCGCGGGAAGCGATCATCGCCACACAATACGCTTCACGTTCATCGATCTTCGCCCCGAGGGCTTCACCAGCAACGATCTTCCGTGACATCTATAGATCCTCGTCGAGCATGTGTCCGAGTCGGCGTTTCTTCGTTCGCAGATAATCGATGTTATGCTGGCCGGGCTCGGCCCGCAAGGGAATCTGCTCCGCAATCTTGATGCCGTACACTTCGAGCCGGCTGATCTTCTTCGGATTGTTCGTCAGAATTCTGATGTTTCGCAGGCCCAGGTCGCGACAAATCTGCGCCCCAATGCCATAGTCGCGTCGGTCGGCGGCAAACCCGAGCTCGAGATTGGCATCGACCGTATCGAGTCCCTGCTCCTGGAGCTTGTAGGCGCGGAGCTTGTTGGACAAGCCGATCCCCCGGCCCTCCTGGCGCAGATAGATCAGCGCCCCGACGCCTTCTTTCTCGATCATTTTCATGGCCGTGATAAGCTGGTAGCCGCACTCGCACCGTTGCGAGTGGAACAAATCGCCCGTGAGGCACTCGGAATGCACCCGCACCAGCACCGGCTTGTCGTGCTCGATGGGCCGGCCTGCGTCGTCGAGATCGCCGATGCCGCCTTTGCACAACGCCAGGTGCGGCTCGCGCGAGGTGGCGCTCTCGTACCCAATCAGCTTGAACTCGCCGTAGTCCGTGGGAAGATTGACGGACTCCACCCGCTCGACCTGACTCTCCCGCTGAAGGCGATACTCCACCAGCTTGGCAACAGAGATGATCTTCAGATCATGCTGCTTACAAAAGGCCAGCAGCTCGGGCACACGGGCCATCGAACCGTCCTCATTCATAACCTCACAAATGACGGCGGCCGGCTTCAAATCGGCCAATCGCGTCAGGTCCACGGCGCCTTCGGTCTGTCCGGCCCGGACGAGCACGCCGCCGCTGCGACAGCGCAGCGGAAAGATGTGCCCCGGTCGGGCCAGGTCCACGGCTTTCACTTCGTCAGCCACGACGACCTGAACGGTATGGGCGCGATCGGCCGCACTGATACCGGTGCTGATGCCCTCGGCCGCATCGACGCTCACGGTAAACGCCGTCCCGAATCGCGCCGTGTTGTCGAGCGTCTGCGGGTACAGCCCCAGCGAATCACACTTTTCCGGTGTCAGAGGCAGACAAATCAGCCCCCGGCCGAACTTCGCCATAAAATTGATGATCTCGGGCGTAACTTTCTCGGCCGCGCAGACCAAGTCGCCTTCGTTCTCGCGATCCTCGGCGTCCACCAGAACGATCATTTTGCCCTGTCGAAGATCCTCCAGGACCTCCGGCACTTCACTAAATCCCGTTTCCACGTTTGTTTCCTGCATCTGATTTCCTTTGCTGCGGGCCCAGGCTCACCCGAATATTGCACCGCACCGGCGGCACTCAATCGGCTGAAGTATCAGCCCCCCCGGCATGGGCCCGTTCGTACCGCTCAATATACCGGCTTCCGTTGCGAATGTAAATGAGCGTGGCCAAAATGGCCGTGCCCGCCGCCGACCACCAGAGCACCCGCAGCACCCAGTCCCAGCCCGGAACGACGCGCGAGATCTCCGGTGCCAGCAGCACCGCAGCCACCATCGAAAGCTGCAAACCCGTCGCCACCTTGCCCACAAAAACCGGCGCGATGTGGATTTTCGAAGTAATCAGATACACAATTGTAAATCCCAGCAGGAGAAAGAGGTCCTTGCCGATGATCAGCACCACCACCGTCGGCGGCAGCAGGAACCGGTCCACGTGCGCCCTTTCCGAAACGAGCAGCAGGCAGGCGCAGGTCATCAGCAGCTTGTCCGCCAGCGGGTCGAGAAACGTGCCCAATTGCGTGACGGCCTGGCGCCGGCGGGCCAGATAGCCGTCGAGGGCGTCGCTGAGCGCCATGAGGAGAAAGATGACGATCGCAACGTAGCGCAATGCAGTGCGGATCGCCGGACGCAGGTCCGGATCGTTGATGTTCAGCATGCAGATGACAAAGGGGGCGATCATGAAAATACGCAAGAGCGTGATCCGCGTCGCCCAGCTCAATTTGAAGCCGCTCGGGCGCCGCAAGAAACGCCACCGGTTCAGCCAATCCCTTCCCGTCATTTTCTCGTCCCTGCCCAAACCGTAAGCCCGACAAGAAAAATCGCCCAACGTTGTCGTGACCGTCCAATGTGGTATACTACCCGGTGCGGTCGGTGGCGGCAAGAGTCTATAAGGTGCCGGACCGCGTCGGACGCACAGGCACTATCCAACGCAGCGGAGCCATTACGCATGACCAAAAAGAAGCTGGCCCAGGCCTACTACGATCTGGCAACCATGCTGGATGCGGGAATGCCGATCCTGCGGGCTCTCGAAATCACGACCGAGGCGCGACAGGGATACCTCAAACAAGCCTTCTTCCGCCTGCGCGAGACCATCTCCGAAGGATCGGGCCTGGCCGAAGCCATGGCCGAGCAGCGCCAGATCTTCAGCGACCTGGACCGGCTGCTCGTGGAAGCGGCCGAGACGTCCGGTTCGCTCGGTGACGCCTTCAGGATGCTCGCCGACTGGTACGATTTCATGCACAAGATCATGGGACGGCTGTGGATGGGTATGCTCCTGCCGTTTTTCATCCTCACCATCGCCGCCTTCGTGTTCCCGCTGCCGAACGCCGTGTTGGGCGGTCTCTCGATGCAGGGGTATTTTCTCACGGCACTGAAGATTCTCCTGTTGCTCTTCGTACCGACGGCGATCGTGATCGCATGCCTGCTGGTCAAGGAACAAGTCCGGCAGGTGCAATACCCAATGGACTTTATCGCCCTGCGGATCCCGATTCTGGGACAAGCGATTTATCAGCTTTCCATCTGTCGCTATACGAAGGCCTTCGGCATGTTGTACAAAGCGGGCGTGCCCATGATCGAGAGTACGACGCGCGCGAACAAAGCGGTAGGCAATGCGATCGTGGCACAGCAATTCGCCGGAGGGATGGAAAGCGTCAAGCAAGGGGGCATGGCCTGGGAAGGATTCTCTCCCAAGCTGCCCACCGAGTACCGGCATCTCTGGCAGGTGGGCGAGGAAGTGGGCGAGCTCGACAAGACCGTGGACAAAATCGCCGAGATTTCGGGCGACCGGGCCGACCTGCTCTTTACCGAGTTTGCCCGCTGGCTGCCGAGGCTGGTCTACGCCATGGTGGCGGCGATCCTGATCATCATGATCTTCCGACTGGCCGGTCAGGTGCATGGCAGCCTACCAACCTTCTGAAACCCATCCAACCGAGATCCGCGTCCCATCCGGGACGTCCTACAACGGTGCCAGATCGGCGGTAACGCGTCGGACGATGTTGACGGGCGAAGCGGCGCGAATCTGCGAACCGCTCGAATTATCCCGGTATTTGCTTGATGTAAATCGGAGCCCTGATACAATCTGGCCAATTATGAGGATGGACACATGGCTGTTTTGAACGTCAACATAGATCACGTGGCAACGATCCGCCAGGCACGACTGACGGACGAGCCCGACCCCGTGTGGGCGGCGGCGCAGTGCGAGCTGGCCGGCGCCAACGGGATCACGGTACACCTGCGCCAGGACCGCCGGCACATCTGCGACCGCGACGTCCGCCTGCTCAGGGAGACCGTTGCCTCCAAGCTCAACCTCGAGATGTGCATGGCCGAGCCGATCGTCAAGATCGCCGAGGAAATCAAGCCCGACCAGGTAACGCTGGTCCCGGAGAAACGGGCCGAACTGACCACCGAAGGCGGTCTGGATTGCGCCAGACATCAGCGCAGACTCGCCCAGGTCGTCAAGCGCATGCACAAGAAAGGCATCCTCGTCAGCACGTTCATCGCTCCGGAGCCGGAGCAGATCGCCGCTTCGGCCGACACCGGCTGCGACGCGGTCGAGCTGCATACCGGCATGTACGCCAACGCCCGCACGCCGCGCGTCGCTGAGCGACGAGTGGCCGAGCTGACGACCGGGAGAGACCTGGCAAAAGAGAGCGACATGATCGTTCACGCCGGCCACGGGTTGACATACCGCAATATCGGCCCCGTCGCCCGCCTCGCTGGGCTGGGCGAGTTCAACATCGGACACAGCATCATCGCGCGGGCCGTGCTGGTAGGCATCCGCACCGCGACTCAGCAAATGATCGAGCTGATCGACAAGCACAGCACGAACCAATCGTGACGCGCCGCGCAAACGACAGTCGTCGCACAGGATCACAGCCGACGAAGAAACTCAAATAGCAAATGGTAAATTGCAAATAGCAAATCAGGAGATGTGGGATGTTCACAGGGGCCATGGTGGCATTGATCACACCGTTCCAGGATGGCGAAGTCGATTTTGGAACGCTTGACGAACTAATCGATTTCCAGATTGAGAACGGCATCGACGGGCTCGTGCCCGTTGGCACAACGGGCGAGTCCCCGACGCTGAGCTACGAGGAACACAAGCAGGTCATCGAGCGCATGGTGAAGGGTGCGGCCGGCTCCGTCCCCGTCATCGCCGGCACGGGCGCCAACAGCACCGCCGAGGCCATCGAGCTGACCGCCTATGCCAAAAAGACCGGCGCCGACGCCACGCTGCAGGTGTGTCCCTACTA
>Ga0272441_10003611_pt1 | contig 29204 bp, 23 predicted proteins | sample SSMProp6N_FD_193582 | JGI IMG/M metagenome (GOLD analysis project Ga0272441, IMG submission 193582) | Marine sediment archaeal communities from Little Sippewissett salt marsh, Falmouth, MA, United States - SSM-Prop-6N | ecosystem: Environmental > Aquatic > Marine > Wetlands > Sediment ... | reverse complement strand
CCGGGAGCGACCGGAGCGGCCGGCGTCGAGGCGAAGGGGCCGAGCTCCTCGGCGCGTGCGAGTCCTGCGGGGCCTGCGAAGAGAAGAAACGCAGCGATCAGATTCGTCGTCTTCATCACGCTACTCCTTCGCGAAGGTCATGCGCACGATCCAGCCGGGCCAGGAGTACGGCGCGGGAATCGTATAGAGCCGCCCCTCGCTGTCGAGGGCCATGAGCGAGCCGTACGGCCAGGCGTCCTTCTGGTTGTCCTGCTGGCGCCAGGAGCCGTCCTTGAGGAGGTGCATCACCTTGTCCCGGTAGATTCGGCGGCAGGCGAACTCGTCCCCGCCGCCGGTGTAGACCACCGACGCGTTCGGCGAGTAGATCGCGTGCACGGTGTGGAAGCCCGCCGTGAGGCGGTCGGTCGCATCCTTGCGCGTGCCCTTGCCGCAGCCGGCGAAGCGCTCGACCTTACCCGTCTTCTCGTCGAAGCGGAAGATGGTGCTGCCGCCGGGCATCCAGTAGTAGACCTTGTCGGATGTGATGTGCGCGCCGCCCACGTGCCAGGAGACGTAGCTGATCTTCTGCGCCTTCAGTTCGTCCGCCGAGATGAGCACCGTGGCCTTGTTCTCCTCGACCAGCACCTTGTGGACTCCGCCGTAGGTGCCGTAGTAAGCGGCCTTGCCGTCGTCCGAGACCGCGAAGCGCGTCGCGCAGCCGAACCGGAGGTCGGTGGCCGCCACCCACTCGCCCTTCGCCACGCGCTTGTCCCCGCCGCCGGAGATCGTCGTGACGAGCCAGGTGCCGTCCTCCCGGCGCGAGATCTTCCGCAGGCGGTTGTTCATGCCGTCGGCGATGTAGACGTTCCCCGCGTCGTCGCAGTCGAGCGCGAGGTCGTTGTACGAGCCGCAGCCGAAGTCGAAGCGCGCGCGGTCGCCGGGACCGTCGCGGTAGCCCTTCTTGCCGTCGCCGGCGATGACGCGGTCCACGCCCTCGGGGTCCACCCAGTGGACCTGGCAGTTCTGCGGGTCGCCGAGGTAGAAGTTCCCCTTCTTGTCGGTCGCGCAGAAGCCCCAGCCGCCGCGGCCGGCCTGCTTCGCCGGGCCCCCGATCCCCTCGGGCACGTGCATGCGGATAAATGCAAAGTGCTCGGCATAGAGCGCCTTTCCGACGGGCACGTCCGCGCCCCCGCCGGCCGAGCCCGGAAGCGACGCGGCCACCCCGGCCGCAACCGTGCCGGCGAGCACGAGTCCCATCACGACCTTCATCGCAAGCCCTCCCTTTCCGGCCGCGGCCGAAACGGCCCGGCCGACTGGCGTGACGTGTCTCAAGGCGCCGGCCACCCGTGCGGGCGCGGGCGGCAGGGCGAGCGAGCGCAGCGCCTCGCCCAGCCCCTCGACGCTCAGCGCCGCGGCGCCGAGCGCGGCGAAGCCCGCCCCCGCGAGCGAGCGACGCAGGCGCTCGAGTCCCCGCCGCACGCGGTCCGAGACCGTGCTGCGGGGAAGATCGAGGATCCGCGCGGCCTCGCGTTCGCTGAAGCCCTCCTCGCAGCAGAGGCAGACCGCGACGCGCAGCTCCCGCGGGAGCCGCGTGAGTTCGGCGCGCGCGGCCCGCGCGGTCTCGAGCGCGGCCGCACTCTCCCCGGGCCGCGCCCGCTCCTTCCCGGCATTCATGGCGTAGGCCTCCTCCCGGGCGCGGCGCGCCCTCTCGCTCCGGAGCAGGTTGACCGCACTCCCGTGGACCGCGCGCATGAAGCGGCCGCGCAGCACGCCCGCTTCCAGGCCGGCGGGCGGGCACGCCGCGAAGCGCACGCACGCCTCCTGCACCGCGTCCTGCGCCATCGCCCAGTCGTTGAGGACGCGCCAGGCGAGGAAGCACGCCCGGTCGAGCTCCCCGGAGAGGAGGCGCATCGAGTCCTCGTGCGCCGGCGCGCCCGCGCGATCGGAATCCAAGGCTCGCTCCCCCGCCATGCCTCCCGCGCCCAGTCGCGTGACCGCGTCCATCGAGAGCGCTCGCCTCCCGGTGAGACTTCATCGCCGTCACGCATCCCGGCCGGGACATTCTACATCATTTTTGGGCCGGAGAAAGGGGTGGTGCGCATCTCCCCTCCCCCAAAGGGGTTGCGCCCCGCCGCGCTCCGGAGCTTCACTCAAGGTCTTGACGGCCCGAGGCGGGCACCCTACACTGCGGAGCGCTTCGGCCGAGGAGGACGGGAGAATGGCCTCCCCCAGCGCGCGCTTTCGCAGGCCGCTCGACGACTCGATGCTGATCCGCCTCGCGCTGATGAGCGGCCTCGTCTCGACCGAGGAGGTGGAGGAGTTCTATCGCCTCGAGCGGCTGCCGGCCGGAAAGCCCACCTCGTTCGAGGAGTTCCTGGGGTCCAAGGGCGGGGACATGGCTCGCCTCGAGATCGTGCGGCGCGCCTACGTCGAGACCAGCGACTTCGGCCTGCACGTGGTCCGCTACTGCCGCTCCCGCGGCATCTCGGAGGAGGCGCTCGGCCGCCTGGAGCGGGCGCTGGGCGACTGCGAGACCCAGCAGCTCCTCATGGTCCGGGAGGGGGAGACGCCCCCGCGCATCGGCGAGATGCTGGTCGAGCGGGGCCTCATCCGGCGCTCGGCCCTCGGCGAGATCGTCCGCCAGCAGGGGATGATCGGCCGCATCGCGCGCTACGACGAGGCCCGCCGCGCCCGGCGCCGGTGGCCCGTGCGGCTGGGCCTTCTCGGCGCGGACGGCCGCGTCCACCGCCGACGGCTTGCGATCTACGCGGCGGTCGTGGCGCTCGGCGCGGCCGGCGCCGTGAGCCTCTCCTGGCCGCGAAGCTCGAAGCACCCGATCTTCGGGGACCTGCGCGGCCCCGAGGCTCGCCCGGAGGCCCAGGCCCTCCACGACGCGAACCTCCTCGGGCACTACGACAACCTCCTCCGGGCGCTCAAGGAGCGGCGCTACGCGGACGCCGAGGACTACCGCGGCCGGCTGCGCGGGTACTTCCGGGACCTGGAGGCGGCCGGGGTGAACCTCCTCGGCGGGAAGGCGGTCGATCTGCGCCGGCGGTACCACCGCCCGGCCCGGCACAGGGCCAAGGTCATCACCGAACGCCTCGGGGCGATCCGGGAGCGGTTCGAGGAGCTCGACGCGGCGCGCATTCGCGCGACGAGCGACCGGGATCTCTCGCGGATGACGCTGGACCAGGTCGAGGCGCGCGCGCTTGGGCGGGAGGAGGCCCCGTGAGAGAGCGGCGGCGGCGGCGCGAGACGGGCTTCACCCTTCTCGAACTCATGGTGGTGATCTCGATCATCGCCTTTCTCGTGGGGCTCCTGCTGCCCGCGATCGACGTGGTGCGGGAACACGCCCGCCGGGTCGAGTGCGCGAACAACCTGCACCAGATCGGCATCGCGCTGCAGGACTACGCGGACACCTACGACGAGCGCTACCCCTACACCGACGACCCCAGCGCCGAGAACTCGCTCGGCCTCATCCACCCGTACTTCCTCGACGAAAGGCGCTGCTTCCACTGCCCGAGCGACAACACCGCCACGCCCCTCACGATCGACATGACGCTGAGCGCGCCCGACGAGGTCGCCGGGGCGAACGGCGTGAAGATGTCCTACGACAACGTCTTCGACCAGCCGCGCATCCGCGGGAGCAAGGAGGCCATGCCCGGGGGGCACAGGTTCGACGGCCAGTATCCCCTCGTCTGGGACTGGTACGGCGGGCTCGAGGCGGGCGAGGGGACGAACCAGACCCGCCTGCGCGCGAACCACCACCCGCAGGGGGGCAACGTCCTGCTCCCGGACGCGAGCGTCGACTGGCGTCCGGCCGCCTCCTGGAACGATCCCTCGGACGGCGAGACGAGCGACAACCGGCCGGACCCGGCTTTTCGTTGACACCCCCCCGCGCCCGACGCTATACTCCGTGCATGGCCTTCAGGTTCCGGCGCGCCGACCGCCTCACCCGGCGGGCGGACTTCGTCCGGGCCCTCCGGCGGGGCTCCGCGGTGCGCGAGGGATCTCTCCTCGTGCACGCGGCGTGGAACGGGCTCGACCGGATGCGACTTGGGCTGCGCGTGTCGCGCGCCTACGGGAACGCGGTCGCGCGCAACCGCGCCAAGCGCGTGCTGCGCGAGGTCTTTCGCCTCTGGCACGCGGGCGCACTCGCGGAGCGCGGGATGGACCTCGTGGTGAGGCCGCAGCGGGGCGCCGAGCCGAGCCTCGAGGCCTGGTCGCGGAGCCTGGAGCGCGGCGCGGCGCGCGCCGCCGCGAAGCTCGGGAGAACGACGTGAGACTCGTGCAGAGGGCGCTCCTGATTCCCATCACGCTCTACCGCCGGTGCGTCTCGCCCGCGCTCGGTCCCTGCTGCCGCTTCGAGCCCTCGTGCAGCGCCTACGCGGAGGAGGCGATCCGCCGGCACGGCGCCCTGCGGGGGCTCTGGCTCGCCCTCCGCCGCCTGCTGCGCTGCCACCCCTTCGGCGGCTGCGGCCCCGACCCGGTGCCGTAATGAAGCGGCGCCAGATCCTCGCCATCGTCGTTGCGATGCTCGTTATGCTTCTCTGGTTCCAGGTGGGGCTGCCGCTCTACTTCAAGCTGTTCGGCGTCCCCTACCCGACCCCGGGCGAGACGGCGGCCCCGGCCGAGCCCGCCGCGCCGGCCGAGCCCGCGGCCCCCGCCGAGAGATCGCCGGCCGAGCCCGCGGCTCCGGCGGAGAGATCCCCGGCCGGGCCCGCCCGGCCCGCGACCGGGAGCCTCGTGCCCGAGACCTTCCATGTGCGCACGGGCGAGTTCGTCTTCACCTTCACGAACGAGGGCGCGGGGATCGAGCAGGCCCTCTTCCTGAACCACTCGCCGCCCGAGAGCCAGGCGGGCCGACGCGTCCCCGAGGCCGTGCGCCGGGAGAGCGAGAACGGGGACGCGCGGCGCCTGGCGATCATCGACCGGCTCCTTCCCGGCGCGCCGCCGGCCTTCATCGTCTCGGGCACGCCCGACGGCACCGGCTTCGGCCACTTCCTCTACGAGGTCCTCGCGCGCGGCGAGACGCCGGACGCGGGCGGCGCGCGCGTCGTCGCCTTCCGGCAGCGCACCGCGCGCTGGGAGCTCGAGAAGCGCTTTCTCCTGCCGGCGGAGGGCCACACGATCCGGATCGAGGTCACGCTCCGGAACGTCTCGAAGGAGGCGCTGCGGCCCGTGGACGATCCGGCCGCGCCGCTGGAGAAGAAGGTGTACTTCGCCCTGCACGGGCCGCACGGCATCGCGCCGGACGACGCGCAGAGCAGGCTCTTCCGCCTCTCGGCCGTGCTCGCGACCCGCGACGGCCCGGAGGACCGCCTCGAGACCGCCGAGTTCACCGCGGGAAAGGCGCGCGGGGAGGGGCCGCGTGAGGCGCACCAAGTCCGCCGCGCGCGGGTCGAGTGGGCCGCGGTCAAGAACCGCTACTTCGCCGTCATCCTCGCGCCCGAGGACCCGTCCCAGGCGCGCCTGGCCGAGGTGGAGCCCTTCGATCCGGGCGACCTCTCCGCGGTCCTGCGCTACCGCCAGCCGAACCTCGCGCCCCGGATCCTGATGCACGCGCCGACCGACGCGAACGGGCGCACCGAGCCGGTGGCGCCCGGCAGGGAGGTCGTGCGCCGCTTCCTCGTCTACCTGGGCCCCGTCCAGGACGAGGCGCTCAAGAGGGCCGGCGCGGAGCGCGGCTTCGACAAGGTGCTCGTGCTCCTCAGCGGCCGCATCTTCGGGAAGTTCGAGCCCCTCAGCCGGCTGATGCTCTGGATCCTGAAGCTCCTCTCTTTCGGCGGGTGGCACTGGGGCCTGGCAATCGTGCTCCTGACGCTCGTGGTGCGCGGCGCGATGCATCCCCTCCAGCGCAAGACCATCGGCTCGCAACAGAAGATGCAGAAGCTCGCGCCCAAAATGAAAAAACTCCAGGAGCAGTACAAGAACGACCGGGCGAAGCTCCAGCGGGAGATGATGCGGCTCCAGCGCGAGGAGGGGTGGAACCCGCTCAGCGGGTGCCTCCTGCCCATGCTCGTGCAGTTTCCGATGTTCATCGCGCTCTACGGCGCGCTGCGGCACGCCTTCGAGCTGCGCGGCGCGCCGCTGTTGCCCGTGTGGATCACCGACCTCTCCCAGCCCGACCGGCTCCTCGGGCCCTTCGTCCGCTGGCCGTACGAGCTCAACCTGCTGCCGCTCCTCTACTCGGCCTTCATGGTCGTGCAGATGTCCGTGCAGAAGACCGCGGCCGTGGCCGACGCGCAGCAGAAGCAGATGCAGACGATGATGAAGTTCATGATGCCGGCGATGCTGCTGCTGTTCTTCTACTACATGCCCTCCGGGCTCGTGCTCTACTTCACGGTCTCGATGGGCTACACGCTCATCGAAAGCTGGCTCATCCGGCGCTCGCTCGAGCGAAAGGACGAGCTCGCCGCGGCCGCCGCGGCCGCCGGCGCGAAGGGCGCCGTCGCGGTCGCCGCGAAGGGCGGCAAGCCGGTCTCACCGCCCAACCCCTGGGCCAAGGAGATCAAGCCGCCCAAGCCCAAGCGGCCGAAGATGAAGTTCTAGAGCCCCGCCCGCCGCGGCCGTCGCTGCCCCGCTTGCCCTCCGCGCCCCGCCGGAATAGAATCGTCCTGCGAACCGATTGGCCGGATGTGGGAGGCGCATGGCCGGAAAGCACCCACCCCCGACGCGCGAGCGCCTGAAGCGGCTCGCCTCGAAGCTGCCCGACTCGCCGGGCGTCTACGTGTTCAAGGACGGCCGCGGCGGCGAGATCTACGTGGGCAAGGCCAAGAGCCTGCGCGCGCGCGTGAAGCAGTACGCCGACGCCGCGCGGCTCGACGAAAAAGCACGCAGGATGACCCATGAAGTCCGCTCGGTCGAGGCGCTCGGCGCGGCGAGCGAGGTCGAGGCCCTCCTCCTCGAGAGCCGATTGATCAAGGAGCTCCAGCCCAAATATAACGTCCGCCTCAAGGGCACGGACTACCCGCTCGTCGAGATCGACTGGGCCGCGGACTTTCCCCGCGTGCACGTCGTCCGAAGGAAGCAGCACGTGGGCGCGCGCCTCTACGGGCCCTTCATCGAGGGCGCGGCCTTGCGCGAGGCGCTGGGTATGCTGCGCCGCGTCTTCCGCTTCCGCACCTGCACGCGCCGCATCCGCGGGGGGGACAAAAAGCGCCGCCGTGCGCGTCCGTGCCTCGACGCGCAGATCGGCCTCTGCTCCGCGCCGTGCGCCCTTCGCATCCCGCGTGCCGAGTACCGCGCCGAGCTCCGCCGCTTCGCGTGCGTCCTCTCGGGCAAGGCGGGGGACATCGCCCTCGAACTCGAGGCCGACATGAAGAAAGCCGCCGCGCGGCTCGACTTCGAGCGCGCCGCGCGCCTGCGAAACGAGATCGACGCCCTCGCGCGCCTGCGCCGCCGGGGAAGGCTCGCCGGCGACCTCGCGCCCGAGGGCACGGCCGGGCGGCCCGGCGCTGGGTGCGCCGCGCTCGCGAAGGCGCTCCGCCTCGCGCGCGCGCCGCGTCACATCGAGGGCGTGGACATCGCGAACCTCGGCGGCGGCGAGGCCGTGGGCGCGGTCGTGACCTTCTCCGGCAGCCGGCCGTTCAAGGGCGGCTACCGGCGCTTCCGGCTCAAGATCGCAAGGGGCGGGGACGACCCGGCGTCTGTTTTCGAAGTCGTGCGCCGCCGCTACGCGCGGCTCGCGCGCGAGGGGAAGGCGCTCCCCGACGTCCTCGTCGTGGACGGGGGGGCGGCGCAGCTCGCGGCCGCGCGGAAAGCGATCGCCGAGGCGGGCGCCGCGCCCGGCTGCGTCGTCGCGCTCGCCAAGCGCGAGGAGGTCGTGTACACTCGTCCGCGCGCTCGGCCGCTGCGCCTCGCGCGGCGCAGCGACGCGCTGCGGCTCCTCATGCGCGTGCGCGACGAGGCGCACCGCTTCGCCGGGCACTACCACCGGCTCCTGCGCGCGAGGCGCGTGCTCGGGACCGGAGCGAAAAAGGCAAGGAGGAAGAAATGACATCGCGCTCGCTCGCCCTCGCATCTGCCGTCCTCGCCGCGTCTGCGGCGCTCGCCGCGCCCGGCTGTGGGGAGACGCAACGCGCCCCGGAGGGGCCGAAGCTCCCGGCCGTGCGCGAGTATCTTGCAAAGACGCACGGATGGCCGGGGAAGACGAAAAAGGCCGCGGTCGGCCGGCAACTCGTCAAACGCCTGCCGAACGGATTGACCGTCGTGCTCCGGGAGAAGCACGCCGTGCCGGTCGCGACCGTGCAGCTCTGGGTCCGGACCGGGGCGATGGACGAGGCCGAATTCCTCGGTGCGGGCGTCAGCCACTACGTGGAGCACATGCTCTTCAAGGGGACACAGAAGCGTAAAGTGCGCGAGTTCGACCGGGCCGTGATGGCGGCCGGCGGGCGGCTGAACGCCTACACCTCGCACGCGCGCACGGTCTATCACGTGACGCTTCCGGCGGAGGGCTTCGACCTCGCGCTGGACGGGCTCGCCGACTTCGCGCAGCGCGCGACCTTCCCCGAGGAGGAGTGCGCGCGGGAGCGGAAGGTCATCCTCGAGGAGATCCACCGCGCGCAGGACAACCCGGACCGCGCCTTCTGGCAGCTCATGAACCGCACGCTCTACCCGGGGCACCCCTACCGCCACCCGGTGCTCGGCTACGAGGAGGCCTTCCGCCGCCTCACGCGCGCGGACCTCGTGACGTACTACCGCCGCCGGTACATCCCGCGAAACATCGCGCTCGTCGCGGTGGGCGACTTCGACGCGGCCGAAAAACTGAAAAGGGTCCGCGAGGCCTTTGCGAATTTCGCCCCGGGCCTCGCGGCCGAGCCCGCGCGTCCCGACGCGCCCGTCCGCAACGCCTCGCGCGAGGTCGTCGCGCACGACCCGCGGATCAAGGAGGCGCGCGTCGCCATCGCGTGGCCCTCGTTCTCGATCCATCACGAAGACCTCTACGCGCTCGACCTCGCCGCGCAGGTCCTCGGCCAGGGCCGGGCGAGCCGGCTCGGCCGGCGGCTCCTCGGCGGGGAGCGGGCGCTCGCCCGCTCGGTCACGAGCTGGAACCACACGCCGACCTTCCGCGGCACGTTCGCGGTCCACGTCCGGTGCGACGAGAAGGACGTCCCCGCGGTGCGCGCGGCCGTCCTCGAGGAGGTCGAGCGGCTCAAGCGCCGGCCGCCCTCGCGCGAGGAGCTCGCGCGCGCGCAGCGCAAGGTCGTGGCCCGCACGGTCTACGAGCGCGAGACCGTGGGCGGGCTCGCCGGCTCGCTCGGAAGCGATCTCTTCACCACGGGCGACCTCGACTTCAGCGAGAAGTACGCGGCCGGCCTGCGGCGCACGAGCGCGCGCGAGGTCGCGGCGGCGGCACGCGCGTGGCTCCTCCCGGAGCGGCGCACGACCGTGGTCCTGCTGCCGGGCGAGCCGCCCGCGAAGGCGGTCGCAGGCGACACACCCGCCCGCGCGTCCGCGCCCAAGCCTGTCGTGACAAAGCTCGCCGGCGGCGCGCGGCTCGTCGTGCTCGAGGACCCCAGCGTGCCCGCGGTCGCGGTGACCGCGGCCTTCCTGGGAGGACTGCGCTTCGAGCCCGAGGGCAAGGAGGGCGTGGGCGACTTCATGGCCGCGATGCTCAAGCGCGGAACGAAAAAACGCGACGCGACGCGAATCGCCGCCGCGGTCGAGGACCTGGGCGCGCGCCTCTCGTGCGAGGGCGGGCGCAACTCCTTCCTCGTGAAGGCGAAGGCCCTGAGCGAGGATCTGCCCGCGCTGGTCGATCTTGCGGCCGAGGTCCTGACCGAGCCCGCGTTCGACGCGGGCGAGTTCGAGAAGGCGCGGAAGCACCGGCTCGTCGCGCTCGCGGCCGCGGAGGAGCGGCCGGGCCAGCTCGCGGGCATCGCGATCCGTGAGCTTGCCTTCCGCGGGCACCCGTACGCGCGGCGCACCATCGGCACGCGCGAGTCGCTGGAGAAGATGACGCCCGCGGACCTCGACAATTTTCACGCGCGCTTCGCCGTGCCGGGGAACCTCGTCGTCGCGGTCGTCGGCGACGTGACGCCCGCGCGCGCGCGCGCCGAGATCGAGCGCGCCTTCGGCCGGCTCCTGGCGCGCGAGGGCGCCTTCCGCCCGCCCGCGGTCCCGGCGATGCCGCGTATTGAAAAGACGCGGACGGAGGTCGTGACGAAGCCCGGCCTCAACCAGGCGGTCTTTCGCATTGCCTGGCGCGGGCCGGCCATGGCCGACGCCGACCGCTACGCGCTCCAGGTCCTCTCCGCGGTGCTCGGCGGGATGGGGAGCCGCCTCTTTGACGAGGTCCGCGAGAAGCGGGGCCTCGCCTATGATATCGGCTGCTACGCCTGGCCGCAGCTCGACAAGGGCGCGTTTTTCGTCTACGGCGGCGTGCTCCCCGAGAAGGCGGGCGAGGCGATCGGGCTCTGTCTCGCTGAAGTCCGCAAGGTCGCCGGGGAGGGGGTCACTTCTGAAGAGCTCGCCCGCGCCCGCGCGCGCATCCTCGGCGGCCGAGTCACCGGCCTTCAGGCGCTCTCGGCCCGCGCCACGCGCGTCGCGCTTGACGAGCGCTACGGCCTGGGCGCCGACGCCCTTTGGCGCGGCGAGGAAAAGTACCGCGCCGTGACGCGCGAGGACGTCCAGCGCGTGGCGAGGAAGTATCTTGCGGCGCCCCACGCGCTCGCGATCGTGGGGCCCGAGGAGAAGAAGGCGCTCTTAGAAGCAGCCGCGGTCGCGGAGTAGGCCGCACGCGGCTACTCTTCGCCGCGGATTTTCTTCAGGGCTTCGGCGGCGGTGCGGCAGACATCTTTGCTCGGATCCTTCAGCAACTTCTCCAGCGCGGAAATCGCCTCTTGCGCCTCCGGACCGATTCGCCCCAGTTCTTTGGCGGCGACAAGACGTTCATACAGATTCTCCCTCTCAAGCATCGAGATAAGCATAGGCACAGCCTCCCGTACCGCCGGGCCGGTACGGTCCAGCGCCCAACTGGCGGCTTGCACGTAGTCGCGCCGGGTCAAGTCCATGAACGGGTCAACTGCGCCCGGGTCGCCGAGCGCCTCGACGAGCGCCTTCACGAGCACAGGCACGGCTGCTTTTGCGTCGGGGCCGATCCCTCCCAATGCCTGAGCGGCCCACGAACGCATCTGTACGTCCGTATCCTCATCCTCAAGAATCTTGACAAGCGCGGGTACAGCCTTCCTGGCCTCGGGACCGATCTTGCCCAAAGCCACGACTGCCCAGTGGCGCACATACCTGTCGGTATCTCCCAGGAGTCCAATGAGGGCAGGAACCGCCGTCTTCGCCGCCGGGCCAATGAAATACAACGCCGAAGCGGCATCGGCGCGAACGTGTGCGTTCCTGTCGCCAAGGGCTTTCACGAGCGCGGGGACAGCGGCCTTCGCCTCCGGACCGATCCTGCCCAGCGCCAATGCGGCGTACTGGCGGTTTGCTCCCATCCACCGCGGCAGGCGAAGATAGATTGCAAGACGCCGGACGCTGCGCGGCGGTTCGCCGAGGCGCTTCATCGCTTCGTCACTGGAAATTCGGTCTTCATCCCAATCTCGTAGTGTTGCATGCACCTGCCAGAGAGGCGCGGCCATAACCAAGTAGAGAGCCAACAGGCCGAAAATCACCACAATTCCCGCCGTCGCGATCACCACCGCACGGCGGGTCTTGTCGATGGGTTTCCTGGCGTCGGCCTCGGACATGGGGCTTCCCCGTCCGGGGCATTATACCCCGCCGGCTCGCGCCGCGACGCCCCCCAAAAGCAGAACCCCGGAACCTGGCGGTCCCGGGGCTCCGGAGCGCTGCAACGGGCAGCGCGGGGAAAGGGCTCGTTCGGGGGGAGGGCTCCTCTTCTCCGCTCCCTATCTTATAGACACGCGGGCCGCCCGGAGGTTTCCGGCTTTTTGAGAAAAATCCCGGGGGAGGGGGGGCCGGCCGTTCCCGCGCCGGCCCCCGATCTATCCGCCCCGCGGCTAATTATACATCGGCAGGTACCGGTAGTAGACCTCGAGGCACAGCGCGCCGGCGGCGGTCGAGAAGACGCGGCTGGGACAGCCGCCGACCGGGTCCCACGAGCCGGCGAGGTCCGCTCCATCGTCCGCCGTGCGCTGGTTCTCGACCAGCATGTCGCGCATCGCGCCGTTCCAGGCGCGCCACGCGTCGCCGCCCATCTGGAACATGCCGAGCGTGCCGTAGTACCAGTAGTAGAAGCCGCCGTTCCACCCGGCGGCGGCGTCCCACTCGGGCAGATTTTTCTTGAGCGAGGCGGCCGCGCCCGCCGGCACCGGGTCGTCCGGGGCGGCGCCCATGAAGAGCCGGCAGACGAGTCCCACCGAGGTCATGCACGGGGTGACCGGCCGGCCCGGCATGTAGCGCGCGGTGCCGTCGTCGCCGGTCACCTCGGCGAGGAAGTTCTTCGCGCCCTGCTCGGCCGCGCCGTCCACGCGGAGCCCGGCGACGCGCGCGCTCTTGAGCTGCATCACGTACCAGCCGGTGACCGAGAGGTCCGCCTTCGAGTTCGGCCGGTAGCGCCAGCCCGAGTAGCGCCGCTGGTGCACGTTCACGCTGTAGTCGACGGCCGACTGCGCGGCGCGGCGCAGCGTCTCGTCCTTGGTCATGCCGTAGGCCTCGGCGAGCGCGAGCCCCGCGATCGCGTGCCCGTAGCCGCCGCCCTGGTCGAACCACCAGTTCCTGCCGCTGAACTCCGCGCGCGGCAGGTAGACCCGGCCGTAGAGCTTCGCTTTTTCGTCCTTCTCCTGGCACGAGACGAGCCAGTCGAGCGCCCGGCGCACGGTCTTCTTGTGCCGGTTGTGCCGGTCGCTTCCCGTGTGCGTGTAGCCCGCGCCGAGGAAGGCGAGCGTCGCCAGGCCCGTGAGCCCCACGTCCGCGGCGTGCCCGCGCTTCGCGTCGCCGTTCTGGGTCCCGTCCCAGCGGCCGTCGGGCTCCTGGTGCGCGGCGAGCCACCGGAGCGCTGCCTCGACCGCGCGCTCGCCGCCGAGGCTCCCGCCGCGGTCGCGGATCATCTTGCGCCGCCCGCCGGGCGTGCGGAAGCCTATGGGCCCGCCGCCCCTCGGACCGTCGCCCATGCCGATCACGCCGATGCTCGCGCCTCCCATGGGCACGTCGCTCATGTTGAGCGGATCGCCGCGCAGGGTGTGGGCGTCCATGTCGTCGGGCGACTCGTCGTGGGTCCAGTCGAGCGTATCCGGCTCGCGGGTGACGAGGGGATCCTCCACGCTGGGCACCGGATCGGGCAGATGAGACGGGAAGACGTCGTTCCTGTTCGGCGGCGCCGGCGGCGGGTCGTCCACGTGGACCGGCGGGGGAACGAGGACGATCTCCCGGCCGCCCCGTGGCGGCGTGATGACGGTCCACGCCAGGCCCACGAGGAGGAGGACTGCGCCGTGGATGATCGAGGAGATCACCCACCAGGGCAGCGCGCCGAATCGCCGCGCAAGAGCATCCAGAGCGCCGCGCGTGTCCGCGGCCGCGCCGAGGTCGGCGAGGTCCCCGGTCGGCTCGAGCAGGTCGCGGCGGACCTCGTCCACCGCGAGGCGAAGGTCCGTGCTGGTAGACATGGCTCTCACTCCGGTTCAAGAGGCTGGGGCCGATTCTCTCAACGCACGGGAAGCGCTCCGGTTCACGCGGGTTTCGAAAAATCCTCCCCGGCGACCGACCTCTCAAAAAAACGCTGTTTTTCGCGGAACCTTGTCGCCGCCCAGGCGTCCTACAGGATATGCACATGTGCACGCACCGTACGGAAGGAGGCGTCATGAGGGGTGGAAGGCTGGTTCTGATCGCTTTGACTCTGGCCGGCGCGGCCGCGCGCGCGGGCGAGCCGGAGGCCGATGCGCTCGGGAAGCGCGTGGCCGAACTCGAGCACAAGGTCGCGAAACTGCAGGCGGTCGTCGACTCGGGCGCATGGTTTGCCTCGCGCCGGGACGCGCAGCAGGCCGAACGCACGAGGCTCTGCGCGCGCATGGACGCGCTCCGTGTCGCCGTCCTCGGACGGGGCGCGAAGGCCGCAGGCTCGAAGGAGCTGGCCGCGCTTCTCGCTTTCGCCAAGCACCCGGACGGGGACGTGCGCCGGTACCTCGTTGCGACGCTCGCCGAGCTCCCCGCGAAGATCGCGGGCGAACCCCTGGCCGGGCTCGTCGACGACGAGAACTTCCGCACCGCGACCGAGGCGGTGAATGCTCTTCGCCGGCTCGGTGACGGCCGCGCGAAGGAGCGTGCAGCCGCCCGCACACGGACCCTCCTCGTCCACTCCGCCGCGCCGGACTTCGCCTACCGGAGGAGCTTCCGCGACGCGGCCTGCGCGTACCTCGTCGCGCAGCGCGACGCGCGCGGGATCGATATCTACGTGCGGCACCTCGCTCTGAAGCTTGCGGAAAGGGACGATCCTCTGCCGACCTCCGGGCGCATCGTCACCTCATCCAGTACGTACATGATCAAGGAGATCGACCGCCTCGCCGGCGGTCCGGCGGGCGTGTTCAGGAAAAAGAAGAGGTATCTCGGATCGGATGAGCAGCTCGCCGCGATGCGGAAGCTCGTCGCCTGGTGGAAGGCGAACGGGAAGGACTTCAAGTTCCTCGATCCGGCGACCGCGCCCGTGGCGGGCCCCGGCCCGGTGCAACCGCAGGACGCGGACGAGCCCTTTTAGCCAACCTCTCCCCGCCCCGCCCTTGCAAGGCGGTCCCTTAGCGCGTAAACTCCGGTCCGGAAGAAGACAGGAGAACGCGCGCGTGGCCGTCATCGAGATCGAGGACCTGCACAAGACGCTCGCCGGGCGGCCGGTGCTCGCGGGCGTCTCGCTCTCGGTCGAGGAGGGCACCACGACCGGGATCATCGGCTCCTCGGGCGTGGGCAAGAGTACGCTCATCAAGCACATCGTGGGCCTCATGCGGCCGGACCGCGGCACCGTGCGCATCGCCGGGGCGGACGTCGCCGCCGCGAGCCCGCGCGAGCTCGACGAGATCCGCCAGCTCTTCGGCGTCGTCTTCCAGGGCGCGGCACTCCTCGCCTCGCTCACGGTCGAGGAGAACGTGGCCCTGCCCCTGCGCGAGCGCTCGCGCCTGCCCGAGAAAGACCTCCGCGAGCGCGTGCGCGCGAAGCTGCGACTCGTGGGCCTCACCGGATTCGAGGAGTTCCTGCCCGAGGGACTCTCGGGCGGGATGCGTAAGCGCGTGGGCCTCGCGCGCGCGCTCATCCACGAGCCGCGCATCGTACTCTACGATGAGCCGACCTCGGGGCTCGACCCGGTGATGGCGAACCAGGTCCTCGACCTCGTGCGCGACGTGCGGGCGCGCCTCGGCGTCACGTCCATCCTTATTACGCACGACATCGATGCGGTGAAGCGCGTCTGCGACCGGGTGGCCATGCTGCACGAGGGCCGCGTGATCGCCGAGGGCACGCCCACCGAGATGCTCGCGAGCGAGAACCCCGCCGTGAAGCAGCTCATGTACGGCCTGCCCGAGGGGCCGCTCACCCGTGCGTAGCCGCGCGCGTACTCTTCTGCGCCTCGCCCCGCTCCTCGCACTCGCGCTGGCCTCGTGCGCGCCGGCTCCTCGCGCGGAACGGGGAGAGATCCCCGCGCTCCGCCGCCGCGAGCGCGCCCGCGCGCCCGAGGAGCGCAGCGATGCCTGGCCCCTCTGGGCGCGCGAGATCCTGCGTACCGAGCGCGGCGCGACCGAGCACGGCGAGGCGCTCGTTCCCCTCTGGGAGAGCGAGATCACGGCCGAGCGGCGCGTGCGCGTGCTGCGGCCGCTCTTCTCGGTCGTCGACGACCTCGACCGGGACCGCCGCACCGTGCGCGCGCTCTGGCCCTTCTTCATGCACCGGACCGAGGGCCGGTCGAAGCATGTCTTCCTCATGCCCCTGTACTACTACCGCCGCCGGATCGAGACGAACGCCCAGGGCGAGGAGGAGGAGGACCGCGACGGCTGGATCTTCCCCGTGATCTTCTGGGGCGGCGGCCGGGACGGCCCGCACTTCGCGGTCTTCCCCCTCGTCGGGCAGCTTAAAGGATACTTCGCAAAGAAGTACATCCGCTTCTTTCTCTTTCCCCTGTGGATGGAGACCCACAGCCAGTGGTACCACGCCTGGCACTTCCCCTGGCCGATCCTCGGGGCCTGGCGCGGCGAGGACCAGCGCGGCTGGCGCATCTTCCCGCTCGTGGGCATGGACCGGCGCGACGGCAAGTTCTACCGCTTCTGGGCGCTCTGGCCCATCGTCCACTACCAGAAGCTCGGGCTCGACACGCGCTACCCGACCACGGTCGCCGCGGCCTTCCCGTTCTGGGCGCGCATCAAGAACGCGCACCTCTCCTACGTGACCGTACTCTGGCCCTTCTTCGGCCGCAGGCGCGACACGCGCTCGGACTCGATCGAGTGGCACGCGCCGTGGCCGGTCTACAGCTATTCGCGCGCGCCGGGGCTGCGCGGGCTCAAGTTCTGGCCCCTCTGGGGGATGCGGCGCGCGCCGACGCGCTGGTCGCACTTCGCGCTCTGGCCGCTGTGGGGCCGGGTGCAGGAGCGCGCGCCGAAGGCGAGGCGCCTCCACCGGCGCGTGGCCGTGATCTTCAACGTCTGGACCCGGGAGTGGTACGAGGTCGAGAGGGACGGCCGCGCCGTTCGCGTCGCGCCGCCCCTTTCCGAGCGCGAGCTGCGCCTCGCCCGCGAGCGCGCGAAGGCGCGGGGAAAGCCGTTCGTCGAGCCCGAGCCTCTCCCCGAGGGCGCGGTCCGGCGGAGCACGGCCCACGCGCACCTCTGGCCGCTGTTTCGGTATCAGCGCGACGCGCAGGATCGAAGGGCGTTCCAGCTCCTCGCGCCGCTCTGGTTCGGCCGCCGGGCGCGCGAGCCCTTCGACCTCCATTACCGCCCCTTCTGGACGCTCTATAGCTGCCGACGCGCGGGCGGCGAGCGGCGCGCGGACGCGCTCTTCACGCTCCTGCGGCACGACCGCTCGAGCGAGCACCGCCGCGTGCGCCTGCTGGGCGTCTTCGACTACAAGCGCACGGGCGAGCGCGGCGACGCGCCCGAGGTGACCGAGAAGCGCTGGCGCTTTCTCCTCGGCGCGTTCGGCTATCACCGCGTGGGGAGGCGCAAGCGCTTCCGCTTCCTCTGGATCCCCTTCGGCCGGCGACTGCCGAAGATCGAGGAGGTGCGCGGCGGGGCCCCCGAGCCGGAACCGGCACCGGCACCTGATCCGCTGCCCGTGCCCGAGGCGGTCGCGCCATGACGCGCGCGAAGAAGGTACGCCTCGCGCTCGGGGTGGCCGGGCCGCTCGTCGCGATCGCGGTCGTCGCGATCCTGAACGCCTCCGGGGGCGAGGGTGCCCCGCCGCTGGCGCGCCGGGTCTGGGTCGCACTCGCGCTCGCGTATTTGTTCGCTGTGCCGCTCCTGGCCGCGGCGGTGCGGGTCGAGCCGGGCCGTGATCTTTCTTCGCTCGGACGCGCGCTTCTTCGCGCGCTCGCGCCCGTTTTAATCGGCGCTGCGATCCTCCTCGTGGCCGCGATTACTGGATACAGAGGCGCGATCCTGCCGTGCCTCGCGATCGCGCTCGTGGCCGCGGGCTGGAGCGCGCTCGCCGCAGGCGCGGTGCTCGCGCTCGCGCGCGTGACGGGTGCGGCGTGGGCGCGCGCGATCGTGGTCGCGGTCTTACTCGCCGGCGCGAGCCTGCCCTTCGCGACAAGCCGCGCGCTGCGCTCGACCGACGCGACGCGCCACCACCGCACGCGCCGCATTATGATTTATCTCGGCGCGCACGGTTCGGCCTGGATGAGCGCGACGCGCGCGTGGGAGCTCGCCCCGCGGGGCGCGCCGCGCCCGCTCCCGCCGCACCTCGACGGCGTCCTCTACGACACCTGGGCCGGAAACGACTGGCCCGTGCCGTACCCGGCGTGGCCGCTCGCCGCGCTCGTACCGCTCGCGATGGGAATCGCTCTGGCAGGTCTCTCGTGGCTCGGGAAACCGACCGAGGCTCCGCGCGTTGGGGACGAAGAGAAAGAGGGCGCGGCATGAGGCTCGGCCGCGTTGAAATCGCCCTCGCGCGCGACGGCGTCTTCCGCCTCGACGGCGGGCAGATGTACGGCATCGTGCCGAGGGCGCTCTGGGAGAGGGTGCTGCCCGCGGACGACTTGAACCGCGTGCCGGTCGCGGGGAACGCGTTCCTCGTGACGCTCGAGGACGGGCGCCGCGCGCTCCTCGAGTGCGGCATCGGCCGCGCGTGGAACGAGAAGATCCAGAAGATTTATTCTTTTGAGGGGCCGGGGCTCCTCGACTCGCTCGCCGCGCTCGGGGTCGAGCCCGGCGACGTGGGGCTCGTCTGCCTCTCGCACTTACATTTTGACCACGCCGGCCGCGCGACGTACGAAGAGAAGGGCGCGTGGGTCCCCGCGTTCCCGAACGCCGAGTACATCGCGACGCGCACCGAGTGGCTCGACGCGCACAACGTGAACGAGCGCACGCGCGCGAGCTACCGCGCCGAGTGTTATGATCCATTAAAGTCGGCCGGGCAGCTCCGGCTCGTGGACGCCACACTTGAAGAGCCGGTCGAGCTCACGCCCGGGCTCGAACTGCTCGTCACCGGCGGGCACACGCGCGGCCATGCGGCCTACCGCGTCACGTCCGCGGGCAAGACCGCGCTCTTCTGGGGCGATCTCTTGCCCACGCGCGCGCACACGCGCCCGGCGTGGATCACCGGCGTCGATCTCTACCCCTACGAGGGCTGCGAGACGAAGAAGCGGCTCATGGAAGAATCGATCAAAGGCGGCTGGCTCGCGCTCCTCGTGCACGAGACGGGCGAGCCCATCGGCACGCTCGAGCGCGGCGAGAAGCACGTGGAGTTCAGGGCGGCGGGTGAATAGCGCTCACTTTGGGGTAACCTGAGCCACGGCCTTCTCTGGTCGCAGATTTGGTGTCAATCCACATGTCTTAGCCATGTTTGCGCGGTTTCCCCCGTCGGCTTTCCAGCCGCATCGAAGAATCGAACTATTCCCCGTCCTCGACCGCGTTCAACATATGTGGTTGAAGTCTCCAGCGAACCATCCACTCTGAAAGTCCATTCGTATCTCATCTTGTCGCCAAAAATGACCCCGAACTCTTTGACCGTGCCGTCCTCGTGGTGGTTCGTGTAGCATACCGCTGATTTCCCGTCGTAGGTGGTGACACTCTGGAATCTGCTTGCACTTGTTCCTGGTTCGGCTACCAGGAGCATCTGCCCGTCAGCATCGGTCACATGGACCTCCTTGCGTTCAGCAAGTTGCACGGCGTAGACCAGAGGGGGAATCGCGCTGTCGGCCGACATAGTCTGAGGTCACCAGATGCGCCCGTACCATCCCAAGCCACCTGCGAAAGCACAAGACAGGAGCCACAGCAGGCCGACCTTCGTCCTCACGTTCATCGCTGTTCCTCCTCCATGACCGCCTCCCTTTTCCCCTAACGCGGGGGCACGCCACGGGTTCGCGCAAGGGTGAAAAATCCGCTTTGCGCCCACCCGCGCGCGGGGTACACTCATTAGGAGCCGGGGGGACTCTATCCCGTCCCACACGGCCCCAGTAAGGAGAACCGCCATGCACCGCAAGCTCCTTCCGATGGCCCTGACGCTCGCCCTGCTCGCGGCGATTTCGGGCCCGGCGCGCGCCGGCGTCAAGTCGAAGACCGTCTACGTGGACGACATCGACGCGTGGAAGGTCGAGGTCTTCGCCGGCGCCTCGAACTCGGGCGGGCTGATGCAGGGGCCCGCGATCGAGGCGGGCGTGGGCGGCGGCGGGAGCATGTGCTTCTTTCCCACGGGCGAGGGCTTCATCGCCGCCGAGGGCGTCGTCATGACGCTCGGCCGCGACGAGGCGCGGACGGTCCGCTTCCTTGCGGGCACGCCGGGCGTGCCCGGCTATGCCGACGGCCCGGCGTCGCAGGCGCTCCTCGGCCGGCAGATCTCGATCACGCCCGACGGGAAGGGCGGCCTCTGGATCGGCGACCGGACGAACCGGTGCGTGCGGCGGCTCGCGAAGAAAGAAAACGCCTGGGTCGTCGAGACCGTCGCCGGCGACCCGGCCAAGCCCGGCTGGGGCCGGGAGCCCACCGACGGGACCGGGAAGGACGCGGTCTTCAAGTACCTACACTCGAACGTGGCCGCCGACGCGGAGGGAAACGCGTACATCATCGACCGCAACTTCCTGCGCCGGATCGCGCCCGAGGGCAAGGCCGAGACCTTGAACCCCGGCGGCGGCAGCGGCAAGCCCGGGGACGGCGCGCTCGAGGGCGCGCGATTCAATCTTATCATGGGCGGCGGGCTCTGCCTCGGCGGGGACGGGTGCCTCTACGTCGCCGATCGGTGGAACCACTGCATCCGCAAGGTGGACCTGGCAGCCAAGACCGTGAGCACGGTCGTCGGCCCGGGGCGCGGGTACGTGGACGGGCCGCAAGATGCCTGCGGTTTCCACGACTCGCCCGGCCACATCGTCTGGGACCCCTGGCGCAAGCGCTTCAACACGAACGGCGTGGACGACTGGGGCGTGCGCGTCTGGCAGGACGGGTGGATGCGGACCATCGCCGGCGGCGGCCGGAGCAACAAGGCCATGGAGGGCCCGGCACGTAAGGCCGGCATTCACTGGGGCGGCACGCGGGCGATCGACCCGATGCCGCCGCACGACATCTACTTCTGGTCGAACGGCGGCGGCTGGCGCGGCCGCATCGGGAGGCTTTACAAGGAAGGCGGAAATCCCTGACGGGAGGAGAGTTCGATGCGCGGATTCAGATTCCTCACGACGACGGCGGCACTCCTCGCGCTCGCGAGCGCGGCGCGCGGCGGCGTGAAGTCGAGGGGCGTCTACGTGGATGACATCGACGAGTGGCAGGTCGAGGTCTTCGCCGGAGCGAGTAACACCGGCGGTCTGCTTCAGGGGCCCGCGCGCGAGGCGGGCCTCGGCCGGGTCGTGAGCATGTGCTTCCTCCCCTCGGGCGAGGCCTACCTCGCCGTGGAGGGCGCGCTCATGGTCCTCACGAAGGACCGTACGATCCGCCTCGCCTGCGGGATGCCCGGGATGCCCGGCCACGCCGACGGCCCGGTCTCTGAGGCCCTCCTCGGCCGGCAACTCAGCATCACGCCCGATAACCGGGGCGGGCTCTACATCGGCGATCGCTCGAACCGGTGCGTCCGCAGGCTCACCAAGAAGGAGGGCGCCTGGGTCGTCGAGACCGTGGCCGGCGACCCGTCCAAGCCCGAATGGGGCCGGAAGCCCACCGACGGGGCGGGGGCCGAGGTGGTCTTCAAGTACCTGCACGCCAACGTCATCGCAGATAAGGAAGGCAACGCCTACGTCATGGACAGGAACTTCCTGCGGCGGATCACGCCCGACGGGAAGGTCGAGACCCTGAATCCCGGGGGCGGGAGCGGCAAGCCCGGGGACGGCGCGCTCGAGGGCGCGAGGTTCAATCTGATTATGGGCGCCGGGATGTGCTTCGGCGGGGACGGGAACATCTATGTGGCCGACCGGTGGAACTTCTGCTTCCGCAAGGTGGATCTGAAGGCGAAGCAGGTGACGACCGTGATCGGCCCGGCCAAGGGGAACGTGGACGGGCCGGAGAGGGAAGCGGGTTTCCACGGGGGCCCCACCACCATCGTCTATGACCCCTACCGCAAGCGCTTCCACGTCGCTGGGGCGGACGACGTGGCCGTCCGCGTCTGGGAGGGCGGGTTCGTGAAGACCCTGGCCGGCCGGGGCCGGGGTTTCGAGGGCCCGGCGAGGGGCTCGAAGCTCGTCTACCCCGGCACGCTCGCCTTCGACCCGAGGCCGCCCCACGTCATCTACTTCCGCAGCAACACCGGCGGGTGGCGCGACCGCATCGGGAGGCTCTACAGGAAAGGCGGCGCGAAGGCGTCAGCGCCGGCCGAGAACTTCTGAGGAAGGGGGAGAGCTCGATGCGCGGATTCAGATTCGTTGCGACGGCGGCGGCGCTCCTCGCGCTTGCGAGCACGGCGCGCGGGGCGAAGGGCAAGATCATCTACGCGGACGACATCGATAAGTGGAAGGTCGAGGTCTTCGCCGGCTCGAGAAACCCCGGCGGGCTCCTGCAGGGGCCCGTGCGCGAGGCCGGCCTCTCGCACGCGGCGAGCCTCTGCTTCCTGCCCACGGGCGAGGGCTTCCTCGCCGCCGACGGCGTGATCATGACGATCACGAAGGACAAGACCGTCCGCTTCTTCGCCGGCACCCCGGGCCTGCCCGGGCACGCGGACGGCCCGGCCTCGCAGGCGCTCCTCGGCCGGCAGCTCTCGATCACGCCCGACAACAAGGGCGGCTTCTACATCGGCGACCGCTCGAACCGGTGCGTGCGGCGGCTCTCGAAGAAGGACGACGCCTGGGTCGTCGAGACCGTGGCCGGCGACCCGTCGGTGCCCGCGTGGGGCAAGAAGCCCACGGACGGCACGGGGAAGGAGGCGGTTTTCAAATATCTCCACTCGAACGTGGCCGCCGACAAGGAAGGCAACGCCTACATCATGGATAAGAACTTCCTCCGCCGCATCGCGCCCGACGGCAAGGTCGAGACCCTGAACCCCGGCGGCGGCACGGGCAAGCCCGGCGACGGCGCGCTCGAGAAGGCCCGCTTCAGCCTCATCATGGGCGGCGCGATCTCCTTCGGCGACGGGGATACGCTCTACGTCGCCGACCGGTGGAACTTCTGCGTCCGCGAGGTGGACCTCGCGAAGAAGACCGTGAGCACGATCGTCGGCCCGAGCCGCGGATACATCGACGGGCCAGCGAAGTCGGTCGGCTTCCACGGCGGGACCACGCACATGGTCTGGGACCCCTGGCGCAAGCGCCTCTACGCGACCGGCGCGGACGACTGGGGCTTGCGCGCCTTCAAGGACGGCCAGATGCGGACCATCGCCGGCGGGGGCCGGCGCGGCAAGGGCACCTCGGGCCCGGCGAAGAGCGCCGGGCTCCACTGGACCGGCGTGCGCGCGGTCGATCCGCGGCCGCCGCACGACATCTATTTCTCCTCGGGCAACGAGTGGCAGGGCCTCATCGGCCGGCTCTACAAGGAGGGCGAGTGATGCGAAGCCAAATCTCTCTCGTCGCGGCGATTCTGGTCACCCTGATCGCGCCCGCGCGCGCGGGCGAGCCGGTGGTTGGCGAGGAGGTCACCGTCGTCGAGGGCGCGGCCGTCGCCTCGCCGCGCGCGGTCTTCGCCGGCGGATCGTACCTCGTCATTTGGCAGGACGGCTGGCCGGGCGCGAACGCGACCGCGGACATCGTGGGCGTGCGCCTCGCGCCGAAGACGCTCGCGCCCGCCGGCGAGCCGTTCAAAATTTGCGCCGCAGACGAGGCGCAGTTCGCGCCCGCGATCGCGGCCGCGGGGGACGTCGCGCTCGTCGCGTGGCAGGACTTCCGCAACGGGAAGGACCTCGACATCCGCGCCGTGCGCGTGGACGCGAAGACCGGGAAGCTCCTCGGGGAGGAGATCGAGGTCGCGGTCAAAGCGGGGAACCAGGCGCGGCCCGCGGTCGCCGCCTCGGGCGAGGGCTTCCTCGTCGTCTGGCAGGAGGCGCGCGGCGGTGGCACCTACGGCATCTCGGGCGCGCGCGTCTCGAAGGATGGCAAGGTCCTCGACGCGAAGCCTGTCTCGTACGCCGAGAGCGGCGCGAACCCGGTGGCCTCGGCCTCGGGCGGGAAGTACCTCGTCGCCTGGGCCCAGAAGAAACGCCGCCTCTCGACCTCCGCCGCGCTCGTGGACGCGGCCACGGGCAAGCTCGAGAAGGTGCTCGGCGGAAAGAACGGAATCAACGGACCCTGCGGGAACGGCATCGCGATCGCGCACGACGGGGCCGGGAACTTCATGACCGTCGCCGGCCGCGAGAGCTTCCCCAACCCGTGGGGCTGGCCCGGGCCCGGCGCGGTGCTCCTCTCGCGCGTGAACGCGGGCGGCGCCACGCCCGAGGCGAACCTGGACTACGCCTATCGGCTCAACAACGTTTGCGGCCGGAAGGTCCCGAACGTGGTCGACACCGCGACCTGGGGCAAGGCCGACAAGTGGCACGCGGGCGCGCCCGGCGGGTTCAAGGGCACGCGCGACGGCCTCTGGCCGAACGGATGGCCCGGCGTGGCCTACGACGGGAAGGGCGCGTATCTCTTCGTCTGGGTCAAGGGCAAGATCGCACCCGACCGGCTGAATCTTACCAACCTGAACATCTGGCTCCGCGGGATGGACGCGAAGAGCCTGGCCGTGAAGGTCGCCGACCGCAAGGTCGCGGCCGCCGACGGCGTCGACGAGACGCGGCCTGTCCTCGTCGCCGGCCCGGTGGGGGAGATCCTCCTCCTCTACGAGCGGCTGGAGCCGGGGGCGGCGCGCCGGGTGGCCGCGCGGGCGATCGGCCTCGCCGGAGGCGAGTAAAGCTTCTCCGAGGCGGCTCGAAAAAAAGGCTTGACGGGGCCGGGGGGCGAGAATAAGATTCGCGGCCCGCGTGTTTGCGGGAAGAGGTCCCGTGGGTAAGGAGGCCGGACGTGGCCAGGAAAAAACCGGCGGCCAGGGCCAAGAGCGCTAAATCCGCGAAGGCCAGGCCTGCGAAGAAAACGGCCGGGAAACCCGCGGCCGGCAAGAAGAAGGCAACCGGCAAGGCAGCCAAGAAGATGGCCAAGCGCGGCGCGGCCGCGCGCGTCCGGCCCAAGCGCGCCCGGAACATCAAGCGCCCCCCCCGTGCCAAGGTCCTGCCCGTGCTCTCGCTCGGGCCGGCCGATCAGAAGCCGGCGCGACGCGCGGGCGGAAGGAAGCTCGCGCCCGAGGTGCTCGAGGAGTTTCGCGTCATGCTCCGGGAGCGCCGGCGCGACCTGCTGAGCGGAATTCGCAACGAACTCGGCGAGAGCCAGCGCAGCCGCGGATCTCACCTCTCCGACGCCGCGGACATCGCGGCCGACAGCGCCGACGGGGACCTCGCCTTTGCCTTGGTCGAGAGCGAATCAAGCGAGCTCGCCCGCATCGACAAAGCGCTCGTCCGCATCGCGGAGGGTACCTACGGCTTCTGTGAGAGTTGCGGCTGCCGGGTTCCGACCGGCCGGCTCCGGGCGGTCCCCTTCGCGACCTCCTGCGTGCAATGTCAAGAGACCCTCGAGCGCACGGGCGGGGGCCTGCAGGGCGACGAGGTGGGCTGGGAGAAGGTCGGCGACGAGGTGACCCCGGACGACGACTGACCGCGCGGCGCGCGTGGCGGTTGGGGGATTCCCCCGCGGGCGCCTCGGCGCCCGCGTTTTTTCTAGCGGTTCTCGTGCTTCCCGGTGGCACCGGTGATCGCGGCGGGCGCGGCGGGCGCGCGTACGGACTTGAGTTTCTCCAGGCCCAGACGCGTGCCCCGCGTGACCGCGCGGGCGGTGATGGTCGCCCCGGTCATGCCGTCGATCGGGACCGCGCCGCCGTCGGCCTCGAGCGCCAGCTCCCCCGCGGTCCGGCCCTCGGCCCCCGAGAGACCGGCCTGGAAGGGCGGGCGCTTCCTCTCCTCGTCCGGCCGTCTCGACAGCTTGCCGCCCCAGGTGTTCACCGGCGGCGACTCGACGACGCGCGCGCCGAAGCCGGGCGTCTCGGAGCACCTCGTGACGCCCACGTAGAGCACGCGCTCGGCCGAGGGGTCGGCGACCACGACGAGCTTCACCGGCTCGGTGCTGTTGTACGAGCCGGGGCACTCGACCTCGGTCGCGAGCCCCACGAGCGCGCCCGAAGCGTCCAACAGGCGGTAGTAGCCCTCGGTCTTCTTCTCCTCGAAGGAGGCGTAGCCCTCGATGTCCTCGAAGGCCGCCGCAAGCTTGCGACGCTCGGACCTCTTGATGCGCTCGTGCGTCGCGTTGTAGACGACCGCGAGGGACGCGCCGCTGACGGCGCAGACGAGGCCCAGCACGAGCGGGAAGCGCAGGGCGTCAGGCACGCTCCGCCTCCTTCCGCCTCTTTGTGCCGAAGACCCGCGGCCGCGTGTACCGGTCGATCAGCGGGCGCGCCGCGTTCATGAGAAGGATCGCGTAGCAGACGCCCTCGGGGTACCCACCGTAAAGTCGGATGAGCGCGACCAGGAGTCCCGCGCCGACCCCGAAGACAATCTGCCCGCGTGCGGTGATGGGGCTCGTGACCATGTCGGTCGCCATGAAGAACGCCCCGAGGAAGAGCCCGCCGGCGAAGAGGTGGTAGAGTGCGAGCTTTCCCTGCGCGAGCGCGCCGCCGTGCAGGATCGAGACGAACCCGCCGGTGAACGCGCCGCCCTCGCGCACCGGCAGCAGCAGCACCGAGATCGCTACGGTTGCGATCATCGCCGCGGGCAGCCGCCAGTTGATGCACCGGTTCGCGACCAGAATGAGCCCGCCCAGGAGCAGCGCGAAGGCGCTCACCTCGCCGATCGACCCGGGCACGTTCCCGAGGACGAGGTCCCCCAACCCGTACTGCCGGTAGAGCGCGTCCAGCCCCGCCGGACCCGGCGCGCCCTTGAGCACCGCGAGCGGCGTGGCCTGCGAGACCGCGTCCACGCCCGAGCCGAGCAGGTCCGAGAAGGCGTGCGCGGGCAGGAACCGCCACTTCGCGAGCGTCACCTGGTCGGCGAAGGCGAACTGGAGGAAGGCCCGGCCGATGAGCGCCGGATTGAAGAAGTTGCACCCCAGTCCCCCGAATGCCTGCTTGGCGACCGCGATCGCGACGATCGAGCCGACGACCGGCACGTACCAGCTCACGTCCGCCGGCAGCACGAACGCGAGGAGCACGCCCGTCACCACGGCGCTGCCGTCGGAGACCGTCACGCGCTCGCGGCGCAGGGCCTGACAGGCCGCCTCGGTCGCGACCGCCGCCGCGACCGCGAGCAGGGTCACGCGCGCCGCGTCGATCCCGAAGACGTACACCGCCGCGCAGAACGCGGGCAGGAGCGCGAGCACCACGGTCCACATGATCTGCCCGATCGAGTCGGGTGCACGCAGGTGCGGGCTGGAGGAGACGACGAGCGTCCCGAGCTCCACCGGCGCTGCCTCCCGCTTTTCGGGCGCCTCGCTCATGCCGTCGCCGCGCTTTCCTTTTCCTGGGCTCTCTTCGCCTCTTCGGCCCGGACCCGGTCGGCCTTCATCTTTCGGATGCGCGCCTCCCACTTGGCCTGCCGGATCCACTGCACGATGGGCCGGCGCGCCGGGCAGACGTAGGTGCAGACCCCGCATTCGATGCAGTCGAGCGCGTTCGCCTCGTCGATCATCTCGGAAAAAGCGCCTGCCTCGGCCAGGATCGAGAGCCGGCTCGGCACGAGGTAGGAGGGGCACCCCTCCACGCACCGGCCGCAGGAGATGCACGCGCGCGTCTTCCACTCGGGCGCGTCCATGAGCGCGAGGACGCCGCTCGTGCCCTTGAGCACGGGCACGTCCGCGGTCCACTGGGCGAGTCCCATCATGGGCCCGCCCAGGACGAGGCGCCGCACGCCCCCGCGCACCCCCGCGTGCGCCAGGAGGTGCGCCATCGGCATCCCCACGCGGACGAGGTAGTTCCCCGGCCGCGCCGCGCCGCGGCCCGTGACCGTGCAGACCCGCTCGGTCACCGGCCGCGCGCGCAGCACCGCCTCGTGTGCGGCCACGGCCGTGCCCACGTTCTGGACGAGGCACCCCACGTCCATGGGGAGGCCGCCTGAGGGCACCTCGCGACCGGTGAGCGCCTTGATGAGCTGCTTCTCGGCGCCCTGCGGGTACTTGACGCGCAGGACCTCGACGGGGAAGCCGAACTCCGCGGCGAGCCCCGAGAGCGCCTGCGCCGCGTCGGGCTTGTTCGCCTCCACGCCGATCACCCCGCGCGAGGCGCCCACGGCCTTGACGAGGAGCCGCAGTCCGCTCACCACCTCGGCCGTTCGCTCGAGCATGAGCCGGTGGTCGGCCGTGAGATAGGGCTCGCACTCGCAGCCGTTGAGGATCACGACCTCGATCGATTTGTCCTTCGGCGGCGAGAGTTTTACGTGCGTCGGGAAGGTCGCGCCGCCCATGCCCACGACACCCGCCTCGCGGATGCGCGCGACGATCTCGCCTGGCTCGACCGCGTCGAGGCGCTCGCCCGAGTCGCGGTCGCACCCCTCGGCCCAGGCGTCGCGGCCGTCCGGCTCGATCACGACCGCGGGCGCGCTCCCGGCGACCGGGTGGGGGTGGGGCGCCACGTCCACGACCCGGCCCGAAGTCGGCGCGTGCACGGGTGCGGAGACGAAGCCGCCCGCCTCGCCGAGAAGCTCCCCGCGGAGGACCTCGGCGCCGGGCTCGACGACGGCCTTCGCCGGTGCGCCGAGCTGCTGGTTCATCGAGACGACGAGCCGCTCCGGGAGCGGCACCGGCTCGATCGCGGCCTCGCGCGCGAGCTCCTTGTGGTCGTGCGGGTGCACCCCGCCGCGGAAGGTCCTCACGATGCCGCGGCCTCCCCTCCGGCGTTCGTCGCGCTCCTCGCGCTCGCCGCGAGCGCCTTTCGCATCTTTCGGAAGTCGCCGATGATCGCCTGCGGGCAGGCGCGCACGCAGGCGCCGCAATTCTTGCACTTCTCCTCGTCGATCACGGCGAGGTTGTCCACCACGTGGATCGCGTCGAATTTGCAGGCCCGCTCGCAGGCCTTGCACGCGATGCACCCGACCTCGCAGGCCGCTCGCGTCGCGCGGCCGGGGTCGCGCGAGGAGCAGAGCACGTGCACGGTCCGCTTCTCGGGCGCGAGCACGTACAGGTGCCGCGGGCACGCGTCCACGCACCGGCCGCAGGCCGTGCATCGCGCCTCGAGGACGTGCGGCAGGCCATCGGCGCCCATCACGATCGCGCCGAAGGGGCACGCCTCGACGCAGGTACCCAGGCCCAAGCACCCGTAGGTGCACGCCTTCGGCCCGCCCAGGACGAGCGCGGCCGCGCGGCAGTCGGCGACGCCGCGGTATTCCATCCGCTCCTTCGCGCGCGCGCGCGAGCCGCGGCAGCGCAGGACCGAGACGCGCCGCTCGGACTCGCCGGGCTCGACGCCCATGACCGCGGCGATCATCTTCGCCGCCTTCGCGCCTCCCGGCGCGCAGAGGTTCACTGCCAGGCCCTTGAGGACCACGCCCTCGGCGTAGGCCGGACACCCGGCCAGACCGCAGGCGCCGCAGTTCGCGCCCGGGAGGGCGCCGAGGACCTCCTCGACGCGCGGGTCGGTCTTCACCGCGAATTTCTTGGAGGCGACGAACAAGATAATCCCAAAGACCGCGCCCAGCAGCCCCACGACGAGGATGCT
>Ga0272441_10003610_pt1 | contig 29209 bp, 24 predicted proteins | sample SSMProp6N_FD_193582 | JGI IMG/M metagenome (GOLD analysis project Ga0272441, IMG submission 193582) | Marine sediment archaeal communities from Little Sippewissett salt marsh, Falmouth, MA, United States - SSM-Prop-6N | ecosystem: Environmental > Aquatic > Marine > Wetlands > Sediment ... | reverse complement strand
TTACGTTTAATCATTAACGTTTTAAGTATTGTTAACTATTTATGCCTTTGTATACTACAGTCCTTAATAACTCTTTGTAAAAATTTGCCGACATTTTGCCAACAAACTGTTTGGCAGGTAGTGGTACCAAATGATACAGCCAGCTACAAACAATGCCTTGACACTGGACAGGACAAGACCTTACGCTATGTAGAAGTATCAGGTGAGACATCGGACTCGGAATTCGTAATTTACAGTCAGGCATTTGTCTATTTCCACTGGCTGTAGCTAATTCATTTTTGACCCGCCCCCTGTAGCGGTACCAGTTATTGCTTAGCAGCCATAGTTAACACAGCTTCAGGAGCTGAAGATTTGTATCCCGGTGAACTGTGCGGACGTAGCTGATTATAGTCTTTTCTCCATTGTTCTATCGATAGTTTAGCTTCTTTTAGTGTGGTAAAAATCTCCTGATTGAGCAGTTCATCACGCATCTTCCCGTTGAAGGATTCAATATACCCATTCACCCAGGGACTGCCCGGTTCGATAAAGAGTATCTTCACTCCCAGCTGGCTTAACCATGTTCTTACCGCTTTAGCAGTAAATTCCGCACCATTATCCGATCGTATATACTCAGGCACACCATGGAAAAGGAAGAGCTTATACAACTCCTCCAGGACATCCTGAGAACTGATCCTACGGGCTACCTTAACAGTCAGACTTATCCTTGTATATTCATCGATAAGATTGAGTATCCTGAACGCTCTCCCATCAATGGTCCTGTCCACCACGAAATCATAGCTCCAGACATGTTTCTTATATGCTGGCCTCAACCTGATACAGGAGCCATCAGTTAACCATAGCCTCCCTCGCTTCGGTTGCTTCTGTGTGCACTGGTCTGGAGTTGACGAATACCTAAAGGCTGCTAAGCGTCTGTAAATTTTGCACTTCAGCTAGCACCTAGAATGGGGAAGTTTCTATTGACCAATCTGACGAATTAGTACTCAACGAAAAGCTATTCTGTGTGATCATAGATTACTTAATCAGAATGATAGAGTGTAAGACTAGGATTCTTTGTTAATTTAGATATGACAAATTAACTTGAGTTCTGGCTATTGTCACCATTACTAGTTATTTTTAAAGCTAAATGGAGCTGGGGTTACAATAAGGAGAACTTTTGAATTAGCTTTTAACCTGACTATTTAACCTTATACACAACCGCGGACATTAATTGTGGCAATAGAACACAGAGCTTACAAACGAAAGTAGTAATGCCGATGTTAAAATCACTTTATAGTTGACTCTAAGGCTGAAACAAGTCAATATTAACTACATATCATTGCTATCATGTTAAATAGTTTAGTCCTTTTTATTGATAGCATAGCGTCTAGCATTGCCATGTTGCACAAAGTTTATTAGCAAATTACTAGCAGTACTTCATTTTCAGTTTGAATGTGAGAAAGTAATAATAAAAACAATACTACTATAAATTTGATAGGCCTTATAGTTTCTTAAGGAATTTGTCGTCTATTGAACATTCTAAAGTTCAACAATAGAAATAGATAAAAAATCACCTTCTATAATTCTTTGGACAACACGAGCTTCAGAAGGAACAAGTTAAGTTGAAAAAGGGGCTGGCGCAAATGACCAGCCTCTTTTATTATGCTTATTATAGAGGTCAAATTTCAGTACCAGGGCGATTTAAAATCCAGCACGCGCCGACTACAATGGCTGCGCAGAACATAACCAAGGGAATCATAATAGTCAACTTGTTCACAGTATAAGCCTCTCCACCAACGGGAATATAATAGCCAGGCCCTCCAGGTTCGATTATTGTCCCGTCCGCAGTCAGATCATCATCTCCAAGGCCCCCGTCAGTCAGTTCAATGGTAATGACGTTATCACCATCGTTATCGCCCATTGGTATCTGGTACCAGTGATCAATCATATTCCCTGGGGTAGGCCCATATTTCCAGTACTCCGATGTTATTGGTAATGGAGCGGGCAGGGTAATAGTTACCGTTGCGGTCTGGCCGGGGTCTAAGCCTGTTATATTGAAGGAAAAAAGCCCGTGAGGGAATGAGATGTTTGGCTTTCCTTCATCAGGGAGGGCTGAGGGATCTACCGCGACCAGATTTCCAATTGTGCTGGGATCTGAGTCGATATAGACAGTACCTGTACCAGTGGTAGAGGTAAATGGCTCTTCATGATTGGTAACAGCGTAGACTGTATTACCGCTAGTAGTACCAAAGGCTACATCCTGGTCTCCATCTCCATCAATATCTCCTATTTCCACATCGGTTATTACATTTGGCACGTTATATGGAGTCCATACCATATCGCCAATACCATCTCCATTATCATCCATGGCATCAAAAGCATATAAGTAATGAGGACTTGCGCTTTTAGCAGCAACAACCTCGTTTTTATAGTCACGATCAACATCACCTATAGCCAAGGACTCACCGTAATATGTGTTAGGCCAGGACATATCATCATAGTGCCACAGCTCCTGCTCTGTTTCATCATCGATGTCTATTGCATACAGGGTTCTATGATCATCTGTAGGGTCAACTATTTCAACAATGGCAACTACTTCAACACCCGGTTCTCCATCGAGGTCTCCCAGTTCAATATCAGTTATATATTTATGTTCGCCAACGAAGAAAGTATAAAGAGGTGCTCCTCCTTCGTCTCCATCAAATACCAGCACAGCATTTTGGTCAATGGCTCCAAAATCTCCTACTGGATTTGACATGGGTATCCCACTTTTTGGTGCCACTACCTCATTGTCACCATCCCCATCTACATCTCCAATCTCTACCGTCGGTCCTGAGACATCAGGATCATCCCATAGTAGACTACCAGAACTATTATAAACATACAGAGAGAACTCCTCTCCAATAGCAGCCACATCTACACCATCTACTCCATCAAGTTGTCCAACTGCTAGATCAACTATATTGCTCTCAGATGCTACCGGCCACCCATCAGGAACAGTTCCATCACCTCTTATTACATATATCTGTGCGACATCGTTTACATTACAGGCGACCACATCATCTATTCCATCACCGTCAACGTCACCGATCTCTATATCATGAACCTGAGCATGTGCTCCATAAGCCCAGAGGATAGTTCCATTGGCAGCATACGCATTTATCACGAACCCTCCTAAGGGTGGTCCAAAATCATTTATTGTTTCTCCAGCAGGAGGTATATAATCATCATCCCGACCTCCTGCAATAACCTCATTTTGGCCATCGCCTGTTATATCACCAATTGCCACTGCATAACCTGAAGTGGAATTGTCACTAAATAATATCGACCCATCAACTCCTGACCAGGCAATTACCGTAGCACTATCAGTAGCAGGAGAGATTGACACTACATCATCCCTGCCATCGCCATTCAAATCTCCTGTTGCCAAATCGGCAACATCGTTTATAGTGCCTTCGGACCATAACAAATCCGGTTCTGGTGCTTCCGTTACTGGTGCACCCGCACTTAAAGGTGCCACCACTAATAATGACAATAGTATACTGAGCGTAACTGCCACTGATAAGACCCTGTAAAAGGTTTTCATTTCGATGCCTCCTTTATTGTTAGCAACTGGGACACCTGAATTATCTCTTTTATGATGATAACTATGATATATAGTATTTTAAGGAATAGTAGCTGGCAAGCCCTTTATTGTCAATAGCTTTGTACTGGCTGATCACTAGGGTAACACTGGACTATGGATCCTAACAAGTCCATTTTATTTTTTTATTGCCCCTAAATACAATAATACTTTGCGTTTTGTGATTAATAAAAAGCTATTTTGTGTGATCATAGATTACTTAATCAGAATGATAAAGTATAAGAGTTGGATTCTTTATTACTCTAGTTATAATCGATTAAATTGAGTTCTGCCTATTGTCACTCTTGTAGTTATTTTTAAAGCTAAGTGGAGCTGGGGTATCAATAGGTAGAACTTTTTCCACCATGTTTGCCCTAGTCTACTAAATTTGCTAGTTCAAGTCCAGTAACGTAGATCTTGGGGGACAGTTCCCGAACTTCTATTTGATAAGAAGGGGTTGATTCCAGCTTTGCAAAAAATGCTTGTTTACAAACGGTAGGCTGTACCTATCAGCCATTAGAATTAACAGCTTAACTAGAATCAAGTACACAGTCAAATAGATGGTCGCTTTACTTTCCATAACGTATAATTTGAGAGACAGTTGGTTTAAGGATATACTAATGTCATAATGAGTCAAAATAAGATCCTAATTGTAGAAGACGACCCAAACTTGTTAACCACAATAAAATATAATCTTGAAAAAGATGGCTATGATGTTACCACAGCCATTGATGGTGCTGAGGCTGTAGAAACTGCCCAACGGGAAAGGCCTGACCTGATTATCCTCGATGTAATGTTACCCAAAATGAATGGCTTTGAAGTATGCCGTATTCTGCGTAAAGAGATGATTGTCCCCATATTGATGCTAACCGCCAAATCTGAGGAGACCGATAAAGTTGTTGGGCTTGAACTTGGTGCTGATGATTATATGACGAAGCCCTTTAGCATGAGAGAACTGCTCGCTCGTGTGCGGGCTATGCTGCGACGAACTAGGATGGGAGAAGTGCCACCGGCAGAAAAGAAGACTCTGTTAAGAATAAATGATCTTGAAATTGATATCGCCCGTCACCGGGCTTCGCTCGGAGGAGTAGCACTGGAGTTTACTCCAAAGGAGTTCTACCTGTTGGTTTTTCTTGTCAGAAATAGAGGGCTTGTATTTAATCGTGAGCATCTTCTAGAGAAAGTATGGGGATATGACTATGCCGGTGATACTCGCACTGTAGACGTACATATACGCTGGTTGAGACAAAAAATTGAGACCGACCCCCAAAAACCAAAGTACCTGATTACAGTAAGGGGAACAGGTTATAAACTGGAAGGCTAAAATTGTTCCAAAGTATTCAATGGCGCATAACTATTTGGTTTACTCTACTCGCAATCGTTAGCATGACTGCTCTGGGCATATATCTGACTAATTCTATCAAGACCAGTGAGCTCAGCAACCTACGTTCCGAGCTAGAAAATGAGGCCATAATCACCGCTGAAGCCAGCATTTCCAGTTTTGGCAAACAGAATGAATTAAGTGATTTGGACATACTGGCGAAGAAGCTGAGTGATCAAATCGGCGCACGAGTAACCATCATTGCCAAAGATGGAACTGTCCTTGGTGATTCCCAAGAAGATCCCTTGACTATGGAAAACCACGCAAAACGCCCTGAAGTGCAAGATGCACTTGCATCAAGTCTTGGCGAGAGCACCCGCTACAGCACTACTATCGGTAAGAAGATGATGTACGTGGCTGTTCCAATAATTGAAAGGGACGAAGTCCTGGGTATAGCTAGAGTTGCGCTTCCTCTAACCCGGGTTGAGAGTTCGGTAAAGCGCGTCATTATAAGTATCTTCGTAGCGATGTCAATAACTACGATACTGGTTATATTAGCGGCATGGATCATTGCCAGGACTACAACACGGCCTATCAGGGAACTTACCAGGGAATCTAAGAAAATAGCCTCTGGTGAATTTGGTCACAGGATCATTGTAGGTACGAAAGATGAGTCAGGACAGCTTGCTACTGCCTTTAACGAGATGTCATTAAGCCTGAAAAGACTGGTAGAAACCATCTCAGAAGACAGGGCTAAGCTGATGAGTATCCTTGATAATATGGCTGATGGTGTTATATTGACTGACATCGAGGGGAATATCCTACTAACCAACAAGGCAGTTCAGAAGCTTTTCAGAATCAGGGATGAAAACGCAAAAGCCAAACCTCTTATAGAGGTAATACGTGAGCACGAGTTGAATGACATTTTAAAATCATGTCTCGAAACTGGGCAAAAGCAGATTGTCCAATTTGATTCCGGCATCTCGAGCAGATTTTTAAGATCGATCGCTATTCTAGTTGATCAAGAAAGGCAAGGTGGAGCGCTAGTTCTAATTCAGGACCTCACCGAACTTAGAGGTCTGCAGACAATGCGCCGGGAGTTAGTAGGCAATTTATCGCACGAGTTCAGAACACCTCTGGCCGGGATAAAAGCAATGGTGGAGACGCTGCAGGATGGCGCAATTAATGATCAAACGGCAACCAGTGACTTCCTAGACAGGATTGAGACGGAAGTGGACCGGCTGGTACAACTGGTAGCCGAACTAACCGAACTCTCACGTATTGAAACCGGTAAAGATGAGTTAAAACTAGAGCAAGTGAATATAAATTTACTTATAGAGGAGGTTATCGCTCATCTTAAGCCGCAGGCAGAAAGGCAAAACCTGTCTCTTAATAAGAAGCTAGCCTCTGATTTACCCGCTATCCAAGCTGATAAGGAACGAATCAGACAGGTAATCGTTAACCTTATGCATAACGCCATTAAATTCAACCGTCCTGGGGGAAGCATCTTAACCGCCACAGAGATTTCTAAGGATTCCGTGCTTGTTGAGATATCCGATACTGGGATTGGTATTACCGGAAAAGATCTTCCTCGCATATTTGAACGTTTCTATAAAACGGACAAATCTCGGGCAGGACAGGGCTCAGGTATGGGACTGGCAATTGCCAAACACATAGTGGAAGCTCACGGGGGTGAAATCAAAGTTCGGAGCGAGGAGGGGAAGAGCTCCACATTCAGCTTCAATCTCCCTGTTACACAAAGCCCTCAATAGCAAGATAAAAATTTAACACATTCTTAACAAATCCTTAAACCGTCTTTAAACTTCATCAGTTAATCTATTAATAGATGAAGTTTAATTTAAGGAGGTTTAAAATTGTCAACAGGGATTAACAAACTAAAGAAAGGCTGGCTGGTCTTAATACTTATGACCGCACTGGTCATCATTGCGGCGGGATGCAGCAGTCAGAGCACTACCGCCCCAACCGGTGATGAACTCTCTGGCACCTTCAGTATCATCGGTTCCAACACAGTAACGCCACTTACTTCGGTCTGGGCGGAAGAGTTCATGAAGATGTACCCCAAGGTAAACATCGCTGTCAGCGGACCGGGGTCGGGAGCCGGGATCGCTGCCCTTATCAACGACACCACTAATATCTGCCAGGCTTCACGAACCATCAAGCAACAGGAGATTGACCAGGCAAAAGCTAAAGGAGTGGAACCCTACGAGATACAAGTGGCTACCGATGCGCTTTCGGTAGTAGTAAACCCTGCTAATCCGGTGTCTGAACTCACTATCGTTCAGCTTTCCGCCATCTACAACAACCAGATAACCAATTGGAAAGAGGTTGGTGGTAATGATGCCCCGATCGTAGTTCTTTCACGAGATACAAACTCAGGCACCCACGTCTTCTTCAAGGAGCATGTAGTACAGATGGCGGGACTGCCCACTGCGGACACGAGCCGGGAGTACGGCTCTAAAGTACTGTTCCTCCCTTCCACTGAGGAAGGTGTTTCAGAAACTGCCAAAAACCCTAATGCCATCTTCTACCCCGGCTTAGGTTACGTAACCAGCGAGGTCAAGCCCTTGGCGATAAAGAAAACGACCAGTTCAACCGCAGTTCTGCCCAGCGTAGCCACGGCGCTTGATGGTACCTACCCTATTGCTCGACCACTCCTGTACTATACTAACGGCGAACCGACCGGCACCATCAAGACCTTTATAGACTACTGTTTATCACCGGAAGGTCAGGAAAAGGTAACTGAGGTTGGTTATGTTCCACTGAAATAGGACTATAGAATATGTTGAAACAAGCATCCAAAGCCACAACCGCTATGAGCCTTAAAAAAGGTCTCCAGCGGCGGTGGCGTTTGGGCGAAAAGTTTATTGAGAGCTGGATTTTCCTGGCGGGCGTACTTACAATAGTTGTTCTGCTGGGTATTATTGCACTCCTGCTGAAGGAGGGCTTGCCGATTTTCCTAGACACTCCTCCCTGGGAGTTCTTCTTCGGCACTAAGTGGTACCCTGTATCTGAACCGCCCACCTTTGGCATAATGCCCTTCTTCGTAGCTACGTTCTGGGTTACCTTGGTTGCTACTGCTATTTCGGTTCCAGTAGGTGTCGCCTGTGCTGCGTATTTAGCTGAGGTGGCACCGACAAAGGTCAGAGAGACAGTAAAGCCAATTATCGAGATACTGGCTGGGATTCCCTCAGTGGTGATGGGCTTCATTGGACTAATGCTTTTGTCACCACTGGTTCAGAGCGCTTTCAATCTAAACACCGGATTATCCGGTCTTACCGCTGGTATTATGCTATCCTTAATGAGCCTGCCCATAATAATCAGCGTTTCTGAGGATGAACTTAGAGCTGTCCCTGATGATTTCAGACAGGCCGCCTATGCTCTCGGCGCCACTAGGTGGGAAACCATAAGGCACGTTTCTATCCCAGGTGCATTATCCGGAGTTACGGCAGCTATTATGCTTGGTGTAGGTCGTGCCATAGGTGAGACAATGACAGTGCTCATGGTGGCTGGAGGAGCTTTGGCTGTACCTGTCTCCCCCACCGAGCCAATGATGCCCATGACGGCGGCAATTGCCTCGGGAATCGGCAATGCTGTTCGTGGTGGCCTTCAATATCAAGCGTTATTTGCCATTGGCCTTATTCTATTCGCAGTAACCTTGGCCGTTAATTTGATTGCCAATAGAGTGCTTGAACGCCAGAAAAGGAAGTTTGCGAGGTAGCTATGAGAGCGGGAGCAATATCAAAACGTCAGTTATCACAGCGGACTGCCTTTAGTCTGCTCATCATTGCTACCATTATTGTTATCGTCCCGGTTTTAGTCATTGTCCTCCAAATCATTATTAATGGTGCTAGTGCTATTAGCTGGGAATTTCTAACCCAGGAGCCTTCACAGGCAGGGAAAGCCGGTGGCATTTTACCGGCCATCGTGGGCACTTTCTATCTGATGCTGGGTACAATCGTATTTGCTTTGCCTCTGGGTGTGATGGCTGGGATTTACCTCACCGAGTATGCTAAAGAAAACTGGTTTACCCGATCTATCAACCTGGCTATCATAAACTTGGCTGGCGTACCCAGCATTGTCTACGGACTTTTCGGGCTGGGAGTCTTTGTGCTGCTTTTTCACTTCGGCATGTCTTTGCTTTCCGCCAGCCTCACCTTAGCCTGCCAGGCTCTAGCAATGACCGTGACTACCTCAAGGGAAGCAATACTGGCAGTACCGAGGGAATACAGAGAGGGTAGTCTGGCAATAGGAGCTACAAGGTGGCAGACAATCAGACACCTGGTTTTACCACAGGCTCTACCGGGCATTATCACTGGAGCTGTCTTGGCAATGAGCCGCGCTGCCGGAGAAACGGCGCCGATACTGGTAGTCGGAGCAGCCTTCCTTCTTCCAGGATTGCCGCAGTCACCTTTTGACCAGTTCATGGCATTGCCCTATCATCTGTATACGGTTGCTGCACACGTTCCCGGTATGCCCAAGAGCACCGTGTGGGGTGTTGCCCTGGTTTTACTAGTAGTTGTCCTATCCTTCAATGTTCTCGCTACCATTATTAGACTGAGAGCCCGTCAGCGGAGGTTTAATGCATGAAGATGAATTCTATATTGTCAAACAATAAGGCAGTTGGTCAAAACGAGACAAAACTTAGAACAGAAGCGGTTAGTCTTTATTACGGAAACTTCCAAGCACTGAGAAATATCAGTCTGGAGATACCTGAGCGTGCCATTACCGCGATTATCGGACCATCTGGTTGCGGTAAGTCATCCTTCATCAGGCTTTTTAATCGCATGAATGACCTGATCATCGGAGCTAGGGTAAAAGGGCAGGTTGAGCTTGACGGAATACCAATCTATGATACAACCATTGATGTTGTCGAGTTAAGAAAAAGGGTAGGAATGGTCTTCCAGAAACCTAACCCTTTCCCAATGTCAGTATTTGAAAACGTAGCTTTTGGCCCGAGACGCCATGGAATAAATAAGATTGGAGAGCTTGAAGAGATCATCAAAAGAAGCCTTCACCAGGCGGCATTGTGGGATGATGTCAAAGACAAACTTGGACAATCCGCTCTTTCACTCTCTGGAGGGCAGCAACAAAGATTGTGCATTGCCCGCGTGCTGGCAGTAGAGCCAGAAGTAATACTGATGGATGAGCCCTGTAGCGCCCTCGACCCGGTAGCTACCCTAAAAATCGAGGACTTGATGAGGAACCTGGCCCAAAAGTATACAATTATTATCGTTACCCATAATATGCAACAAGCAGCGCGGGCATCCGATATGTCTGCCTTCTTTATGATGGAGGAGGACAGAGCGGGGGTTCTAGTAGAATACGGACCTACGTCTGAGCTCTTTACTAACCCTAAGGATAAACGTACTGAGGATTATATTACTGGCCGATTTGGTTAAAGACCAGTAGGAGGTTTCGAAAAATGGAGATAAGGACAATCTTTCATAATAAACTGAGGGAAATCCAGGATGATGTTCTTGCCATGGGCAGCATGGTGGAGAAGGCCACTAATCGTTCTATCGAAGCTCTTAAAGAGAGAGACATAGAAAAGGCACACGAGATTATAGCTGATGACCTCAAAATAAACAGGCAGCGGTTTAATATCGAGGAGAAGTGCGTTCAACTTATCGCTACTCAGCAACCCATGGCGAGCGATCTGCGTACCATTATTAGTGTCTTGTATATTATCACTGAAATAGAGCGAATCGGTGATCACGCTGAGGGTATTGCCAAGATTGTGGTGATGATTGGTGATGAACCACCTTTAAAACCACTGGTAGATTTACCGCTTATGGCAAAAAAGGCGGCGGATATGCTTCACCGGAGTCTGGATGCTTTTATAAACCGCGATGCTGACGCAGCTAAACAAATTGTAAGTGAAGATGACGAGGTTGATAACCTTTATGACCAGGTATTCCGTGAGCTACTTACCTTTATGGCTGAAGACCCGAAGACTATTACTAGAGCTACGAGACTTATATGGGTAGCTCACAACTTGGAACGTAGTGCCGATAGGGTTACCAATATTTGCGAACGGGTAGTCTATATGGTAACTGGTAAGATGGAGGAAATGAACATTTCAAAGTATTAGCCGAGGCATTTAATAATACCTGAATATGATCGGGCAAATCCTGTAAATCTTAGGCAACTTTCTGGCAACTATAGGACACAAAAAGATGGTGGAGCTGGGGTTACGATAGACAGAACTTTTAAATTGATCTTTAGTCTAACCTAATCGTAACAAACCGAAAATATTAAAGTTAGCATTCTCTAAATACCATTGAGAAAATTACTCAATTGATATACAAAATTTTATGCTGAATAGTCCATGATTAAAAAAGCTAGCTTAATAATTGATTTAAAGATGTAGTTGAGTACCTCTCTTTGGTATAGAAGAATAAGCTTTGACTCTACAGCCTATTTATTTAAAGACCAGTAAGTACCAGAACTAGAAAATACTTTATTGAGATTAGGTTATAATGGCGGTAATGGTGGTGATGAGACATTAAATTTTGTATATGCTTACCTTAAGTAAAGTGTGACTAACCTCCAAGACTATTATATCCATCTACAAATCTCGATACATAATATATAGAAGCTACCAATCAATTACTTCAAAACGAACCTAATATAGTCTCCTTGTAGTATTAAATATTCTTTTAAGTATTTAATTTAAATCTATTTTATGTTAGTGTACAAAGCTACATTTGATCTTGAATGGATGTAGCTTCTAATGATGATATGACTTTGCCTCTTTATTAATGTAAGACTCTTTCAATAGGTAAGATAATCATGCTGAATCTTTGAATTGACATTTCAAATTAATAGCCCGATTTGTTACTAACTCGTATATGAGAGCACTTAATTAGGGAGGGATTGTAGTTGAATATGAAAAAAATAAGTAAGGAAAAATATATACCTGGATCATCACAACAATCACCTGAAATATTATCTAAAGATGAACCTCTTGATAAGGTAAAGAGGAAATTGGGCTTCACGTCAGAAGGATTATCTCAAGATGAAGTACGGACAAAATTAGAGATATATGGTTATAACGAGCTAGTTGAGAAAAAAGAAAATCCAATACTTAAATTCCTGACGTACTTCTGGGGACCGATTCCTATTATGATTATTGTTGCAGCAGTATTGTCTGGTTTATTACGTCATTGGCCAGATCTTGGTGTTATCATGACATTGTTGGTAATGAATGCAACAGTCGGATTTCGCGAAGAATACCAGGCGAATAATATTGTCGAAGCTCTAAAACAGAAATTAGCAACCAAAGCAAGGGTAAAACGTGGTAATAAATGGTCAATGATATCAGCATCAGAATTAGTGCCAGGAGATATTATTCGCCTTCGTATTGGAGAGGTTGTACCGGCAGATGCAAGATTATTACAGGGTGATTCAATTCAGGTTGATCAATCTGCCCTGACAGGAGAATCTTTACCAGTAGAGAAGAAAACAGGTGACGCTGTTTTTTCTGGTTCTATTATTCGACAAGGTGAGATAGAAGCATTGGTCTACGCTACAGGGAGATATACCTATTATGGAAGAACTGTACAGTTGGTGGAGTCAGCGGAGACACGTAGCCATCTACAAAAGGCAGTATTGAAAATTGCTGATTATCTTATTGTCATAGCTATTATATTAGCAGTAATAATCATATCAGTTGCTCTAGTACGTGGGGACCAGCCTCTCGTCGTCATTCAATTCGCTCTTGTATTAACTATTGCCGCTGTCCCTGTAGCTATGCCTGCAGTAATGTCAGTAACTATGGCGATAGGAGCGCGTGTTCTTGCCAGCAAGGAGGCTATTGTTACCAGGTTGCCTGCTATAGAAGAGTTGGCTGGCGTTGATGTTCTTTGCTCAGATAAGACTGGTACTCTTACGCAAAGCAAGTTGACACCAGGAGAGCCTTTTGTCCTTGAGGGCTTTTCGGCAAATGATGTTACATTCAACGCAGCGCTGGCTTCTCGTGCTGAGGATCAGGATGCAATAGATCTCGCCGTTCTTGGAGGGATCGAGAATAAAAAGGAGTTGGAAGCTTACACTATTGTACATTTTCAGCCGTTCGATCCTGTCCAGAAGCGAACAGAAGCAACAGTAAAAGGCCCTGATGCCGAAGTATTTAATGTCAGCAAAGGGGCACCGCAGGTAATACTTGGACTCGATCCTGGGAGAGTACAAATTCAGAGTCAAATAACTGAGGCAGTGAACAAGTACGCAACGCGCGGTTTCAGGTCAATAGGAGTAGCTCGTACTGATAACAACGGTAGATGGCAATTTATTGGGATAATACCTCTTTTTGATCCTCTAAGAGAAGACTCTAGAGCTACAGTAGAAAAAGCTAAAGATATGGGATTACAAATAAAGATGGTTACCGGAGACCAAATAGCTATAGCTAAAGAGATCGCAGGACAGCTTAACTTGGGTACAAATATTATGGATGCAACGGTATTTAATGAAACAAAAGAGCACCAGAGTAGTCAGTTGTCTGAGACTATTGAACAGGCAGATGGATTTGCACAAGTTTATCCCGAGCATAAGTACCATATTGTGGATGTCCTGCAAAAGAGAGGTCATATCATCGGCATGACCGGGGATGGAGTCAATGATTCTCCTGCACTTAAAAAAGCTGATGCAGGGATAGCTGTATCTGGTGCTACTGATGCGGCGAGGGCAGCAGCGAGTATTGTCCTACTTGCCCCTGGGCTAAGTGCCATTATTGATGCTATCAAAGAAAGTAGAAAAATATTTCAGAGGATGAAAAATTATGCAATATATCGCATAGCAGAGACAATTAGAACGCTGCTGTTTCTTACGCTCGCTATTTTAACCTTCAATTTTTATCCTGTAACTGCAATTATGATTGTCCTGCTAGCAATATTGAACGATGGAGCAATCCTGTCAATTGCCTATGATAAGGCCCATTATGGTCATAAACCTGAATCATGGGATATGCGAACGGTGTTAGGAGTTGCTACGGCGCTGGGTGTTTTTGGAGTAGTAGCCTCGTTCGGTCTCTTCTATCTCGGGGAGGCTGTTTTTCATTTAAGCCGCGATATGCTTCAAACAATGATGTATCTAAAGCTCTCAGTAGCAGGACACATGACCGTATTTGTTGCCCGTACCAGAGGACCTTTCTGGTCACTTAAGCCTGCTCCGATATTATTAATAGCAGTACTGGGTACTCAGCTAATAGCTACACTAATTGCTGTCTATGGATTATTTATGTCACCAATAGGTTGGCATTGGGCAGCTTTTGTATGGGGATATGCTGCTATATGGTTTGTTTTAAACGACCGCGTAAAACTAGCTGCTTATCATCTAGTCAGCCAAGAACATTCCAGACTTTTAGTAAAATAAAATTAAAGAAGGGATATACCCACATGGATAAAAATGGGAGTAAATTACCCATAAGTAATGGCTTATGGGTAGCTGAAAGAAACTAATATAGGATGCTTCAATAGTATCATTATATATAATAATTAGCTGATTTTAATAAATATATCTATGTACAATTCTGTTAAAAGTGCAGCTAGTTATCGAATAACTATGAAGTTCAACCGTAGATTAATTGACCAAGAAAATAGAATATAACAATTTTATTCTTTATCACTCTAGTTATGACAAATTAAATTGAGTTCTGCCTATTGATATCCATGGTAATTATTTATCAAGTTAAATTGTCCAGTTTATTATGAAGACTATAAGAAGAGACTCGCCAGTTCGAGCCCAGTGCCATCCAGTTGTTGCCATCAAAAGATGATATCCATTTATACCAAGAAACAGCCTTACACCTTGCATAAAACTCAGCGTAAAATCTCGCGGCTTCTGTCTTTCATTAACCACAAACCTAATAGAGAAATGATAATAAATACACTGAGATAATAAGCTGGTGCAAGGTTATTACCACTTATCTTTATCAGCCAAGTACAAATCATCGGAGTGGTACCCCCAAAAATCCCGACTCCGATGTTGTAGATAACGGAATAACTGGTCAATCGATATTTAGTCGGAAACCATTCCACCATTGTTGCTGGAGCTACTCCCAAAGGTACCGCTATTATAATCCCGAACAAGAGCAATACCGCAAAAAGGAAGATATAGCTTTTACTTACTAATATAAACATAGGTACAGCACAAACCAACGCGATGCAAAAAGCGACAATTAGAATAGACTTCCTCCGTATAAACCGGTCTGAAAGCATAGCCATCATCGGGATAAGAAAGACCAGTACAATAGTGGCTACCGTTGTAATTTGAAGAGCCTTGTTCTCATCCATACCAGCGATACTGTGCACATAGGTTGGCATATATACCAATGGTAGGTAAAACAGTACCGTATAGCCGAGACAGAATAGCGTTGCCTGTATTAGCTCCCGCCGTCCAAGCGTAAAGACTTCTCTTATAGTGGCAACCTCTTTATGTCGCTTTTCCCGAACAAAAAGGTGTGATTTCGGCATTTTCATGGTGTAATATATCCCGATTGCTCCTAAAACAGCTGCCAGGAAAAATGGTAGACGCCAACCCCAGTCAAGTAATGATTCTTTGGGGATAAAGGTACTTACACCAGCAGCCATAGCTGCCCCCAATACCATGCCTGACATACTCCCGATGTTTGCCAAACTCCCGAAAATACCACGGCTATCTTTAGGAGCTTCTTCAACCATATATGTTACCGAAGTACTGAACTCGCCACCGACGGATAGTCCTTGAACCAGTCTGAGGATTACCAGGAGAACAGGAGCCATTAAACCGATGCTTTTATAAGTAGGAAGTACCCCCATTAGGGCTGTACAGATTGCCATGAGTATCATGGAAATATAAAGGGTTGTTTTCCTCCCTTTAGTATCACCTAAGCGGCCAAGGATTATACCGCCGATAGGTCTCATGATAAACCCAGCCGCAAATACAGCAAAGGTCGACATTATGGATGTCAGGCTATTCTGGTTGGGAAAGAACAGTTGTGAGATGATTGGCACCATGTAACCATACAGAGCAAAGTCATACCATTCCATTACATTGCCAACTAGTCCGGATATGATACTTGTCTTACTCCCAGTTAGTTGTTGAACTTCCTCATCGATCTCATCTTCGACTTCTTTTATGAAACGTGTTGATTTTTTCATAGATATGAATAGTGTATAAATTATTTAGATGCTCGGCAACAATAAATAAATGAGGACTGCATTATAAATTAGAGCAAATATTTTAGAAAAGATCTTGGTTCCATCTTTTGTCGTACGCAGCTTGCCAGATGCGAAAATATTGAAAATCAAAAATAATTCGATCTATCGTGTAGTGCCACTCATTAATGTCACAAAGTAAGTTCTTATTACTAGGGTTATTATCAATTAAATAGAGTTCCACCTATTGTAACCCCAAGTAGTAATTTTCAAAGCTAAATGGAGATAGGGGGATTCGAACCCCCAACCTCTGCGATGCGAACGCAGCGCTCTCCCAACTGAGCTATATCCCCTTCAACCTAATGCTAACAAGGCTCCAGCTTTAGGTCAAGTTTGCTCTATTAATATATTATTACAGTAAAGCTGAGGTAAAAAACTACGCCTTCATTCTCCTCATTCGCATTGCGGCAGCATCCACCGCCAGCGTCATACAATCAAACGTCGGCGCAGCCGGAGGGGCATAGCATGTCTCCAGCTGCAGGAAATCTTTGACGGTCATCCCCTGCAGGATGGCAATAGCAAAGACATTCACTCTCTGGTGGACCTCCTGCTCTCCTACAATCTGTGCCGCAATAATCTTTCCGTCCTCAGGATTAATCATCACCTTCACATTGATCTCTTTTCCACCGGGATAATATGGAGGTACTGTTGATCCTTTAGCTTTGCCCAGTACCGGAGTTATTCCTGCCTTCTTTAGCTCGTTAATTGTAGGACCAACGGCAGCCACTTCAAGATTGAACAGCTCCGTTGTCCTGTTATTCAGAATGCCTCGGGGCATTTCTTCATCTCCTCCAACAGCATTCACGCTGGCAACTCTACCCTGCTTAACGCCTATGCTCCCCAAGCCTATTAAACATGGCTTGCCAGTAACTATGTCCGGATACTCTGTGCAATCCCCTGCCGCATAGATGTCTTTGACAGATGTCTGCCCCTTCTTATCAATTACTATGCCTCCGGTAGTTCCAATTTTACATCCGGCTTTCTCAGCTACTTCAATACGCGCCCTGCTCCCGGCGGAAATTATCAACAGGTCCATGGGATATTCCGTCTCTTCCCCTGTATCCAGATTCTTAAGCACTACACCTTCCATTACATCGCCACCTCGAATTTCCGATACGGTGACTCTGGGAATAAAATGTATGCCTTCGGCTTCTGCACTTTTTTGAACAATTCCAGCCATATCTTCATCAATCATTCCGGTAAGCATGTGTGTCCTCAGCCTTACATACGTATCCATACCCATACGGGCGAGAGCTTCCGCCATCTCCATACCCACCAGTCCAGAGCCTGCTATCATTCCCCGCTTGCTCTTTCCAGCCCAGTCCATAATCTGCTTTGCATCATCCATACTTCGAAGGGTAAATACCCCTTTTTTCAGTTTTCCCTTTTCATCATAGGCTCCTTTTATTTCAGGCACCCATGACCTGGCACCTGTAGCTATGATAAGGGCATCATAGCTATATTCCTGTTCATCATCACCCTGCACCGACCTGGCTTTTACTATTTTCTTCTCTGTATCTATATCGTAAACATCCCTTTTAAGTTGCAGGTCAATTTTAAAGCGCTGGAACCACGCCGGCGAGAATTCTATCAATTCCTCGAAATCTGGAATAATGCCCCCGAACACATAGGGTAATCCACACTTGGAATACTCACTATAGTGTTCATCCCCCAGTACTGTTATTTCTGCCTTCATATCTGCCTTCCGAGCAAATTGAGCAGCTGTAGACCCTGCTGCTCCGCTTCCGATAATCAACAATTTCATTAATTTCCCTCCCCTGTTTTAGTATCTATTATTCATGCGACTGTTAAGTGTATCAAATCTGGCTACGCTAATTAAGGGAATATCTCTTCGATGCTTGCTTTAATCCTTCACAAGTAGTATATTCTCTAACTTATAATTATCTTGTGAAAGGAGCTATCAGATGCCTCCATATGTCTTTTATCAAAAAAAATTTATGCCCTTAGAGGAAGCTAAAATGGGAGTTCTAACCCATGCCCTGCACTATGGCACTGCGTGCTTTGAAGGCATTCGGGGCAACTGGGATAGCGAGAAAAACAGGCTCTGTATTTTTCGTATTCAAGACCATTATAAGCGTTTGCTTAACGGCTGCCGCCTGCTGAAAATTAAACTGCCTTATTCTATTGACGAGTTGTGCCAGTTAACCATAGAGTTACTTTACAAGAGTGGTTTTCGCGAAGATGTTTATATTCGCCCTCTTGCATATAAGAGCTCACAGGCAATAGGTGTCCGACTTCACGGTATGGAAGATGACTTACTTATCGTTGTAACTACTCTAGGTTCTTATCTGGGGAAAGACAGTGTCCGTTGCTGTACATCATCATGGCGACGGGTTGATGACACCATGATTCCTGCTCGAGGGAAGATATGCGGTATATATGTAAACAGCGCTCTGGCAAAAACCGAAGCAGAGGAAAATGGTTTCGATGAGGCGATACTTCTCACTAATGATGGACATGTTTCCGAGGGAAGTGGCGAGAATATATTCGCAGTCATCGATGGTAAGCTGGTAACACCGCCTTCCTCCGATAATATACTTATCGGCATAACCAGAAATACTGTCATAGAATTGGCGAAGAACGAGCTGGGAATAGAAACTGTAGAGCGAAGCATTGATAGAAGTGAATTATATCTTGCTGACGAATGTTTCTTCTCAGGTACTGCAGCCCATATAGCTCCTATTATAGAAATCGATAATCGGGCTATTGGTAATGGCAAGATCGGGGAGATTACTAATAAACTACAGAAGGCATATAAGCCGGTAATAACCGGTAGCAATCAGAGATATGCCAGCTGGTATACCTTTGTTTCTCCCTGAAATTATTAGCTCGTCAGATTCCACAATATAAGGGCATTTCAGTAACATATATGCCAGTTGAACGTAGATCGCCACTTTCCATCTATCAATTAGCACCTCGCATCAATCGACCGATAGTAAACTACACAGAAGAGATGTTGTTTTCTCATCATTATTGATATAGTTTAATCGAATTAGATAGTAGAAGTGGAGACTGGCAAGAAAAAATGATTACCATTATTGACTATGGTGCCGGAAATTTACACAGCGTAACCAATGCTGTTAAAAGACTGGGGTACGAGGCAAAGGTAAGTAGCAATCCCGACGAAGTAATCAAGGCTGAAGCTGTGATCCTCCCGGGGGTTGGTGCCGCTGCAGACACTATGGCAAACCTGGAAGAGAAAGGCTTAATTGACCCACTTCGCCAGATCATAGCAGCAGGTCTTCCTTTCTTCGGTATCTGTCTGGGTCTTCAGGTACTGCTTACGAAAACCGAGGAGGGAGGGGGACACAAATGTCTTGATATTATTCCTGGCACAGTACGGAGACTACCCCCTGGGATGAAAAGCCCTCACATGGGATGGAACCAGGTAAGGCAACTCAAAGCTCACCCTCTTTTCGATGGAATACCAGACAAAGCATACTTTTACTTTGTTCACAGCTATTATGCTGACCCTGAGGATAGGGCAATCATTGCGGGAGAGACGGAGTATAATCTGTCTCTCTGTAGTGTCCTTATTAAAGACAACCTGATAGCGACGCAATTTCACCCTGAGAAGAGTGGAGAACTGGGGCTCAGAATGTATGACAATTTCATAAGATTCGCCACTACAAAAAACAACCTGGCTGGCTAGAAAGAGAAAGCTTTTATAACTATGAAGAAGCTGAATAATACACTGACTAAAAGAATAATCCCCTGCCTTGACGTAAAAGATGGCAGGGTTGTTAAAGGCACCAGTTTCGTACATTTACAGGACGCTGGTGATCCGGTAGCACTAGCCCGCTTTTATTATGAAGAGGGTGCCGACGAACTTGTCTTCCTGGATATAAGTGCTACTCCTGAAGGAAGAAATACCATGGTAGATGTGGTTGAGCGCATTTCCGAGGATATTTTTATGCCTTTGACGGTAGGCGGAGGGTTACGAAACATCAATGATATAAGGCGCATATTACTGGCAGGTGCTGATAAAGTCTCTATCAACACCGCTGCCGTGCTGAATCCTTCTTTGATTAGCCAAAGCGCTGTTAAATTTGGCAGCCAGTGCATTGTTGTAGCTATAGACGCCAAACGCATAGAGGATTCCCAGAAACCGCGCTGGGAGGTATATACCCATAGTGGCTCTCAAGCAACAGGACTAGATGCTCTTTCATGGGCTAAACAGGTCACTGCACTGGGAGCAGGAGAGATATTGCTTACCAGTATAGACGCTGATGGGCACCGTACGGGATATGAACTTGCACTAACCCGTACCATATCAGAGGCAGTAACCATACCGGTTATAGCCAGTGGAGGAGCCGGTATGGCAGCAGACCTGTATCAAGCTCTGGTAACCGGTAAAGCAGATGCGGTACTGGCAGCCAGTATTTTTCATTATGGAGCATCATCAATCAAGGAAATCAAGAAATATCTGAAGCAGCGTGGAGTCCCAATCCGGCTATAGATTTCAGGTAGCTGTTTAGACAATTCCTCAATTCGGAGTTTTTCCTGATTATATGAGAGCAATTTAATTGCCCCCATTGAGAAGACCCTCTTCTATCTGCTTCACTGAAAACCATATGAGAATTATGACATAGCATGGTAGTTTATGGATATAACATGAAGAATTATGTAACGCGGATTGACCAAAAGGTCATAGCAGTTTATACTTTTAGCTGGCAATAATTGCTATGCATGAAAGTTGTGCAGTATTCGGAATTTATTCTCCAGGGGTTGAGATCAGCCGTCTGGCATTCTTCGCTTTATTCAGTCTCCAGCACCGCGGCCAGGAAAGCAGTGGTATTGCAGTAAGCGATGGCAGTCTCATTAAATTACACACCGGATCGGGACTCGCCTCGCAGGTATTTACTGAAGATGATATCGCTTTTCTCAATGGATATATTGGCATCGGTCATAATAGATATTCAACCACAGGTGCAAGCACCGTTACTAATGCACAACCGATACTAGTCAAATCGTCAGATTTAACTCTTGCGATTGCACATAATGGAAACCTGGTTAACGCTAAGTCACTCCAGGAAGAACTTAAAGAGTGGGGCTATGAGTTTCATACCTCTACTGATTCCGAGGTTATTGCTAACCTGATACTGGCCTCACCCGGTAAAACGCTGCAGGACAAAATCAGTTCCGCTATGACTCGTCTTCAGGGATCGTACTCTATGGTCATACTGACTCCTGATAAACTCATAGCCGTCCGTGACCCGCTGGGGGTTCGCCCTATCTGTATAGGCACTATTAACGGTGGCTATGCCATCGCCTCTGAGAGCTGCGCTCTCGACCACCTTGGCGCACATTTTTCCAGGGAGATAAACCCTGGTGAAATAGTCATCATAGACGAAACCGGAATCAACTCCTTCCCACAAAGAAGCGATAGAAAAGGCCTGTGCATCTTTGAATATGTCTATTTTGCCCGTCCTGACAGTATTATCAATGGGAAACTTGTTTATCAGACCAGACAGGCTATGGGCAGGCTGCTGGCTGAAGAATACCCTGTAGAGGCTGACCTGGTTATTGGAGTTCCTGACTCGGCTACTGCTGCCGGCATTGGCTATGCGGAAGCCTCCGGCATACCATATTGCGATGGACTGATAAAAAACCGCTATGTAGGGCGTACCTTCATCATGCCCGACCAGAGACTGAGAGAACTTAGCGTCAGGCTGAAGTTCAATCCTCTATCCCGGATTATCGCTGGGAAACGCCTGGTCGTAGTCGATGACAGCATCGTCCGTGGGACTACCACCCCAAAAGTCGTCGATTTACTGAGAAAAGCAGGCGCCAGTGAAATCCACCTTCGTATCTGTTGCCCCCCCATCCGTCATCCTTGTTTTCTAGGGGTGGATATGGCTACGGAATGGGAGTTGATTGCTGCCAGAAAAAGCATTCCGGAGATAAGGGATTATCTGGGAGCAGATTCACTTGGGTACCTCAGCCTGAATGGATTGCTGAAGGCGGTCGACTTGCCTGAGGACAATTTCTGTCTGGCCTGCTTCAACAATGACTATCCCATACCTGTACAACGAGTAATACCAAAACTGGCTATGGAGACAGCATAAAGGTCTGATCAGATCTTTATCCACATTGTCATTTAGAAAAGGGGGAATAACAACGAAAGTCGGTGTATTAGCTCTGCAAGGAGCCTTCATAGAACATATAAATATAATGCGACGTTTAGAGGTAGAGGCATTACCCGTTCGTCTGCCAGCTCAGCTTAAAGGGATAGATGGCCTCATAATCCCCGGTGGGGAGAGTACTACACTGCTCAAGCTCATGAATTCCTTCGGTATGTTTACTATCTTAAAAGAGCTGGCTCAATCAGGATTACCTGTCTGGGGAACATGTGCAGGAATGATCTGCCTTGGAAAGAACTATTCTCGCAATGGAGAGCAATCTCTGGCTGTCATGGATATTATTGTCAAGCGTAATGCCTTTGGGAGGCAGATAGATAGCTTTGAAACCGACCTGGATATTCCTGCCCTGGGAAGTATCCCTTTCAAGGCAGTTTTCATTCGCGCTCCAGCTATTATAAAAGCAGGACCTGCAGTAGAAGTCCTTGCCAGACTATCCGACGGCACTATTATCGCCGCCAGACAGCAAAACCTTTTAGTATCAGCCTTTCACCCCGAGTTGAGCCACGACTTGAGATTTCACCGGTATTTTATAAAAGAGTTCTTATCCGATTCCCGGAGATAAAGTCCTGCGCAGGTAGAGAATTCTACAGCTTCGTTCAAAAACAGTAGTATAATAATATGCTTCTTCCAGAGACCTGGCTGCAGCGAAAGTACCGTGACTCCGCACTAAAGCTATTTTATGTTGTCTCATAGTCTCGGCAATTTCTTTGCTAAGAGCCCCTGCTTTTACCATACTTTCACTGGCAATCACAGGTACAGCTGATATTACATCATGTCCTTCCATATCACTGGGCACGACCTCTTCGTGCATGAAAGACAAAACTATAGCATATGTAGGGTGGGCATGAACTATAGCCTGTGCAACAGTATTCTGATAGATTGAGCGGTGAACATTCAACTCCGATGAGGCCAGAGGAGTCGCCGAATCATCTGTGAAAATGCCAGTTTCAACTAAATCCTCTTTACCGATAGTACTTAAGGCACTACCACTACGAGTAATAATTAACTTGTCATTAACCCTGATACTCAGATTACCGCTATATAAAGAAACTAATCCCTGCGTGAACAGACTCTCTCCCACAATCTTAAAGCAGTGGGCCTCATTTTCCAAAGCCTCTTCCATTACGAATAAATATTTAATGCACGTACAGGATAATGCATTTCTTCAGAAGCTTAATTTGAAATTTTCAGTTATCTTAGATCAATTCTATTAACGCAATCACCATGCCAACAGCCATTGCCCCATAGAATATACCGACAACTACCTTAAAAACTATCACTACTCTTCTCCTTCTTCTTCTTTGGCTTTCCTGGATTCTTGCCCTGCTAATGCAACGTTTACTTTCTTGTCCAATTGAGATTTGAGATTGGCTCCCTTATTCTTATGAATCACCTTTTTCTTCACAGCCTTATCAATATTACTTGATGCAACTATTGCTTCCTGCTGTACAGATTTTACATCATTTAAAGCAATAAGTCTTTCCACATTACTCAGGCTGGTCTTATATTTACTCCTTATTAAACGATTCCTTGCCCTTCTCCCTTCTTCTCCTGTAACTGCCTTGTTGCTTGCCTTATTGGCTAACATTTCTTTCTCCTTTCCTCACTACAGCCACCACACTACTGATTGACTGCATCTTCGACATTATTTTATATAATTGTGCAACACTTTTTATCTGTAATGCAACATACATCGATTTAATATTATCATTTTCCGTCATTTTAAAATCAGTGATATTCACCCCCTCCTCTGCTAATACGAGGCTTATATCACGAACCAGGCCAACCCTATCCCATGCATCAATCTGTATACTTGCCGGGTATATATCTTCTACATCTCCCCAGCTGACCTCAATTAGCCTCTCCTTCTCCTCTTCATTAACAACATTTGGGCAGTCTTTTTGATGTATGGTGATACCACTACTCTGAGTAATATACCCGATAATCTTATCTCCTGGCAATGGGTTACAACAAGCGGCTAACCGTGTAGACAAGTTCCCTACACCTAAGACTTTTACGGTGGATGGAATTATTTTTCTTAGAGGAGAGACTTCAATCGAGGCGTCAGTGTGTTCCAGTCCAGCAGTCAGTTTCTGTGTTACCTGGCTAAGATTTATGCTACCGGAACCGAGAGCGCTTAGAAAATCGTCCGGGTTTGCATATTTAAACTGGCGCGCCAGCTTTTCAACTGCCATTGCGTCAACTCCCAAACGTTTAAACTCTTTATCCAGCAGCAGCTTTCCTCTGTCTATGTTCTGCCCCCGCTCCTGTTTGTTGAACCACTGTTTGATTTTATTCCTGGAGTTGGACGTTTTCACAAGGCCGAGGGCAGGATTTAGCCAGTCCAGACTAGGACCTCTTTCTGTTTTGGACGCAATAATTTCCACCACATCAGCATTATTTAGTACATAATTAAGAGCAACCAGGCGATTATTCACCTTCGCCCCAATGCAGCGATATCCCAGGTCTGTATGAATCCGAAAGGCGAAATCCAGAGGGGTTGATCCTTTGGGAAGCTCTTTTATTTCTCCTTTGGGGGAGTATACGTAAACCTTATCAGTGAGGACATCGGTTTTTACAGACTCTACAAACTCCTCACTATCAAATTCCTCACGCATTTCATTAATTTCATGCAACCATGGAATCTGGTCCTCAAAAGAAGTTGCCTTTTTCCCTCCTTCTTTATAAAGCCAGTGTGCCGCCACCCCGTATTTGGCAATTCGATGCATTTCGTTAGTTCTGATTTGTATTTCTAGAGGAGTTGTTCCCCGGCACATTACCGTCGTATGTAAAGATTGATAGCCGTTGTCCTTTGGATTAGCAATATAATCATTGAATTCCTCTGTCATGGGGTGCCAGAAATTATGAATTGTTCCCAGGGCTTTATAACAATCAGAAACAGAGTTCACCAGCACACGTAGAGCAAATAGGTCGTGTATATCACTAAAGGCCTTGCCTTGCATAGCATATCTATGTATCTTCTGATATGTACTGTAGATATGTTTCGGTCTACCTAAGACTGACGCTTCTATGTCAGCCTCACGCAGTTTTAGCTTCACCTCTGCTGTTACTTCTTCAACAAAATTCAACCTCTCTGTTAGCTTTGTAGATATCAATCGTGCAATCCGTCGATATTCTCTGGGTTCCAGGTATCGAAAAGATAAATCTTCCAGTTGCCATTTTACAGTACGCATACCTAATCTGTGTGCTAATGGAGCATATATATCCAGAGTTTCCCGTGCTATCTCATGTCGCTTTTTATTTGGCAAGGCACTCAGAGTACTCATATTATGTAATCTATCCGCCAGTTTAATAAGAATCACTCTTACGTCTTTAGACATTGCCACCAGCATCTTGCGCAAATTCTGGTTTTGTGATTGAGTTCTTATCTGTCCATCGGTCATTCGGTTGCCAATTCCTCTTAACTTCGTGACTCCATCAACCAGGCTACTTATTTGAGAGCCAAACTCCTTTTCAATCTGCTCAAGGGAAATATCACAGTCCTCCAGGACATCATGGAGTAAAGCAGCAGCCAGAGTTTCCGCGTCAAGATGCAATTCAGCCAGTGTCATAGCAGCCTGTAATGGATGTTCAACATAAGCTTCTCCTGAAAGGCGTAATTGTCCCTGATGTGCCTCCTGGGCACGTTTATGTGCTGCCTCTACCAGTCTCACTTTTTCCTCAGGCAGGTATTCTCCAGCTTTAAGCAGTAATTCATTTATACCCATACAGTAAACGTCATAATAGCCCAAGCAAAATTTCAACGCAACTTCTATCACTCATCAGCCGGGAACACATCCAAAACTTTGGTTAATTAAGGTTCATTTTTATCGATACTATGTCCGAGAATTTTTTAAAGCATCCTTCTTTTACTAAAGAAATCAATAAAATTCATAGACATATAGCAATAAACTACTAAAGTGAGTTACAATACTAGGGTAACTGAAATGAGTAAGCTACAGGCGGTAGTGGTAAACAGTCTAGACAATGTGGCTACAGCAATGGCCACTTTGAAGACAGGTACTCTTGTGAAGCTCTCAGAAGAGGGAGATACTACCGTCGAGCTCAGGGAAGACATCTCTCTGGGTCACAAGTTCAGCATTCATCAAATAGAGAGTGACTCTGCCATAGTTAAATATGGAGAGGTCATAGGCTATGCTACAAGGACTATACAGCCAGGAGAACATGTGCACATACACAATGTTCTTGGCAACAGGGGTCGTGGAGATTTATCGAAGGAGAAACCATGAGTTTCCTGGCATATCCACGCCCCGACAATTCTTTCGGAGTAAGAAATCACGTAGGTATTCTCTCAATGGTCGCCTGTGCTAACGATGTGGCAAGATGGATAAGCGAGCAGGCTCCCGGCAGTATTGCTTTTACTCATCAACAAGGATGCTGTCAAACCAAACCCGATCTTGATATTGTAACTCGTACTTTAATTTCATTAGGAAAAAATCCTAACCTTGCCAGCGTTCTTCTGGTGAGTCTCGGATGTGAGAGCATTGCTTTAAATGAAGTGGCGGAAGGCATCTCCAATTCAGGCAAAGTGGTGGAACAAATAGTCATTCAGAAGCTTGGTGGCTCCAGCCCTGCTGTAGCCAAAGGTTCAAGACTGGCACGCCAGTTGGTAATAAAAGCATCCCAGATAAAGCAACGCTCCGTTCCGGACTCAGAGCTGCGTTTTGGCATTAAGTGTGGAGCCTCTGATACAACTTCAGGTTTGATTTCCAATCCTGCCACAGGTGCTGCTGTAGATCTTCTGCTCGACAACGGAGGCAGTTGTATTATTGGGGAGACGACAGAATTCATGGGAGCTGAACACATACTCGCCAAGCGAGCTATTTCTGCCGGTGTACATCAACAGCTCCTGAACATAGTAGAGCAAATGGAGAAACGGGCTATAGCTGCAGGAACGGATATGCGTGGAGGACAGCCAACAGGAGGCAATATTGCTGGAGGCATTACAACCATAGAGGAAAAATCCCTGGGAGCCATTGTAAAAAGTGGTAGCAAGCCAATTCAGGCTATTTATGAATACGGGCACGTACCAGAAGGCAAAGGATTGTTTATCATCGACTCTCCAGGACGTGAGCCGGAAGCACTAACCGGACTGGCAGCCGCAGGAGCACAAATTATCCTGTTTTCTACCGGTAGAGGAGCCCCTCAAGGCTTCCCTTTTGTACCAGTGATTAAAATTACTGGTAATCCCCAAACTTACAAAAACCTCCCAGACCATATCGACCTATATTTAACACCGGAAGATATTGTAGGCCACAGCTTTAACAAAGCAGGAAAAGTAATCTATGAAGAAGCTCTAGAAGTAGCATCCGGCAAAAGAACTATTGCTGAAACTACAGGCTACACAGGGGCGACAAATATCTATACCCTCGGGCCTGTTATTTAAAAAGGAGATATTCCCCCATTTCTTCCACTACCTGTTAGTGGCTGTTAAACCTATCAATATCGTAATTTATGATAAACTAACTTCACTTATATAAGATACGTTAATGAGGAGATACCATGTATAAAGCCCCTCGAGGTACATCAGATATACTTCCTGAAGATTCTGAATATTGGAAATATGTAACAGATAAAGCTATAGCTGTGGGTCAGCTATATAACTATCAGCCATTGGAAACACCTGTATTTGAAGATGCTCAACTATTCACCCGCTCCACTGCTGAGGGAACAGATATCGTCGACAAAGAGATGTATGTTTTCACCGACCGTGGTGGTCAGAATTTAACATTAAAGGCAGAGGGCACGGCTCCTACCTGTCGAGCCTATCTGGAACATGGAATGTTTAATCTGCCTCAACCAGTGAAACTATATTACATAACGTCATTTTTCAGATATGAACGCCCACAGGCTGGTCGTTATCGCCAGCATCATCAATGCGGTTTCGAAGCCATAGGAGACGCTGATCCTCTTCTGGATGCTGAAGTAATTGATTTATCGCAGCACTTCCTCCGCTCGCTTGGAATTACTGAATTCTCCATTCGGCTTAACAGTATAGGTTGCCGGCAATGTCAACCAAACTACATTAAGACTCTGAGGGAATACTATTCGCAACAAGAAGCTGCCTTATGTGCTGATTGTCAAGTCAGGTTGCTTAAAAATCCCCTGCGCTTACTCGACTGTAAGAAAAAGGACTGTAAGCAGATAGCGGACGTCGCCCCAAAAATCACCGATTATCTATGCTCTGATTGTCAAGCGCACTTCGAAAGAGTACAGCACTATCTAACAACCCTGGAAATTCCATTTACTTTGAATCATCGCCTGGTCCGCGGATTAGACTATTACTCCAGAACAGTATTTGAACTGGAAACTCTCAATGAGAAATCTCAAAGTGCCCTTGGTGGAGGGGGACGATATGATAACCTCGTTGAGCAACTGGGGGGCAGACCTACTCCCGCAGTGGGCTTTGCCACGGGAATCGAAAGGCTGATATTAAATATACAGCAGACAGGAATATCCATCCCAGCTCGCTCTGCTCCTGTTGCTTTCATTGCCCACCTGGGAGACGCAGCAAAATTAGCAGCAATCAAGCTTAGCTCCAGATTGCGTGCAGCGGGTATTCCTGTGGTACTTGCTACCGGAACTAAAAGCCTGAGAGCCCAGCTGCGGCAGGCAAACTCATTCAGCACAAGCTATACAATTATTATCGGCGAACAGGAACTTAGCACTGAAAATGTTGTGCTACGAGATATGAAAGCCCAGAAACAAACTCTTGTTACTCAAGCAAACATAGCTGAAATCTTACTACAAAAACAATCTCACTGATATGGTTAAGGACCAGCTGTTACAGGTATATTAGATACGCCGGATATGCTATAATTATAGCTAGTGCTCTTATATAAAATCGGTACTGTCAAAACGAAGACTGGCTCGTTGTCAATACTCATTAGGA
>Ga0272441_10003609_pt1 | contig 29218 bp, 23 predicted proteins | sample SSMProp6N_FD_193582 | JGI IMG/M metagenome (GOLD analysis project Ga0272441, IMG submission 193582) | Marine sediment archaeal communities from Little Sippewissett salt marsh, Falmouth, MA, United States - SSM-Prop-6N | ecosystem: Environmental > Aquatic > Marine > Wetlands > Sediment ... | reverse complement strand
CAATTAGACGTGTGCCGCTGTGTGGCGGGAAAAAAGGGGGTAGTGCCGATTCCCACTTTCATCTCCGAACCGGCTGTTGGTTATGGCGGTGGAGCGGTACTGCTCTATTTTCACGATAAATCCAGAGGTCCTAACATTGAAGGCAGTCCCTTCGATCCACCAATAACAGACAGGCAAGGCCGGCAACGCCCACCCAGTATCCGCGGCGTCGTCGGTGCCGGGGCCCAAAACGGCATCTGGCTGGGTGCCAGATTTCACTTTGGTGTGTGGCGGCAGGATCGCATCCGTTATAATGGGATCTGGCACGCGCATTCTTAAACCTGAAGTTCTTTAGGCTGGGAAGTGGCGGCGGAATCTTGATAGACAGCCCGGTGGGGTTCAACCTGGTGGGCAATGTCCTCTACCAAGAGATCAAGTTTCCTATGGGATCATCTTTTGCTCCCTGCTGTAATAGACGTAACAAACCTTTGTAATCGTGAAACTTTGGATAGCTGCTATATCCCACCGCCGCAGCGTTTCTGAAAAATCTTGTTTTTCCATCTATCGCGATCGACACCCCGCATTTTTCTGCAAATCAAAAACACAATTTTGTAACAAAGTGGCTATCCGTCATTGTCTTCGAATCTTTTCAACTTGGAGGCATGGCAAGTAAGCTGTCGTTTTCCAAGTTACGATTTCGTGGGATAGATCGACATATATCTCAGTTTTTTGTTGGCATGTAAACCAAGAAGATAGATTGAGGTGGCGCCTTACTTAAGCAAAGCGGCCGGATGCATTTATGTTTTGATTGTGGCCCTTGCTTGACACGACTGGATAGACCATTTAGGCTATATCTTCCGCTCGCTTTCGAAAAAGGAAATGGTAAATAAAATCACAGTAGCGATCCAATTTGATCCGGCCTTTGTTGGCCACTGAATAGCGCCAGAAGCCGTAAAGGCGGGTCAGGAATATCAGTGTCTCGCTATATTTTTTCCAGGTAAAGTGTTCCTCCACCCGGCGCACGCTGTTTTTGGATATTTTATACCAGTAGCTGGAATCTTGCTCGCATTCCAGTATAAATTTTTCCAAGCCTCCTGCGATCAGCGCTGGTTCGCTCGTATTAAGCAGAAACCCGCTTACCCCATACTCGATGATTTCGAGGGGGCCGCCGAATTTTGGTCCAAAAGTGGGCAATCCAGAGGCCATCGCCTCAATGATGGTCAATCCAAAGGCTTCAAACAAGGCAGGTTGGACAAATATGCCCTGGTGTTGGGCAATTATCCGATAAACCACACCGGTATCCAGTTTATTGATACTGGGTAGCCAACGTACCTTGTCAGCCAAATCGTAGTGTTTGATTAAGGCATGGGCTTTACGGATCTCTGCCCGTTCCTCATTATCTTTAGAATTTTTTACCTGCGTGGTACCTGCTGCAAAGATGAGGTTACAGTGCTTTTGCAAGATTTTGCTCATGCCAAACGCTTCGATCAGACCGGTGATGTTCTTAATTCGATCCAAACGGGCCATGGTGAAGATGGGACGATTGGCGGTATAGGCCAGTTGGCCGAAGATATCTTCGGATTCGTCGTTAAAGAGTCGCTGCTTCCAGGTCTTGGCCTTCTGCGTTAAACGTTTATCCTTTTTATCGTATGGAAAATAGAGGGTTTCATCGACGCCAGGAGGAATGACATTAAACTTAGGGGCATAGAGATTTACCCCGTTAACCACCTGATAAAGATCAGGCAATGTGAAAAACTGATAGGATTCATACTGCCCCATGGTATCGTCAGTGCCGAATATTTCCTGATAGGTGCTGGTGATGATGAAATCAGCCTTGTTCATGGAGAGCATATCGGCCGTAAACTGCAAGGAGAAGTTGTAGTCCTTTTCCATTCGCTGCCAGAATAAATCTGAAAAAAGGTATTTCGTTTTTTCTAATGCGTGGGCAATAGTGCAATGGATTACATTCAGCTTATCTGATAGCAAGGTGGCCACCAGATTGCCGTCTGAATAGTTGCCGATGATCAGATCGGGCCGCTGGCGGAATTCGCCGAGTAGTTCCTGAGCGGCATCATCGGCAAAGGTTTCCAAGTAGGGCCAGATCTTAAACCGCGAGATCCAATCTTGAAGAATGTTGCCCTGGGCATCTCTAAACGGCACCCGGAGGATCCAGGCATTTTCCGTTTGAAACACTTTTTCTATGCGCTGGTTGCAGGTTGTATCTCCGGCATTGGGGATCAGGCGGGTTAGGATGGTAATTTTGGGAGTGACCTCGAGACCCGTGAGCCTGATCTCTTTCTTCAGGTGCTTTTCTAAGGCCCTGACTTGATCGAGGATATAGATGACCTGACCACCGGTGTCCGGCTTGCCAAACACATTGGACTGCCCGAACCATCCATGGGGCGATATCATTGCGATGTTTGCAATCAAGGGCATGGGTACTCGGCAGATGAACTGACCCAACAATGTGGCATTGGGTTCGTTGATGAGATCAATGAGCAGTCGCATGGTTTCCGCGATGCGCCCCGCTGTATGGCCCCATCCAACTTCGAATCCTGCCCGCTTCAATCGAGATGCCACCTTTGAATAGGGTATCTCCGGTTTTTGCTCTCGGAGCCATTTCAAAACCGCCTCAAGCGCGCTGAAAAAAGTTTCAAAATCCTTAATCAAGGTCCCGTTGACCAGAAGTTGTTTTTCTTTGTATTTATGCAACTTGATGAAATCAAACAATATAGCGTGCCATTTGTCCGGAGCAGTAAAAATTTGACTGCATAAGTAACTGTTTAGGTATCGAATGCCATCGCCGATATTACGGGGGTCTTTAATTGAAGGGGTATAATCATGAAAGGGCAAAAAGTCGATCTTGAGGGACGTGGGTCGGCGGCCGTTATCCATGACGTGATAATCCTTTAATTCCAGATAGCGGGCACTGTCAATGACCTCCATGTAGGCGCCGTCCGGGCGCAGTAGGTAAAAGTTGTACTTAGCAATATCGTAGCGATGTACTACTACGATATGGCCATCGCTGATAAAAAGCTCTTGGATTTTTTTTAAAAAATAAAATAGTGAGGATTTTTCACGAAAGCGTTTCTTTTTATTATTTGCGTCGCAATATTCATGGAATACCAGTAAAATTTCATTGCGAAGAAAAAATTTCTTTTCCTCGTCGAGTAGTAGAGTTATGTACTCTTTGAATTCTTCGCGGTCTGTTCGAGTGAGCAGAGTTGAGATGAGGTTCTGTTTCGTCATTCCACCACGCCTTTTGCTTTTATGATGAATTGATAGTGTTCTAAACCTTCTAATATACCAGCCGCATAGGACTCTCGTGCGAAATAAGTGTTGGGTCCGCCCGTTAATTCTTCAAGATATGAGTGGGAAAAAGCAGCCTAAAAATTAAATGGTTCCGACATCAAAAGTATCGGGCGATCTTTGCTGATCTGTACCTGGAATCAGTCTCACTAAAAGATGTCGCCTTGAATGCGTCTTTTTCAATCAACATGGCAGCGGATAATTGCTTTCTATCGCTGTACAGAGGTTGATGTATTTCGGTATAATTTTGTCACGGATTAGTTGTTACGAAGGATAACCGGGTGTTTTATGGCATAAACCCAGGATAAAGACCATTCGTTGAAATTAAATTGTAGTAAAATGGCCCATTATTTCAGTTCAATTTATAAAAAGGGAATTCCCTACAGGACGAAAACGCAGCTATGCTCCAATTGGGCCCAATAAATTACAAGCCCATCCTACGCTCTTCGCCATTCTTCTTTCTGTTAGACACATCGACCCTTCGGTCTATTCTTATCCTTCTGTCCGTTCCTGATCTTCGATCAGGAAAATGGATTGTTAAATAGTACTTGCGTCTCTCAATTTTCCGTCGTCTATCACTTTCAGAAAAGGATGTTTTCATAAAACCTCCTTCTGTAAAAGGCAGTTAAAATAAGCCTTAGCGCAAGATATCGTCATGATAGCCGCACTGCAAATTAAATTTCAATATGATCAATAATAGTTGATCCCGCAGAAAATAATCTGTTTTTTCTCGCTCTGATTTAAATGCCAGATTGCAAAACAAACCAATTCATTCTCGAGATTAAGCGCATAGGCTTTTTTCATGATGCAAAATGAGTATTAAGATTTTATTCTACCACCAAACCACAACAATAGCCAGGGCCTTGGCCAGTAAGTCCGCAGACTGAATTCGGTAGTCACGGTACCAAGTTAATTTTTGTAGTTGTCTGGATTCAGACCGCCAAAAATCATAATTCCATGTCAAAGAGACAACTTGGTCAGGTGGGGGCTTCTGAGAGACAAGGCTGGTGCATATAAAAATCGATCTGCTGAAAAGGGTCATCATGCCGCAAGCTTAGAGAAATTGAATTTGGTAAACAGATGCAATTTCATTTATACCCCATCCCAATATACCAAGGGGGATGCCCACTGCCAGAGTAACCGTAGCTGCTGTCGCTGTTCCCTGGCGCCAAAAAATACCCAACCCAAATATGACCACCACCGGCGGGGTGATATAAGCCAATATGGACTGCATGTATTGCCACAAGTGGCTAAAATAACGGACGTATACTTTAATCTTCCAAATTAGTGATCGTACCTCAAGCAGGTCATCTTGTAATCGAGGAGTGTCCGGATATTTTAATTCAAGAGATCATAACCTTCCTGAAAGAATCTAAAAAATTATATTCCTTCGCTTGATGATCTGATAGAGTCCAAATCTTTCAGTCTTCCGAGGATATTATATCTGCTATGCACCTGGAATATTATTATAAAGCAGGTACATACAACATCTTGTGCCTGACCGTTTTTCCTAATCATCGCGTCCGCATTTCATGTACGTGATGTATACAGCAGGCCCGTATCAATTTTGGCCGATATACCTACCTCCAACTTATCCCAACTTTGGCCTGTAGCCAGCTTTGTACCGTCTATCTTAAGCAGAGGGTGGCCTGAACCGTTGTCAGGACCGAATCAGCAGGATAGATGTGGAAATCACAGCAATTGAATGAAGGCTGATTCGGGGATTAGTCTAAATGTATCCCAACTTTCCAGAATTGTAATTAGAATACATAGAGGTAATATCAATCCCAATAACAGAAGAAACCGAAATGAAAACGGCGATACAGACAGTTTAGATTCATTCTGTAACGCCGTTTTATTGACTGGCTTATCAGCCAATTGTGACTTTTACGATAGTTTGTATATCATTAGACTAATTACGGTGAATCAGCTGGGTCAAGAACCGCATCGATGACATGGATAACACCGTTGGAACTTAGCACATCTGTTATGATTACGGTTGCCTGTCGATTCCCTCCCAGATTTAACACGAGCTCACTTCCAACCAGATCAATACTCATCGTTCCACCATTTGACATTGTTACGCTTTGGCCATCCAAAGCAATTGCCGCTGGTGAAAGTACAGATCCATCAAAAACATGATAAAGCAAAAGATCAATTAGCGTCGCTTGGTTGGCAGGCTGTAAAAGAAAGTCTACGGTTCCCGGAGGCAGCAAATCAAAGGCGTCGTCGGTGGGGGCGAAAACCGTGAATGGGCCTGGTCCAGACAAGTCGTCATCCAATTCAGCGGCCTGAAGCGCTGCAACCAAGGTGGTGAATCTTCCATCGGCCACGGCAGTTTCGACTATGTTATCAACCGCATCTCCTGGGTCGAGGACTGCGTCTATTACATGAATCACACCATTGGTGCACTCAATGTCAGTTACCGTGACCATTGCTTCCCTGTTTCCGTTCAGGTTAAGGATTAGGTCGCCATTAACCACATCGATTCTGACGTTCAAACCGTTAAGCATCACCGCACTTGTTCCATCCAATGCAATTGCATCACTTGCAAAAACTTCTCCGTCAATAACATGATAAAGCAAAAGATCAATTAAAGTAGCTTGATTGGCGGGTTCCAGTAGAAAATCCACAGTCCCCGGAGGCAGCAAATCAAAGGCGTCGTCGGTGGGGGCGAAAACCGTGAATGGGCCTGGTCCAGACAAGTCGTCATCCAATTCAGCGGCCTGAAGCGCTGCAACCAAGGTGGTGAATCTTCCATCGGCCACGGCAGTTTCGACTATGTTCAGCGTTGGTTCCGTACTGACGGGTGCGTGATCATCACTGCCACCGCATGCAAGAAGAGCCAAAGAGAGAAATAACATAGAGCCTACCGAAATTATTTTTGACAAAGTAATCTTCATTGTATCCCCTTTCATTTTTAGTTTAGTATCAAGGTGACTTTAACGTTTACATCAACCAAGGGAATGCAATGATAAGAGAAAAGGATACTAATGGTAGGATGTTACTATCAACATTTCATGGAAGAACCAACATGCATAAAATTATATCCATTAGGAATTATTGTAAATTTTGAATATACATCATCTTAAAGTCGATAATCACGTAAATAGATCTAAATCTATTGCATGTTTGTGTTGGATAAAACAGGCCCGACGAAAATTTGGTAGTTAAAGATATCTCCAACTAGTCTGTAGTCTGCGCCACATACAGGTATCGCTTAAATTTGCAAATAATCTTTCGACCGTGATACGGAATTCCACCTCTGGTGCCGCAGGGCTCATCAGACTAAACTGAAGCCGATGAACTCAACCTGTAACATCACGAACGGCGATCTCCGCGCGATGATTCACGAGCTTATTGATTCCGGCGACAATTCCAGAATTGAATGGGTTGTATTGCCCTATGGAAAACCAGGAACTGACCGACGATCAGATCGCCGAGGCATTGATCCTGATATTCAGGACGGCCCGCAACGGGGACAACGATACTCATGATCGGTTGAATCGATTGCTCGAGGGGATGGAATCCTAAAAGTGGACGAGCATGGCCAGCCCCGAAAAAACTGACCATGCTCATTTGTGTTGGGGGCACGCATCAGGGCAAGCCAGGCGCTGAAACCAGGGCAGAAGTACGTGCTCCTTGTTTTTTATCGGTCGGTTGTGGTTGGACTTTAAGGTTTTGTTTGAGATCTGGGTTATTCTCTTATATCAACCCGATACCGGGCCATGGATATGATCATAGTCAAGCCTGCCTGGGCCTTTTCCGACATATTTTCGGTAATGATCTTCATGGCCTCATCCTCAATTGCAGCCAGGGCTTTTTCATAGCGGTCAATCTTTGTGTTCAAATCCTCACCCATTCACGATGTCCTTTTTTATCCGATTAAAATCTTGACACATTCCAAAAAAAGAAGGTTAGCGATTTTCCGCTAACCCTTTGATTTTATTGGTGGGCGATACTGGGTTTGAACCAGTGACTTCCACCGTGTGAAGGTGGCACTCTCCCGCTGAGTTAATCGCCCGAAAAGTGACCCTACATATAAAAGGGCAGGGCTCGTGAAGTCAAGCGTTTTTTCTTTCGGTCGCTGCCCGATAAAAACGCTCTGATTCAAGGCCGTTTGACGATGAACCAGGGGTTGAGCAGGTTCTCTTTGTTGTAGGCCAGGGCGCCGCCGTCATCATGGCGAACCACCTGCGCGCCGCTGGCAACGGCGATGGCCTGGCCGGCGGCCGTATCCCACTCCATCGTGGGGCCCAGCCGGGGATAGATGTCCGCCCGGCCTTCGGCCACCAGGCATATTTTCAGGGAGCTGCCCGACGAAATGAACGCCACCTGGCCATGTTTTTGCCGCATGGTTTCCACGTATGCGTCCAGTTCCGGCGTGGCGTGGGAGCGGCTCCCCATGATCGTAAAGGGTCGGCCCTTCTCCCGTTGCAGAGGCATGCGGACCGCATCGTTCATGATTGATTCCATACCGCCATTCCCGCCGGGCGGCCTCTCGCCGACCCCACTCTGCTGAAAGGCATCGATTTTGAAAGCGCCCCGTTCACGATCGGCAAAGTAGAGGGCGTCGGTTACCGGAACATAAATGACCCCCATGGTGGGTGCACCCCCTTCCGCAAGGGCAATATTCACCGTGAATTCTCCGTTGCGCTTGATGAATTCCTTGGTGCCGTCCAGCGGATCGACGATCCACATGCGCTGCCATTGCTTGCGCTCGGCAAAAGGGATGTCGCGCCCCTCCTCACTGAGCACGGGGATGCCGAAGCCGCTGATATCCGCCTTGATGATGGTGTGGGCACGGCGATCAGCCAGTGTGAGGGGGGAATCGTCCGCTTTCTTTTCAATGCCCATGTCGGCTGAATTATACACCTCGAGGATGGCTTGGCCGGCCTTGACGGCGCTGACAATCGCGGTTTGCAGCCACAACGTTCGGTTGTCTGTCACTGAATTACCTTTCTGGTTTTTCGTCCGGATGGACGACGTACAGCTTCACCTGAGTCGATACACCTTTGAGCGTGGCTGAGAATGAACGGACCACCGAGACCCGGGACCTGACCTTGTCGATCACCGGCTCGGAGACGACCGTCTCCCCTACTCCCGACTCTCCCTGAATGCGCTGGGTGATATTTACCGATGCGCCGACGATACCATATTTTTTCCGTTCCTGCGATCCGATATTGCCCACCACCACCGGCCCGCTGTGGACACCGATGCCCATCCTCAGCACAGGCAGATCAATATCGACCAGCTCACGGTTGAGCCGTTCCATCGCCGCCTGCATGTCGAAGGCGCACTGAACACACCGATGGGCCGTGGCCTCGATGGATTGGTCAACCGGTTCAAAAAAGGCCAGGATGGCATCGCCGATAAAATCGACGATGATACCCCTGTGTTCCTGGACCAGTGGGATGATGGCTGAAAAATACCGGTTGAGTATGTCGATGGTCGCTTCCGGAGAGAGGCGTTCGGCCATGGGTGTGAACCCTCGGATATCGGCCATCAGGATAGCCACCTCCTGCAGCCTGCCCCCCAGCCGACCGGCTTCTGGCTGCTCCAGCAGGATACGGGCAAAATCCGGGTCCACATACCGTCCAAATGTGTTGCGGATAAAGTCCCTTTCCCGCAGTCCGTTGATCATGGTGTTGAAGCTGGTGGCCAGCCGGCCGATTTCATCATGGGATTTCACCTCGATTTTCTCTTCATACTCACCGTTGGCAACCGTTCCGGCGCGCAGGGAAAGATGCCTGATGATGCCGGACATGCGGTCGACGTTAAGGCGAATGACACCGTAGATGACCAGAATCAGGAGCGCTGCACCGATGACAAATCCATTTCTGAAATTGATGATGGGGGCTAAAATGGCTTGGCCGTCGGCAAACACCACCAGCACCCATGGGAAGGTGTCGAGGCTGTGAAAGCCCGCTATGCGTTCCGGCGGCATGCCGGGTCCCCAGATCGTCCCCGCAGATGCCTCATCGATCTCTTCCAGAAGCTTTCCCTCCAGTGCATCGCCGGTTTCGCCCAACGTCTCCCTGCCCTGCATCAGGCCGCTGGTCAAGATGATCCTGCCTGATGTCCGATCCGCAATGCAGGCCATGGCATTCTGCCACCAGACGTTGGCGGTGATGTCTGCCACCAGGTAGTCGAACTTGATGATAATTTCCAGGTTGCCAACCGGTGTATCGTAGGTGTCCATCAAGACCATCGTGACGCTGACGGTCTGTGCGCCAAGTTGCTCATCGATTGTTGGGGGTGTAATTTTCGTAAACGCGCCCCGATGAAAGCGCATGAACCGTCCACGTCCCCCGTTGCTGCGCATACCACCGCGACGCTGCCCCGGGGGTGCCGAAAAATGCGAGTTCAGATTGACCTGGATCACCCCAGGCAAGGTTTCCAGTTTGCGCACGATGGCCTCCAAAAAACCGGCTTCCGGAGAATCTGCACCACTTTGCGAGAACATTTCCATCAACTCCACCGGACGCGAAAGTCGCATTTCGATCTCGTGTGCTGCCCGCTCAAGCTGAAGCATGACGCTTTCGTTCCATTGGTCGAGCATGACGTCACGGGCATAGATGAAACCTGAAATACCGGCGACCAGCAGGATAAGTACTACCGGTGATACCATCAGGGCCGTCAATCGTGCGCGAAGGGTTTTGAAATGGTAGGGGCGCATAGGTACACAACTCGTTAAGCGTAATACGTTTCCAGCTCCGACGCCCTGATTTTCTGCATGCAAATGGCCTCCTGGGGGCAGCCGGTGGCGCACACCCCGCACCCCCGGCACAGATTTGCTTCGATAACGGGCGTCGATGGTGGCATTCCTTTTTTCTTCTTCGCCTGGGTGATGGCGTCAAAGGGGCAGCGGCGTATACAGCGTCCGCAGCCATTGCATGGTTCCGGCGACAATTGAGCCAGATAGCGGCTCAGGGGCCAGAATTTCTCCACTTCGAGAATCCTGGCCAGCTGGTGGGGGAAGCAGCAGTCATTGCAGCAGTTGCACAGGGCGCCATCGAGCCGGCCCTGGCTGTCCACGGCCAGTTCGGCGCCTTGCATGAGGCCCTGCCGGTTGGCCTCCTTCACGATGGACAGGGCCCAGCTTTCAAAGCGCACGTGGAAATCCGCCGGGGTGACCCGGCCGTCGTCCAGGCGCCGCACCACCCCGCGCCGCCAGGCACGCTCGAGAAGGCTGTCACTTGATTCAGGTCCAAGCGCTTGACGGGCTTCAGCGGCCGTCATCGCCTTCCCGTTCAGGTTGGTCAGCAGGTCGATTTCCAACGGCGTGTAGAACCGGTTGATCCACGGTTCGAGAAATGCCGGTATTCCACAGATGTCAAACAGTTCGGTCATGGTCGTTGCGGTCCTGTTGTTGATGGTGGTGATGAATCGGAGGCTGGCTGAAAATAGGCACCCCTCAATTGGCTTCACTTTTAGCACAATCCGTAATAAGATATCACTTCAACGGCCACCAGCGGGTATCCACCATGATCGAGATTGTGCCAGCGACTACCGCATCCCAGATCCAGACCATTCGCAATCTGTTTCGCGAATACGAAGCGTTTCTCCAGGTGGACCTATGCTTTCAACGCTTCGAGGAGGAACTGGCAAGCCTGCCCGGCAAGTACGCACCCCCGCAAGGTTCCCTGCTGCTGGCATCAGCGGCCGGACAGGCAGCCGGGTGTGTGGCCATGCGGCCATCGGCGCGAGGGGTCTGCGAGATGAAACGGCTCTATGTCCGCCCCCCCCATCTGGGCCGGGGCGTGGGCAAAAAACTGGCCTTGCGGGTGATCGAACGTGCCAGGACAGCCGGTTATGCGAGTATGCGCCTGGATACCCTGGAAAAATTGCGGCCGGCCCTTTCCCTTTACACCGGCCTCGGTTTTCAAACGTGTAGGCCGTATTACAAGAATCCGCTTTCCGGTGTCATATACATGGAAATGGCACTGTGATGCGTCTTGTCCATCAGCGACGGCATCTTTATGGGTTGGCCTTTTCGTATCGTCGGCGCCCGGCCTCCCGGGCCGCCTGAACGTTCTGGCGGCAGATGTCGGCTTTTCGGCCGGACCAGAACATGGCCTCCTCCAGATCCTTGCCGTAAACCCCGCACCACATCAGACCGGACATAGCCCCGGTACCCGCCGGATTGATTCTCAGCGCAGTGAGAAAGGCGCGCTTTGCCGCCGTATAGTCCTTGTTGCGGTAAAGTGCCCAGCCGTGAAGATCATGAGCCATGAACGATTCCGGTGCCTCGGCAACCGCCTTTTTAAACGGTGACACATCCAGGGGGCCGTCGTCCCCATAGGCCGAATAGATATAAAACCCTTCCAGCGCTCGACCCACGGCATCCATGCCTTCATGACCGATGGTTTCGGGCCACAGCCCTGCTTGGACCTGCGCTTTCGGCATGGGCCGGCCCATGGATTCCAGCCAATTCAACAATTGGGTGCGAAAACCGATCAGGCCGTCGTCAATGGAGACCGGCAAATCGACAGGTGCGTGGCGGACATCCGGTTCCTGCCCGTCGAAAAAATGGAGGTTTACCGTTGGGTCCGAAAAATTGCCGTAGAGCCACAAACGCACCTTCTGAGAGCGGCTGACCTGAAGCAAATCCAGTTTGGCTGCCGCATCGCGGCAGTATTCCTGCAGGGCCGCCTTTTCCGGAAAGATCTTTTTTACCCGCCAGCCGAACCACATTTCCTTGAGGCCAGTGTGCAGGGCCAGGACGTTTCCCACAAGAAAATGAAGGGCCAGGCCGGTGCCGTCAAACGGACGCCTGTTCTCGGCTCGAAAAGGCAGTACGATGCATTGGTCGGTTGGGGATTGGGCCATGGAGAACCTCCTATTTGATCTATCTACCACATCCGCCGGGCCATTGAAATAGCGGGTCAACGGCCGAATCCAGTGCCGGACGGCGGTCGATATGGCGCTCGAGGTGACATTGTTGTATAGTGAACTTATAAAATGTATATACAAGCGAACTGGCTTTTAATAACGAGGAGTTGCCATGCCGACCCATATTGATGTCTCCGAAGCCATGAAAATTCGTCTGGACGGCCCATTGCCTCAGATGCCAGAGTTCCGCCCCGGTGTTCGCCGTGCGCCGGACCGGGGTTTCCGGCTCAGCCGGAGCCAGACTGCGGTGGCCCTGAAAAACGCCCTTCGCTACGTGCCCGTCAAGCATCACGCCACCCTGATTCCCGAGTTTCTGGCGGAGCTGAAGACCCGCGGGCGCATCTATGGCTACCGCTTTCGCCCCCACGGCGAGATTCGAGCCCTGCCCATCGAGCACTATCGGGGCAACTGCCTGGCCGGTCGCGCCTTCCAGCTGATGATGGACAACAACCTGGATGTCGACGTGGCCCTTTACCCATACGAGCTGGTCACCTACGGTGAGACCGGCAGCGTCTGCCAGAACTGGATGCAGTTCCGGCTGATTAAAAAATACCTCGAGGTGCTCACCGACGACCAGACGCTGGTGGTCCAGTCCGGCCACCCCTTGGGGCTCTTCCGCTCCGGTCCGGAAACGCCCCGGGCCATCATCACCAACGGCCTGATGGTGGGGCTTTATGACAACCCGGACGACTGGGAGATCGCCGCCCAGATGGGTGTTTCCGCCTACGGACAGATGACCGCCGGCGGCTGGATGTATATCGGCCCCCAGGGCATCGTCCACGGTACTTACAATACCCTGCTGGGGGCCGGCCGCAAGATGTGCGGTGTCCCGGCTGACGGCGATCTATCCGGTCTGCTTTTTGTTTCCTCGGGACTGGGGGGCATGAGCGGTGCCCAGCCCAAGGCCGCCGAGATTGCCCGGGCCGTGTCCGTGATTGCCGAGGTGGACGGATCACGTATAGAGACCCGCCACCGGCAGGGGTGGGTGAGCATGGTTTCTGCCGACCTGGCCGAGATTTTCAAAGCGGCCCTTACGGCCAGAAAAGAAAAGCGGGTTCTCTCTGTCGCCTACCACGGCAACGTGGTGGACCTGCTGCAATACATGGTTGACAATCACATTCCCGTTGATCTGCTTTCGGATCAGACCTCCTGCCATGTGGTCTACGACGGCGGCTATTGCCCTCAGGGTATCAGTTTCGAGGAGCGCACCCGTCTGCTGGCCGAGGATCGTCAATCGTTTCGCCGACTGGTGGATGCCAGCCTCACCACACACATGGCGCTCATCCGGACGCTGGCCCAACGAGGCACCTATTTCTTCGACTACGGCAACGCCTTTTTGAAAGCCGTCTTCGACGCTGGGGTCACGGATGTGGCCCGCAACGGCAAGGATGTGAAGGATGGTTTCGTATTCCCATCCTATTTCGAGGACATCATGGGCCCCATCTTCGATTACGGCTACGGGCCTTTCCGCTGGGTCTGCCTCAACGGTGACCCGCAGGACCTTGAAAAAACCGACCGGGCGGCCATGGCCTGCATCGACCCCGACCGTCGTCCCGAAGATCGCGACAACTTTGTGTGGATCCGTGATGCCGGCAAGAACCAGCTGGTGGTGGGCAGCCAGGCCAGAATTCTCTACCAGGATGCAAAAGGACGCATGCAAATCGCCCTGGCCTTCAATGCCATGGTGAGAAATAAGGAGGTGGGGCCGATCATGCTGGGTCGTGACCACCACGACCCCGGCGGCACCGATTCGCCGTTCCGGGAGACCGCCAACATCACCGACGGCAGTAACGTCACCGCAGACATGGCCACCCATTGCTTTGCGGGAAACGCCGCCCGGGGGATGTCCCTGGTGGCGCTGCACAACGGTGGGGGTACCGGCATCGGCAAGGCCATCAACGGCGGTTTCGGCCTGGTTTTAGATGGCAGCCGACGGGTGGACGGCATTATTCGTTCGGCCATGAACTGGGACGTCATGGGCGGGGTCGCCAGACGCAGCTGGGCCAGAAATCCAAATGCCATCGGCGTGGCCGCTGCCTACAACCGTGACAATGACAACGGCGATCAGATAACATTCCCCTTTCTGGCCGACGACGATGCGGTGGATGCGGCGGTAGATGGGTTGTTTGCCAAAAAACGGGGAGAAGACCAATGACCATGAAGCCATTACTTTTGGATAAGAAGCAAATAAAGATTGACGACCTGGTGACCGTGGCCCGATCAACCCGCGAAGTCGGTGTGTCCGCGGCCGGAGAAGGTCGCGTGGCCAGAACCAGCGCCCTGATCGAGCGCTGGATGAAGGAAAAGCGAATCATTTACGGCATCACCACCGGGTTCGGGGCCCTGTGCAACGTCATCATCTCCGAGAAAGACACGCGCCGGCTTCAGGAGAACATTCTGATGAGTCATGCCGCCGGCGTAGGCAACCCGCTGCCCGAGTCGGTGGTCCGGGCCACCATGGCCCTGCGGGTTCACGACCTGTGCATGGGCTATTCCGGCTGCCGCATGGAGACCATTCGATACCTGCTCGCTTTTCTCAACCACGGGGTGACGCCGGTGGTCCCGGAGAAGGGCTCGGTGGGGGCCAGCGGTGATCTGGCGCCCACGGCTCACCTGGGCCTGGTGCTCATTGGGAAAGGTGAGGCGTTTTATCGGGGAGACCGAATTCCCGGTGATGCGGCACTGGATCAGATCGGGCTGGCCCCGCTTTCCCTTGCTGCAGGAGAGGGGCTGGCCCTGATTAACGGCACCCAGGTGATGACCGCCATCGGCGCACTGGTGGTAAACGACGCGGTGCGCCTGTCCAAAATGGCGGACATCGCCTGCGCCATGACCCTCGAGGTGCTAATGGGATCCAACAGCGAGTTTGACCCGCGCATCCACCAGGTTCGTCCCCATCCGGGTCAGCTGGTTACCGCGGACAACATGCTGCGCCTGACCGAGGATAGCGAGATCATTACTTCTCACGAAGGCTGCGCCCGGGTTCAAGATGCCTACACGCTGCGCTGTGCACCCCAAATCCACGGGGCCAGCAAGGATGCGGTGGCCCACGCCCGACGGGTCATCGACATAGAAATCAATTCAACGACCACCAATCCGCTGATATTCCCGGATACCGAGGAGGTGCGGCTGGGCGGCAATTTCCACGGCCAACCCGTGGCCATGGCCGCCGACTATCTCTCCATGGGACTGGCGGAGCTGGGCAGCGTTTCCGAGCGGCGCATCGAGCGGCTGGTCAATCCGCAACTCAGTGAACTGCCCGCCTTTCTGATCAGCCAAGGAGGAATCAACTCCGGTTTCATGATTGGTCAATATGCCGCCGCCGCCCTGGTTTCGGAAAACAAGGTACTGGCCCACCCAGCCTGCGTGGATTCCATACCCACCTCCGCCAACAAAGAGGATCATGTGAGCATGGGCACCATTGCCATTCGCCAGAGCCGAGAAATTCTCACCAATGTGGAGAGCGTCATCGCCATCGAACTGCTTTGCGCGGCCCAGGCCTATGACCTGCTCACTGAAACGCGCCCATTGATGGCCGGCAAGGGCACCCGTGAGGCCTACCGGGTGATCCGTCGTCATGTGCCCTACATGGCTCAGGACCGGGAGCTGTACAAGGATATGAAAACCATGCTAAACGTATTGCGATCCGGCGAGATCCTCGATGCGGTGGAAGCGGCTGTGGGACGGATCAAGGTCGTGGGGTGAGAAATAAGTGATTAAGGGTTAAGGTAAAGGGTTAACGAACCAGATACCGCCAAAGGCGCTGCCAGTGATCGCTGATCTATCCCCCATATTTGAAGCACTAAAGGCAGGATCGGAAACCGGGTCCATGCCGGTTCTGTTTGTCGGCCACGGCAACCCCATGAACGCCATCCAGGACACGGTGTTCAGCACCGTCTGGGATGCGCTTGGCTTTCGATTGCCAAGACCGAAAGCCATCCTTTGCGTCTCCGCCCACTGGTTGACGCCGGGAGAGACCAGAGTTAGCGTGACCGCTCAACCCAAGACCATCCACGATTTCAGCGGGTTTCCCCTCCCACTCTTCGACCAGCAATATCCTGCGCCCGGTGCCCCGGGCATCGCCCGGCAGGTCCTGGATATGGTGGATGCCCGCCGGATTATTGCCGATAACGAATGGGGCCTTGACCACGGGGCGTGGTGTGTACTGGGCCGACTGCTTCCCGCAGCCGATATCCCCGTCTTCCAGCTGAGTCTGGATTACCGGTTGGCACCCCGGAACCACTACCAGATGGCCCGCCAGTTGAAACCATTGAGGAAACAGGGCGTTTTAATCATGGGCAGCGGCAATATCGTGCACAATCTGAGGGCCATGCGCAGCGATGCACCACCTTACGACTGGGCGGTGGCCTTTGACGGGAAAATGGCCGAATTCATCGACCGGGGAGAAGACGCAGCGGTCGTCAATTTTAAGAACTTGGGTGAACTGGCAAACACTGCGCATCCGACCTGGGACCATTTACTGCCCTTGATTTATGTCCTGGCCCAGCGTGATGAAGCGGATCGCGTGCATTTTTTCAACACGGGGTTCGATCTGGCGTCCATCTCCATGCGTTCTGTGATCCTGGCAGGGTGTTGATCACACGTCTAAGAACCACGGGTGACCCGTCCAGGGGGAATGACAAACGATTGGCATTGATTGGACATCCGCGACCCAAAATAGCCAGGTGAAGCGGCATGGCCATCATCTTAGGAGCGATTCATGAATGTATCGTTTTATATCAAACTTTATCTGCTGACGATCCCCGTCTTTTTTCTCATCGACATCATCTGGCTGGGATACCTGGGGCGTGGTTTTTACAAGAAACAAATCGGTTTTATTCTCAGCGACCAGGTCAACTGGACAGCGGCCATGGCCTTTTACCTGATCTATATCGTCGGCATTCTGGTGGTTGCGGTGGTACCGGCCCTGGCCCAAGGGTCCATCAGGCGGGCTGTCGTCTGGGGTGCCCTGTTAGGCTTTTTCACCTACGCCACCTATGACCTGACCAACATGGCCACCATCAGGGGGTGGCCCCTGGCCATGGTGGTCGTGGACATCCTTTGGGGGACCCTTTTATGCACCCTCGTGGCCGCAAGCAGTTTTTATGCGGGGCGCTGGCTTATGGGCTGATCGCGCTGCACATCTATCTGGTCCGTGCTGCGGCAGGCGATGTGCGTGATGGATATCCAGACTGAAAAACACCTTCGGCGGGTGATGCCTGATGCTGCCATTCATAAGGCACTTTTTGATGCATCATCCGTTTTGATTGAGGAAAAAAGTGGTGATCGCTTCCAGCGGAGTTAAAAAACCCACTGTCGTGGTTCCCCGATAGCGTCCTTTGACCATGGCCACCAACTGGCCCCGGGCATCAAATACCGGGCTGCCGCTGCTTCCAGGATAGATGTTCATCTCCACCTGCCGCAAGGGTTGATAATTCACCAGCCTGGGCGGTCCGTTGATGGTGCCGGGCGACAGGGTCTCCTGCAGGTTGTTGGGGCATCCAATGGAAAATACGCGTTCGCCCATGTCACTGACCGGGGCGGTAAGCTGGCTTTCCATGTTTGGGCAGAGGGTGCCGCCCCAGGCACCGCCGACGCCTGAAAAGAACACGGCCAGGTGGCAGGCTAGGATCAGGCGAATCATGATCTTCCGGCTGTCCCCATGCTATCGATCGCCGGTTCGTGTTCCGGTATTGCGGGTATCGGTCGCTTCGGGCAGGGTCTAAATGCTCATCGGGTCGGGTAGATTGGCCATGGAGCGGCCCGCTAGTGAGAGACAGGATTATGTCTACCTGTAATTATTGTAAAAATCAAATAAAAATAGATGTTTTCGAGATTACAAAGGATCTATGTCCAAGGCGATAACCAACGGCGATTCGCGGAAGCACCTTAAAACTGTCTTTCTCAAGCATGGAAAACTTAATAACCAATTAAAATAATTTATTTTTGAAGAAATCTGGGGCCATCTTGGGGGGAGCGTAGGCCGTGGTGGCAAACCATTAACCTGTTGACCCTACCTGCGGTGATTGTTATGGATGGATAGCTCACTGATGACTCGCAACACTGGGTTTTATCTTAGCGCAGGATAATTTCCGGACATGGAAGATACCGATCAAGTGCCCTTTGTGCTGGAAAACGTTACCCTCAAACCGGATGCCACCGGGCACGTTTTTCCTGATCGTTATGCGATCAAAGAAGTCGGAACAGATCGGGTGTTGACCTGTTTAGAAGCCCCCAACCTGCAGGTTATCATCAAGGCCGGCCTGACCGTCACCGCCTCGGCCGCGCGCAAGGCTCCTCCGGGAACCATTTATTTGGACGGGGTCGCCCAGGCGGAACCCTTCTTGGATCACGAGAAACAAGTCTACAATCTGGACCACCATGAGGGTTGCGTCCGGACCTTCACCCTGGCCACTTGCGAGCAAGCCCTGATCGTATGCGTCAAAGGACTGGACCTGCGGGACCGGGAATGGAAGATATTTGCCAACGAACCGGATCTCGACACCATCCTGGCCATCTGGATCATTCTCAATCACCAACGGATCAACAACCGGGACGCAATTCACCGGCGCTCCCTTTTCGCCCTGGTCAGGCTGGAAGGAATTATCGATGCCCTTGGCCTGGAGCTGAGGGAACTCAGCGGCTTACCGACGGATCTGCTCAATAAGCTGATGCGGATCATCGACCGCCTGCGCACGGAAGAACTGGAACTGAAGAAAGCCGGTGATTGGACCAAAACCGATTTTCTCGCTTATACCGTCGGCGTACTGCGCAAATTAGATCAGTTTCTGATCAAATTGGGCGAATTGGAAAATTTCAAGGGTGTCGAAGAACTGGCCCGAATCGAGCTGACCAACAATCGCATCGCCGTGGTAGTGGCCTCGGACCTTGGCATCTACGAGTTGGAACCCCACCTGACGAAACTCTACGGCAACCGGCTGGGATGGGTGGCCCTGCGCAGGAGTAAAAACGACTACACCCTGCGACAAATGGACCTGTTCATGCCGGTCAACCTGGGGGATGTGTATCAACGTTTGAACTTCATGGACCCGGCGGTCAAGGGGCGCATCAACGTCAGCCGCTGGGGCGGATCCGGAGATATTGGCGGGTCGCCCCGGGATCGCGGCACCCGGCTTCACCCCGGAGAGATTGTTTCGGCCTGCCGCGATGTCATTGAAAAACGCAGCGACATTCGCCATGTGAAACGGTTTTTAGCCAGCGCTGCATATTCGATGTTGATCGTAATCGCCGCCATTGCCACCGCTCAGAACTGGGAGCCGGCCCGGTGGCTGGGCCGGGAAGCGCTCGGCGAGGTTTATCGGAGTCCGGTCGTCGGATTCCACTCCGCGCTCTTGTTTTTTACCTTCATTTTACTCGGCATCGTGGCCTGGCGACGGCCATGGCAGTTTGGAATGATGTTGCCGGTCGGAAAAGACTGGTGGCGCCTTCTGCCCATGGCGATCATCTGCGGATTTACCGGTGACATCCTGGTTCCCGCCAAAATGATGTTTGCCGCCGATCCCGTGGTGGCTTGGACGATTGCCCTGGTTTTGATCCCCCTTTCCCTGGAACTGTTGTTCAGGAGTCTGGTGCACGGCATGATGGCGCAGATGGCAACCATCCAGGACTGTGAAAGCCGGTGGTTCTTCTCCGGCCCCACCATTGGATCGGCGCTGCTGTACGCGGCTACCATCGGTTCCCAGATGACGATGATGGCAGACCAGCCTATGGTGATCCTGACCAACGGCATCCTGATCAAGTATATCACTGTGGCCGCAATATTCGGCTTGGCTGCCGGAATGATCCGGGAACGGTCACACAGCATCCTGCCGGCCTGGCTGTTTCACGCAGCAGCCGTGGCGACGTCGCTTTTGGCCTTTGGACCGGCTTGACAGATACTGAAGCATTGGCACCAACCCACGGCAATACGTTGCGGATGCATTTTTTTTAATTCGCGCACCTCAACCATGTCCTCTCCACTAGCATACCCATCACCAATGACTTGAGGCGATTTGACGGCCAGTGTCCGATGTGTGGATGCAGAGCAGATTTGAACGATTCCGTCGGCAAGCTGTTTTACCGTTTCTTTTACCAGGAGTCGACAAGATGAAGTTGAAAAAGATGCCCCTTGACCTTGACGGTAAAGATGGAAACATCCATATGCTGAGAAATAGTCACGGCATTCCGGAAATCAGCGCAAGTACAGTATCGGATCTGATGAGGGGGTTGGGGTGGGTCCACGCCAACGACCGCCAGATGCAGACCCTGCTCACCCGCATCCTTCTCAAGGGCCGTGCCGCCGAACTGCTCAAGGCCGATGAAGGCCTGATCGAGATCGACACCTATATGCGGCGGATGAATTTTCTCCCGGATCCACAGGAACAGGTCGCCCGGATTGGACCCGGCGCACGCAAGGCCTTAGATGCCTACGTGAGCGGGTTCAACGACTGGATGGAAGACAACGGGCCGGTATTTGAATTCAAACTGATGGGATATCGCCACCCGGAACCCTATGCGGTGACAGATTGTCTGCTGCTGGCCAAGGTCTTCGGATTTTTAGGTTTGGCCGACATCCAGGCCAATATGGAAAAATTTCTGGTGGAGATGATCCAGAAAGGGCTGCCGGAAGAGAAATTGATGGAACTTTTCCCCTATCTCACCGATCCCATAGACAAGGCCTTGATCGACCAGGTTACGCTCTCGCCGCCCCTGGTGCCAGCGGCGGTCGCGTGGCTCAACCGGCTCCCCCGCTTCAATGCCTCCAACAACTGGGCCGTAGCCGGCCGTCACACCCGTTCCGGCTTTCCAATATTGTGCGGCGATCCCCACCTGGAGGTCAATCGTTTGCCCAATGTCTGGCAGGAAATCATCCTCCGGCTGCCCGGCAACACCATAATGGGTGTCAGTGTTCCCGGTGTACCCGGAGTGATAATCGGCCGAAGCAAGCACCTGGCATGGAGCGCCACCTATGCCTATATGGATATGCTGGATTACCGCATCGAACGGTGCCGGGACGGCAACTATTTTCGGAAAGACGACTGGAAACCCTTTACGGTTCGTGAGGAAGAGATCAAGGTGAAGAACAAGCCTTCCATCCGAATCAAGATCCATGAGAATGAAAACGGACTGCTGGAAGGCAACCCCCATGCGGAAGGTCACTATTTGGTGATCGGATGGTCGGGCGCCAACGGATGCGGGGCAGAGGTTTTTGACACGCTGTTTGAGATGATGGCCGCGCAACATGTGGAAACGGCCATGACCCTTTTTCGACAGGTGAAGGCCGTTGCCATGAACTGGGTTTTTGCCGATGCCGAGGGAAACATCGGCTATCAGATGAGCGGCCGCCATTTCAAGCGGCCCGAGGGAATCAGTGGATTGCTGCCCCACGCCGGATGGGAAAAACAATTTGATTGCCGGGGGTTTAACGATCCCGGAGAGTTGCCCAATGTGTTCAATCCCCCCGAAGGCATCATCGCCACTGCCAACCAGGACCTCAATTATCTGGGATGCTCCAATCCCATTAACCTGGCCATGGGACCTTACCGGGCGGATCGCATCGTTCAATTGCTGGAAACCGGCAGTGAACTGGATGTGGCATACATGAAGGACATGCACTACGACCTTTACTCCCTGCAGGCGGAGCGGCTGATGAAAATCATCGGCCCGCTTCTGCCGGAAACGCAAAACGGCCGTATCCTGAAAGCGTGGAATCTGCTGTATGACGCAGACTCGACAGGAGCGATGCTTTTCGAGTCCGTATACCGGGCCATTGTCGACGTGGTCTTCGGCGACCACGGGTTCGGACGCGAGGTGGTGAATCATATTTTCTCGGAAACCAGCCTGTTCAACGACTATTACGCCAACCTGGACCGTATTCTGGAAAAGCAGTCATCGGCCTGGTTCGACGGACAAACCAGGGAAACGCTGTTTAAGCAGGGTATCGGTGCAGGCCTCAGTGCCGACCCCGATGCATACGGGAAAACCCGATCGATCACCCTGGCCCACCAACTGTTCGGCGGCCGGTTGCCAAAATTCTTAGGATTCGATTACGGCCCCCTTGCGCTCCCCGGATGCCGGGCCACCATCCCCCAGGGCCAGATATTCAAAAATGCCGGGCGACTGACGACGTTCAGCCCCACGTATCGCTTCATTGCCGATCTGGCCACATATGAGATCCACACCAACCTGGCCGGTGGCCCATCGGATAGACGCTTTTCCCGATGGTATGTCAGTGACCTCAAAAACTGGTATGAAGGAAATTACAAAGTATTGAAATGAAGCCATCGAAACCGCTTTGCGGCCGGCGGCTGAGACGTTTCAGCAGATCCAGCGGGAGACTTCACGCAGGATGGACGATCAATGGTGAAAAAACGGAACCTGATACTCATCGGCATGCCCGGGGCGGGCAAAAGCACCGTCGGGGTCCTTCTGGCTAAATGCATGGGAGTAGCGTTTTTGGACACGGACATCCTGATGCAAACGGCAGAGGGTTGCTATCTGCATGAAATCATTGCCCAACATGGCTTGGACGGTTTCCGCAGCATCGAGGAGCGCTATCTGCTCTGCGTACCACCAGACTGCGGGGTCGTGGCCACCGGCGGCAGTGCGGTATACAGTCGGAAAGCCATGGCCCACCTCAAATCCTTGGGGCCGGCGGTCTACCTGCAGATCGATCTGGTGCCGCTAAAGGACCGCTTGGGCAATCTGGATGAGCGGGGGGTGCTGAGAATGCCCGGTCAGAGCATCGACATGCTCTACGACGAACGGTGCCCGTTGTACGAGCGTTTCGCAGACATCACCGTCTCTACGGCAGGTGTGACGGCGGACCAGGTGGTGACGCAGGTGCTGCGGCAGCTATAGCCGGTCATGCCCGTTCAAAATTCACCGGCGGACGGTTTCGTTCAACGGCGCGCTTCACCCAAAACCGATAACCGACAAAGGAGATGACATGAAAATTAAAGACGCCCACCAAAAACTTATTTTGATCCTGCTTGGCATCTCGATTGTCCTCGCGCTCCTGTTTTTAACCGGGGCCACCTCTATCGATGGCGCATCCCAGATCGGCAGATATCGGATGACCGCCGTGATCAGGGGCAACTTCCCGGATCTCTTCGTGATCGATACGGCGACCGGCGTGGTGAAGTGGGTCGGCAATGATGAAGGCAAGCCATTTGAGTTGATCAAAGGTCGGTAGCATGGGTCATCCACTGGGCAGGCTGGCGAGTAGAATTCTCTGCTGTTGATTTTTCCTGAGCTATCGGCCTAAAAGAGGTTGTATCCTTTTCTCTTTATAGCTTCTGCCAACCAAAAGGAGATATCGATGAACATCGGCAGCCTTTTACCCCACCATGCGCGTTATCGTCCGGGTCACCTCGCCTTTGTCTGCGGCGAAGAACGGTTTTCCTACGGGGCCTTCAACGCTTACGTGAACAAACTGGCCAACGCGCTGCTGGCTAGCGGGCTGGCCAAGGGAGATAAATTTGCCACCGTCTTGCCCAACTGCACACAACTCATGGCGGCTTATTGGGCGGCGGCCAAGACGGGCCTGGTCATCGTGCCCAGCAGCACCATGCTCAACGAGAGCGGACTATCCACCCTGCTGAAAAACTCCGACACCACACTGGTAATCGCCGACGCCGCTTTTGCCGGTGCGCTGGACCATATCCGCAATGATTTGACGGCCATCGGCGATGATCGCTACGTACTGGTGGGATTAAAGGGCCGGCGAGACGGATTTCGCAGCTACGATGAATTCGTTGGCCAGGCAAGTGAGGACCCCCCCCCGGAGATACCCATCGGCGACCACGACATCTACAACATCATGTACTCCAGCGGAACCACCGGCGCCCCCAAGGGAATCGTGCACACCCATTATGTACGGGCCATGTACTGCACCATCTTCGCCGCCTCCTGGCGCATGACGCCAGAGAGCGTGGCCCTTCACGCCGGCGCTATCGTCTTCAACGGCGCCATGCTGGACCTGATGCCCTGGATGTTCCTGGGCGCCACCTACATTCTCCATGAGAGCTTCAACGCCGAGGCGGTCATCGCCGACATCGAAAAGGAGAAGGTAACCCATGTGGTCATGGTGCCGGCCCAGATCATCGCCATCCTCAACAGTCCGGCCTTTGAACCGGCGAAACTGGCCACCCTGGAGATGATCCACAATGTGGGCGCTCCGCTGCTTTTAGCGTACAAACACCGTCTTAACGAGGCGCTGCCCGGTCGTTTCTACGAATTGTACGGACTGACCGAGGGCTTCATGACCGTGCTGGACAAACATGACGCCGTTCGCAAGGTCGGTTCCGTGGGAATCCCCGCACCATTCATGGAAATGCGCATCCTGGATACGGAGGGTCGGGAATGCGCGCCCGGAGAGATCGGCGAAATCTGTGGCAAGAGCCCGATGATGATGCCCGGTTATTACAAGCGTCCGGACCTGACCGAAAAAGCGATTGTCGACGGATGACTGCACACGGGGGATTTGGGATACGTGGACGAAGAGGGGTTCCTTTTCCTCGTCGACCGTATCAAAGACATGATCATTTCCGGCGGTGTGAACGTCTATCCCAAGGATATCGAGGAGGTGGTGATCCGCCACCCGGATGTCAGTGAAGTGGCGGTGATCGGGGTGCCCGATGAAAAGTGGGGCGAGGTGCCCATTGCCGCGGTGGTGCTCCACCGCGGGACCAGGCTGCAGCCGGAGGAATTGATCGACTGGACCAACAAACGGGTGGATGCCAAATTCCAGCGCATCCGGGACGTGGTCATCATGGAATCGTTCCCGCGAAATGTCGCCGGCAAGATGCTCAAACGCGAAATGCGGGAGGCATATAAGAGACCGGCGGTCTGAAATCAGCGGACGGGTGTCGGAAGATTGGGGACCGAGAACGCCGAATCGGGAAACCCTCAATCCCCAATCGTTTAAGCCTCACTCATCAAGTAATGGGAGACTGGAAACATGGCACAGCAGATCGCAGACCGCCGGGACATCGATTTTGTCCTCTACGAGCAATTGGACGTCGAGCAGCTGTTTAAATCTGCAAAACACCGGGCGCTTAACAAGAAGATGGTGGACATGGTGGTCACCGAAGCCCGGGCTTTCGGCATCAAAGAAGTGCTGCCCACCCACGCCGAAGGGGACAAGGTCGGCGTTGTTTTCGAAAACGGCAAGGTCATCGTCCCGGAGTGCTATCGCCGCCCCTACCAATTGATGGTTGAAAATGGGTGGACATCCCTCGCCGAGGATCCGGCAATGGGTGGCCAGGGACTGCCCCACATGGTCATGCGCGCTGCCTACGAATATTTCTACGGCGCCAATTGGGCCATGGTGACCTATGCGCTGGAAGGTCACGGCACCGGCAAGATGATCGAATTGTTCGGCACCGACAAGCAGAAAGTGCTGTTTTTAGAAAAGCTCTACACCGGCCAGTGGGGCGGGACCATGGATCTCACCGAACCCGAGGCCGGATCCGACGTGGGCGCCCTGACCACCTCAGCCAGACGTCTCGATGACGGCACCTATGCCATCACCGGCAACAAGATCTATATCACCAACGGTGAACACGACCTCACCGAGAATATCATCCACCCAGTGTTGGCACGCATCGACGGGGCCCCGGCGGGAAGCAAGGGCATTTCCATCTTCATCGTCCCCAAAATCTGGGTCAATGCCGACGGCAGCCTGGGTGAGGTGAACGACATCGTATGTACCGGTACGGAAGAGAAGATGGGCATACACGGCAGCGCCACCTGTGCCACGTCTATGGGCAGCAAGGGCGTATGCCGGGGTCTTTTGCTGGGAGGAGAAAACGCGGGCATGAAAATTATGTTCCACATGATGAATGAAGCCCGGCTGGATGTGGGCTTCATGGGATTTTGCCATGCCACTGCCGCCTTCCTTCATGCGCTGAACTTCGCCCGGGAGCGCATCCAGGGAAAGGATTTGGCCGACGGCAAGAATGCCGAAGCGCCCTCGGTGCCTATTATCCGGCACCCTGACGTGCGCCGCATGCTGCTGTGGATGAAGGCTCACGTGGAAGGCATGAGAAGTTTCATTTATTATGTGGCTCGCTGCTTTGACCTGGCCGAATGCGCCGATGACAAAAAGGAGCGGGAGTGCAACGACGACCGCATCGCCCTGCTCACCCCGTTGATCAAGGCCTACTGCGCCGAACGCGGATTCGAGGTCTGTATCGAGGCCATGCAGGTGCACGGCGGCTGCGGTTATACTTCGGACTACCCGGTGGAACAATTGGCCCGGGATTGCAAGATCGCCTCGATTTTCGAGGGCACTGACGGTATCCAGGCCATGGATCTGCTGGGGCGCAAGATAGGCCTGAAAAAGGGAGCGGTGTTCATGGATTTTATCGGTGAAATTAAAAACACCATCGACCAGGCCAAGGCCACCGATGCCATCAACCCCCTGGCGACAACGCTGGAAGCAGCCTTAGAACAGCTTGGAGAGACCGCCAATATTATCGGCAGGCAGGCGGTTAGCCCGAAGTACAAGATCGCTTTTGCATCTGCGCAGCCCTTCATGATGGCCATGGGGGACGTGATCATGGGATGGATGCTGCTGTGGCGAGCGGCTGTGTCAGCACCCAAGCTTGAGAAGATCGTTGACGGGATGGACAACGAGAAAAGGGCCGCAACGCTTGAGAGGGATAAAAATGCCGCTTTTTACGACGGTCAAATCCAAAGCGCCCGCTATTTCATCAATGCAGTGCTGCCGATCACGGTGGGTCGCTTGGCTGGCGTTCGCACCGGGGATGAAGCGGTCCTGGAAATCACTGAGCGGGGTTTCGGAGGGGTATAAACCGCTTCTTTTAAGGCGCACATCAACCAATCAGGATGCATACCGGACAAATCGACATAACAGGAGAAGAACATGAAAGATGTCGTCATCGTTTCAGCCTGCCGGACCGCGATCGGGGCCTTCGGTGGAACGCTCAAGGACTCTAACGCGGCGACCATCGCCAGCGTCACCATGAAAGCGGCGGTCAAGCGAGCCGGTATCGATCCGGCCATTATCGACGATGTGCGCTACGGCTGCTGTATGGAGCCAGCCGACGCCCTTAATGTCAGCCGTGTGGCCGCGCTGCTGGCCGGCATTCCCGACACCGTGACGGCCGTCACCATCAACCGCGTGTGCATTTCCGGGATGGAAGCAGTACTGTCGGGTATGGCCATGATCCAGGCGGGCATGGCCGACGTCATCCTGGCCGGTGGTGTGGAACACATGAGCGGTGTAGCCTACCAGGTGCCCAATGCCCGCTGGGGATGCCGGCTGCAGGACACCGTCTTCGTGGACGCCATGATTCACGCCCTTCACTGCGGCTCCCACATCATCCCCCACCCTGAAGATGGCCCGGTGGATGCCACCCAGCCGCCACTGAGCATGTGCGTGGGCAAGCCCTACATCATGGGCCAAACCGCTGAATTCATCGCTCAGCACATGGACATTTCCCGCAAGGAGATGGATGAGGTGGCGCTGAAAAGCCAGAACAACGCCGAGCGCGCCAACAACGACGGTTCATTCGAAGACGAGATCTTACCCATGGAAATCCCCCGGCGCAAGAAGGAGCCCCTCATCTTTGAACGGGACGAGCATTTCCGCCCCGGTTTGACCATGGAACAACTCGAAAAACTACCACCGGCCTTCGTACCCAAGATCGGCAAGGTCACCGCCGGCAACGCCTCGGGCATCAACGACGGCTCGGCTGCCATGGTGATCATGTCCGCCGACAAGGCCAGGGAGTTGGGCATTCAACCGCTGGCAAAAATTGTCGCCACCGGCCGCGGTGCTTGCCATCCGTCGGTCATGGGGCTTTCCCCGGTGCCGGCCGTCAGAAACCTCATGGACCGACATGGCATGAACGTCAGTGATTTCGAATTGGTTGAGGTCAACGAGGCCTTCGCCGCCCAATATATCGGCTGTGAGCGGGAGCTGAAGCTGAACCGCGACATCACCAACGTCAACGGTTCCGGCATCGGACTGGGCCATCCAGTGGGCGCCACCGGCTGCCGGATCATGGTGACCCTGCTTTATGCCATGAGAAACCGCGGGAAGGCGTTGGGCTTAGCGACCCTGTGTGGCGGCGGTGGGGTGTCGATGGCCTGTGCAATCGAGACGATGTAGCTTGAATTGAAGCGATGTCGTAGAAAAGGGGGATGCCCATTTCACTTGGCATCCCCCTTTTTTGATTGGCTTTACAAGATATTGAAAGTCATCTTGATATTTGCTTCCAAGGCGCTAAATATGTCTGCGATTTGAAACTTGGCGCCACACACAGATTTAGCGATGCGAACTTTTTGATATGGCTTCGAAGATTAATGTTCCGAATACCGAATAGCATCAGCACTGGTGCTGCAATCACTGTCTTCGACCACGACAACAACCCGCGCCTGTCCGGTAAATTCATATTGCCCTAAAAAATTCCACACACCTCCATTTTCCTGCTGGTTCACATACACCGTCTCCAGCAGATGGTCACCGTCGTATACCTCCACCGGAACCGAGGTGCAACGGCTTGCATAAGTTGACCACCAAATACTTACCTCGTATGAACCATCCCTATGGTAAGGGCCAATAATTCAGAAACCACAACATGCTGTGTAGAACCGCTTAAATTTAAATCCTTTTTCGCAATTCAGTTCGTGGGAAGACCTCACCCAGGGAAGTAAATGTTCCGTTTTCGGCGTGCAAAATATGTCACAGTTTAAGTCATTCAACGTTGAAAGAATGCACCCGAATCGCCGGTAAGAGGGGTATCTGGTAAAAGATGGTTGGTGGACTGCAAGAAGGGCAAGTCAGTCAGATGATGCGTTGCTATTTCTTACCGGGTAAAAAGAAACGACTGCCTGACCGTCGCTATCATCCAGGCCTTCAGCATCTTGACAACCCGCTGCAGCCATGCGAGTGTGCCGCTGTAAGTGCCTATTCAACCTTTATCCGCAAGGTAGATTGCCTGATATGGCCACCCTCCCCAGCAACCTGTTAACCATTCTTTTCGCCGATATCGCAGGCAGCACC
>Ga0272441_10003607_pt1 | contig 29220 bp, 25 predicted proteins | sample SSMProp6N_FD_193582 | JGI IMG/M metagenome (GOLD analysis project Ga0272441, IMG submission 193582) | Marine sediment archaeal communities from Little Sippewissett salt marsh, Falmouth, MA, United States - SSM-Prop-6N | ecosystem: Environmental > Aquatic > Marine > Wetlands > Sediment ... | reverse complement strand
CACCGGGACCACGATGAGTGTGAGGAACGTCGCCGAGATCAGGCCTCCGATCACCGCGACGGCCAGCGGGGCCCTGAGGTCCGCGCCCGCGCCCCACCCGAGCGCCATCGGGAGGAGTCCGAATACCGTCGTGATCGTCGTCATGATGATCGGCCGGAGTCGCAGACGCCCCGCCTCGAGAATGGCATGTCGCTTGCTGGCCCCCTCGGCTCGCTTCTGGTTGATGAAGTCCACCTTGATGATCGCGTCGTTGACGACGATTCCGATCAGAATCACCATCCCGATTCCACTCATGGCGTTCAGTCCGTCACGGGCGAGGGCCAGTGCGACTACGGCGCCGATCGCCGCCAGGGGCACGGATACCAGCACGACGACGGGTTGCACGAGAGACTCGAACTTCGCCGCCATGATCAGGAACACCAGGAAGAGAGCCAAGCCGAACGCGAACAGGAGCGAGAGGAAGCTCTCCCTCATTTCCTCGTTCTGTCCTCCCACCCTCATCGCCGTGACGGGCGGGAGCCGAACGTCCGCCACGGCCGCCTCGATGGACTCTACGGCCGATGCGATCCCTCCACCCTGAATATCAGCCAGGACCTGCACGGTGCGGTTCTGCTCGCTGCGCCGGATCTCGACCGGGCCGTAGCCCTCTCGCGCGGTCACCAGCTCCCGAATAGGGACGCCGTCCAGGGTCAGCATCATCACGTCGGCCAGCGCCTGCCTCTCGCCCTCCGGCAGGCGGACACGGATGTCGATCTTCTCCGAGAACTCGGTATAGGGCCGGTCTGTCTCCGAGCCCCTCAGGTAAGCTTCGATGGCGTCCGCAACCTGTGTGACCGAGAGGCCATAGCGGGCCGCGGCGGCCCGGTTCACCTCGATCTCCAGCTCCGGCTGCGTGAGCTGCAAGTCGATTCGCGCGTCCGCGATCCGCGGCAGGTCCCTGATTCGAAGCAGGACCTGGTCAGCCACCTTCACCAGACTGTCCAGCTCCTGGCCGCGGATCTTGACCGCCACATCCGCATCGCCGAGACCGATCGCGCGACCCAGCGAGGTCGCACGCCCCGTCTCGATCGAGATCGCGCGGGGATCGATTCCGCTCCCCTCGACCAACGACCGGAACTCGTCCACGACCTCGGTGACATGCCGTCCCCCCTCGGGCAGCCGGACGTCGAGGGCGGCACTGTTGAGACCTGTGAGCTCCCGAGTAGCGAGCTCCGCCTCCCTCGCCCGCCCCACTCGACTGAACACCGCCTCGACCCCGTCCATCTCGAGCAGAGCAGCCTCCAGCCGGGCAGCGGCGTCCGCGGTGACCTCGAGGGGCGTCCCCACCGGGAGGTTCAGTTCGACGCGGAATGCACCCTCGTCAACCTCAGGCATGAGACCCCGGGGGAGGAACTCGCCGACCGCCACGGCCATGGCGAGGGCCCCAAACGCGATGAAGAGGACCGATCCTCGATGCTCGAGCGCCCACTCCAGCGACCGCTCGTACCGAGCGGCGAACGCCGCAAACGCCCGATCAAAAGCGTCCAGCAGGGGACGGGTGGTGACGGCCAGGATCCGTCCGATCGCCCGGAACAGATCAGCAAACGTGATCCGAACGGAATCCACGATGAACCGAAAGGCCCTGTGCACGGCACGTCCGACCTTTCGGACGATCCGAATGGGCAGCCAGCCCGTGATCTCGCGTCGCTCGTCCACGGCGCTCTCGGCACCGCCGGCTCCCTTCCTGCCGACGCGGGCAGCCATGACCGGTAGCAGCGTCAGGGCCACGAGCAAGGACGCAAGGAGAGAGAAGGCCACCGCCAGGCTCAGGTCCGTGAACAGAGCTCCAGCCACGCCCTTCACGTAGAGCACTGGACCGAACACGGCAATGGTCGTGAGCGTCGACGCGGTGATCGCGCCAGCCACTTCGTTCGCCCCCACCGACGCGGAGGCGGCAGCGTCGAGCCCCTCCTCCTCCCGGTGCCGGAACACGTTCTCGAGCACCACGATGGAGTTGTCAACGAGCATTCCGACCCCGAGTGCCAATCCACCCAGGGACATCACGTTCAGGCTCACATCGGCCAGGTAGCACAGGGCGAAGGCCGCCATGACGGAGATCGGAATCGCGAGTCCGATGGCTACCGGGTACCGCGGATCTCTCAGGAAGAGAAACAGCACCAGGAAGGCGAGGATGCCGCCGAACAGGAGCGCCTGCACCACGTTCGATATCGCGTCCGCGATGAACGTTGCCTGGCTGGAGGCCACCTCGATCCCGACCTCCGGAAACTCCTCCTGCAACTGGGCGAGGATCTCGCCCACCTGGTCCGCCACCCGGACCGTATTGGACCCCGCCTCCTTGTAGACCAGCAGACCGATCGCCGGTTCGCCATTGAAACGCGCCACCGTCTCCCGATCCGCTTCGCCCTCGAAGATCCTCGCCACATCGCTGAGGCGGACGACGCCGCCCCCGGCGGGACGTCCGACCACGACGTCCTCCAGCTCCTCGACGCTCTGGAACTCACCCAGCGTCCTGAGGCTGTACCGGAAACGACCGCGCCGAATGCTGCCTCCGGGGGCGCTGTAGTTGGCCCGGTCGAGCGCGTCGGTGACCTGGGCGATCGTCACATCGTTCACCGACAGCTGACTCGCATCGACCTCGACCTGGATCTCCCGGATCGGCCCGCCGGTGATCGCCGCCATCGCGACTCCGTCGAGCTGCTCCAACCGGCGCTTGAACACGGCGTCGGACAGGTCCCTCAACTCGGCCAGGTTGGCACCCGTGATCGCGAGCGAGATGATCGGATCGTTGGTGGGATCGGACGTCAGAATGACAGGCCGCTCGGCGCTCTCGGGCAGAGCCCCGACCAGGTTGTCCAGCCGCTCCCGGACGTGGAGCATCGCGAACTCCATGTCGGTGCCCCAGTGGAACTGCAGACGCACCAGGGATTGGCCTTCGCGCGACCTCGAATCGACCGTGCGAACGGCCGGCACCCGGCTGACCACGGCCTCGACGGGCTCGGTGACGAAGCGCTCGACCTCCGCGGGGCCGGCATCCGGGTACGTCGTCCACACCGAAAGCGTCGGGAATGAGACATCGGGCAGGAGGTCGATGGGCAGTCGGGTAAACGAGACGACGCCGAGGACTCCCACCGCCAGGTACAGCATGGTCGTCGCGACCGGGCGCCGAATCGACAGGTCGGACAGTGCCATCAGGTCGCTCCCTGGCCCAGGTCTCCCCCGACCTTTTCCTCGAGGCTGGCCCAACCGATCAAGTAGTCGTAACGCTCCTGGAACAGGGCCTGCTCAGTGAGTGTCAGGCGGTCGATCGCCTGCTGCAGATTGAAATAGGGGATGCTGCCGAGACGGTACTGCTCGCGGGCCAACGAGAGTCGCTCCGTGGCCAACTGTACGTTGCGATCCAGGATCGTGAGGCGCTGGCTTCGCCGCTTGAGTTCCTTCACCAGGTCCCGCACCTCTTTTTCGAGCTGGAGCTGCTCCGCGGTGAGCCGGGCCGCCGACTGCCGCTTCTGCATGTCGGCCTGTGCGGTCTGCCGCTTGCGGCTGAATCCCGAGAACACGCTCCAGGAGCCCTGGATGACGAAGCCGTCAGACGTGTTCGCCGGGTTGAAGTCCAGGAGGCTCTCGTCCCGTCCCAGTTCCTTGCTGCGGCCCAGGCTGTACCCGAGGTCGATTCGCGGCAGATAGCTCGACTTGGCGGACCAGAGATCCGCCGTTGCCGCCTTCTGGTCCTGCTGGAGAGCCAGGAGGTTGGGGTTCATGGCCAGAGCCGTGATCACGAGCGCATCGGCATCGAGGGGCTCCGCGTCCGGAACGAGGTCCACGTCCACCAGTTCGATGGAACCGGGGTCCGTATTGGTGACCGGCACGCCGAGCGTCACCTGCAACTGCCTCAGGGCCCGGGACAACGCGTCCACCGAGTCGAGTACCCTGAGCTCGGCGTCGCTGAGATCCATCTCGGCCCCCAGCAGATCACTCCGGGACGAAGCAGCAATCCGGTAGCGTTGCTCCGTGACTGAGAAGTCCTGCCGGCGAGCGGCAAGCTGTCGCTCGGACACGTCCAGGAGCTTTCTCTGCTTGAGGGCCTCGAAGTACGACCACTTGACGTCTCGAATCACGACCCGCTCCGCGGCGGTCAGCCGAAAATCAGCGGCATTCTCCCGGGCATCCCCGGCCTGGACGTTGGCGATGCGCTCCGGGCTCAGGAGTGACAGCCCGAACGAGAGCGAACCCGAGCTGCTCTTTCGCTCGGAAGTGATCGGCGGATCCAGCGTCTGCGCCACACCCGTCGGATCGACGAAGGTCACGTTGGTGAAGGCGGTCTGGGAAAGTGAACCCCGCAGATCGATCGTGGGCAGGAATGCGCCCCAGTCTGCCCATCTCGACGAGGTTGCGGCCGCAGCGGCGGCCGTGGAGGATTCGATATTCGGGTTCATCGACAGGCCCGTTCGAAGAGCCTCTTCGAGGGTCGTCACCTCCTGCGCCACCGCCGTTGGCGCCGCGATGGCTGCCACGGCGAGGAGACCGACCAGGCTCAGGCCCCCGCGACAGCGACCGTGGCGACTCATGGCGCGCCCCCTGCACCACCTTCCGCCTCAGTATCCGCCAGCCGCACCATGGCATCATGGGTCAGGGTCGTGTGCCCGCCCACCAGGACGATCTCGCCTTCCGCCAGTTCGTCCGTTTCCTCGGAGGGTACCACCTCGATCGCTTCTTCATTCTCGAGCCCTGTGGTGACGTAGCGCCACTTGGCCCGGCCCGTGCTCGCCCCCTCCGACTCAGGCTCGAACACGAAAACCACTTCCCTGCGACTCCGCTCGACGATGGCTTCCTTCGGCACCGAGACCCGGTCCTCGTACAGTCGACCGGCGATCCTCACATTGGCGTGCATTCCCGGGAGAATGCGGGCCCCGGGGTTCCGGAGCCGCACCGTGGCCCTTCCCACGTGACTGACCGGATCCACGACCGGATTCACGGTCGCCACCTCGGCCTGAAACTCCTCGCCCGGAAAGGCCGTGAACATCACGGTCGCGTCCCGACCCACTTCGAGGGCCGCGATCTCGCTTTCCAGCACCTGCACGTCCACGTCCACGAGCGACAGGTCCACCACGGTCGCCACGGAGTCGTTCACACCGAGGCGACTTCCCACGTCGACGACGAGGTTGGCCAACCTGCCCGAGTACGGCGCCCGGATCACCGTCTTCTCGAGGTTGTATTTCGCCTGTTCCAGCCGTGCCTCCGCGCCGACCAGACCGCTCCGGATTCGCGCCTGTGTCTGGCGCACCCGGAGGACCTCGGGGTCGTCGATGGTCTCGTCGCCAAGTGTCAGATCCTGGTAGGAAGCTTCCGCCTGCTCCAGGGCTCCCTGCGCCTCCTTGCGACTGATCTCGTACTCGACGGGGTCGATCCTCGCGATGACATCGCCCGCGGACACCCACGCTCCTTCACGAACCGGGACCTCGATCACCGGCCCACCTACCTGGGCGTGGAGCGGCGCCCTGCGCGTGGCCGCGGCCTGCCCCTCGGCGCTGACCCAGAGGACGAAGGTCCCCCGCTGCACCGCGGCGCCCTCCACGGGAACCGCGACTCCCGTTGCGAACGCCGACGCTGCCGCCGTGCTCTGGGCAGCGGCGCGCGCCGAATCGACGGTCGCGCTCTCGGAGTCTTCAGGGGTCTCTTCGCTGTTCTGCTTGAGGCGCAGGTAGATCCCGCCGAGGGCGGCGGCTGCGACAACGAACACCAGAATTGTGACGAGGTAGCGCGACTTCATGGAAACGCGTCCCGGTTCAGAGTTCGAGCCTGCTGTACGGTATACACCCTGGGGCGCAAAATCTTCTGGAATGGGTGTGACTGCCTGACATCACTATCACAACACCCGATCCACGGTCTGCGCTGGATCGCAAGCGTTCACCCATCGCTCCCTTAGACTCTACGCGCACCGAAGAGGTTGCCCACGCGCGTCTTCGGTGCTGCTGCCGACGGCCTCAAACCGGAAGGAAGAAGAAAGCCAGGCCCAGCATGAGGTACACGGCCAGGAGCTGCACTCCCTCCATCCAGTGCGACTCTCCGTCGAGAGAAACGAGGGCCATAACCCCCGCCGACAACACGACGGCCACCACTTCCAGCGACGTGAAATGCAGGTCCATCGGGGCCGGTCCGATGGCGTAGCTGAGGAACACGAGGAGGGGGGCGACGAACATGGCGATCTGAATGGACGATCCGACCGCAATGTTGACCGACAGGTCCATCTTGTTCTTGGCGGCCATCAGCACGGCCGTGGAGTGCTCCGCCGCGTTACCCACCAGCGCCACCAGGATGACGCCGACGAACACCTGGTTCATGCCCAGGTCGTGAGCCGCCTCTTCCAATGCGCCGACCATCATCTCAGACATGACGCCCACTGCAGCGGCAGAGAGGAGAAGCAAGCCGAGGGCGCGCGATGCCCCCCCACGCTGGCCGTGATCGCCGCCCGCCGAACCATGATCCATGGCGGCGCCCGTGCCGAGGTACAGGTGGGAGTGGGTCCGGAAGCTGAACACCAGTCCGAGCACGTAGGTCGCCATCAAGACGATCGAGATGTCCAGGCTGAGGCCCCGCTCGAGCCCGACGGCACCTTCTCCCACGACCTGGTGGAAGATCGCCGGCAGCACGAGACCGATGGCCGCCAGCAGCAGCATCGTCGCCCCCATGCTTGCAGCCGTACGGTTGAATCGCTGAATCGGCGGGAACTTGAGGCCGCCGACCAGAATGCTCAGGCCCAGCACGAGCAGGAGGTTCCCGATGATCGATCCGGTCAGCGATGCCTTGACCACGTCCATCAGGCCTGCCCGAAGGGCCATGATCGCGATGATCACCTCGGCGGCGTTGCCGAATGTGGCGTTGAGGAAGCCTCCCCACCCGGCTCCCAGGTGCTCGGACAGCCGCTCGGTCGCCCGGCCCATGTAGCCGGCAAGCGGAATGATCGACACTGCCGCGGCGATGAACACGGGCGTGCCATGGAGCCCAAACCCCCACACCATCGTCAGGGTGGCCGGAACGGAAAGAAGAAGCACGAGAAGGATGCGGTCCACGGACAGGACGCGACGCACGTCCGGGGGCGAGTCGGCCACGGCACCTCCCTGCTTCGGATCGGTCCCGGAGCGCGAAGCGCGCCGAAGCCTGATCCAGGGGTATCTGTCGTGAGGGCGCCTCCCGAAAATCCCGGGAGCAAAGGCGTCGTCCGGATTCGAACCGGAGTAGGGGGCTTTGCAGGCCCCTGCCTAGCCACTCGGCCACGACGCCACGCCGGAAGTCCTTCTGGTTCCGGGGCGCGGAAACTAGCCGCTTCCGCGACCGGTGGCCAGAGTCCGAGTTCGCTTGTGCGGCCCCGTGGCGGACGCCTATACTCCGGTCCACGCTCGCCGCTCCGCGGCGCGATTCACCGTACCGGAGATCGTCATGGCCCGGAGCCCCGCTCCGCTCGTGCACCCCAACCTGATCCGCCTTGGCTGCGCAGTGGTTGCGCTGCTATCCGCGGCACCCTCGCCCGCCGAAGCACAGGTACGGGACCGGGACGCCCGGATACCGCAGGCCGGCTCCCTCTGGATCGAGTTGTCACCCCAGTTCTACAACTGGAACGAGCAGTTCGCCGGGAACAACGCGGGCGTCAGCGACGGCAGTCGTGAACCGTTGTTTTCCGACTACGACGGCAGCGTTGCGGCGCGCCTGTTTCCGGGCCTCGACCCGATGCTCGAGGTGGTGAATCGAGACGCTGATGCCCTCGGCTTCACACCGCTGACGGGGAGCGAGCTCGATCTCGGAGACGTCGACTTCGGTTCGATCGACGTGTTCGTCCGCCGGATCCCGTTGGCTCTCCAGTTCGGCATTGGTGGATTCGCTGCCATCGAGATCCTGGCCCCACTCGTCAAGACGGAGGTCGAGACGGGGTTCGTGTACGATTCCACTGCGACCAATGTACTCCGGGCTGAGACCGCGCTCGCCGACCCGACAGCGTTCTTCTCGCAGTTGGACGCTGCCCAGGCTCAGCTGCAAGCCCTCGTGGACGGCGGTACTCTCTCTCCCGAGGACCAGGCCACCGCTGAGTCCCTTCTCGCGGACTCGGACGCGTTCCAGGGAGCGCTGGACTCCAGGATCTCGGGGCAGCAGTACCTGTTCACCTCCGGCAGCTCCGCCGGACAGCAGATGACCGGCTACTACGGCGGATTCGAGGCCGGATTCCAGTCATTCGGGATCACGCTGCCGGGGTTCGGACTCCCTGACAGCGCCACCCGGTCTGATTTCAACGCCTATTTCGAGCGCGATCCCGTCCTCGGGCAACCGCTGGGCAAGGTCACGCGTGGATGGGCGTTCTCGGAGATCGAGATCGGAGCCCGATTCAAACTGATCGACACCTTCGGGTGGCCCGAGCGACCCGAGCCTCAGCCCGAGGTTGCCGCCGAGCTTCCGGTCGAGGCCGACACGACTGGCGTGACGGATCCGGTGGCAGAGGAGCCCCGGCCGGTGGATGATGAGGATCCGGATTCCGTACCCGCGGAAGCGGCGCGTCGGCGAACCGACACCCCGGCCGAGGCCGTAGAGGCAACCGAACCCGTTCCGGTGGACCTGCCCGGGGTGAGATTCAGGACGACCGTGGGAGCCCGGTATCGATTCCCGCTCTCGGACCCCGACAAGGATCCGTATCTGGATCCCGACGTCTTTCTCCAGCAGCCCATCGGGACAGGCCAGGCCGACCTGCAACTCGAGCTGTTTCAGGACGTGGCTTTCGGGCGACGTTTCATGGCTGTCGCCGGCGTCACCTATGGTCTACAGCTCAAGGACGAACTCGTGCGGCGCGTTTCGCCGCCCGGGCAGCCCTATGGTTATGCCCCGCAGAAGACCACCGTCTCACGCGACATGGGCGATTTCCTGGAGATCGTGATCTCGCCCCGCTTCTCACTCACCGAGGCCATGTCACTGGCGGTCGAGTACACGTTCTGGAACAAGGGGAACGACGTGTACCAGGCGACCTCGGGTGGCGTCGACGCCTCACCGCTCAACGTCGAGACATCCCAGACGCGGCACATGCTGGGAATCGGAGCCTACTACAGGACCACGCGCCTGTTCGCCGCCGGCAGGGCCGGCGTGCCGATCGATCTGGCCTTCCTGTGGCAGACAGCGATCTCGGGATCCGGGGGACAGACCCCTGCGCTCGGCGTGGTCACGCTCTCGATCCGGTTGCCGATTCAGCTATTCTGACAGCAGTTCCGCCGCGTGCCGCCGGGAGACTTCACGACCAGGATCACCACCCAGCATGCGGGCCAGCTCTTCTACCCGTTCCTCTCCCTCCAGCGTTCGCACGCGGGCCGAGGCCAGGCCGTCTTGCTGGACCTTCTCTACGAAGAGGTGCACGGAGGCCTTCGACGCGATCTGCGGCAGATGCGTGATCGCGAACACCTGGTGATTCTCGGCCACCATGGCCAGCCTCTCGGCGACATGGTGGGCCACCCGACCGCCGACGCCCGAATCGATCTCGTCGAACACGAGGCTTGGAACTCCATCCACTTCTGCGAGCACGGTCTTAAGAGCCAGCATCACGCGACTGAGCTCGCCACCCGAGGCGACTCGGGCAAGAGGTCCCGGCTCGAAACCGGGGTTGAGGCTCACCTGGAACTCGGCGCGCTCCGCCCCATGACTTCCCAGTTCGGCAAGTTCCTCCAAACGCACGCGGAACCGCCCTCCCTCCATGCCAAGCTCGTCGAGCAAGCCGGTGACTTCGCTCTCGAGCCGGGCAGCGGATGCCTTCCTTAGAGCGGTCAGCTTGTCCGCCCGGACAACCAATTCCTCCAGAGCGGCCGTCTCCTCCACGGCAAGGGCGTCGAGATCGAGCACGCTGCGATCGGCTTTCTCCAGTTCCTCGCGGGCGGCCTTCCCGGTAGCGAGAACTTCCTCGATCGTCCCGCCATACTTTCGTTTCAGCCCGTGTATCAGGTCGAGCCGGTCACGCAACTCTGCCAGGCGCCCCGGGTCGTGTTCGACCGCATCGCGATAGGCGGAGAGACGTCTGCCAAGTTCCTGCAGCGTCGTCCGAGCTTCGGCGTACAGCGCCTCGATCTCGCTCGCCGTGGGGTCGATCCGGACCAGGTCCTCGACCTTCCGTGACAGTCCGCCAAGTCCCTCGACGAGCGCACCATCGTCTCCGTACACGGCCGAATGCAGTGCAGCGGACAACTCGATCAGTTCCTCGGAGTGCTCGAGACGCCGGGCTTCAAGCGCGGCGGTCTCATCTTCCCGCGGAGTGAGGCCGGCTGACTCGATCTCCCGCGCACGAAATGCGAGAAAATCGGCGCGTTCACGAGTGGCGGACGCCTCGGCCCGGGTCGCAGCGATCCTGCCGCGGAGACCGACCAGCCTGGCGTGGGCCTCGCCCGTACGGTCGGCAGCGTCCCTGGCCCCGGCGAACGCATCAAGGATGTCCCGCTGGGCTTCCCGCCTCAGCAGCGCCTGGTGTTCGTGCTGACCGTGGAGATCGACGAGTCTCTGCCCGATGTCTCGGACCAGGCCCGTGGTCGCCGCCGAACCGTTGACCCAGGCCCGATTGCGTCCCTCACGGAGGACCTCGCGGCGCAGAATGAGCCAGTCTCCGTCGACCTCGATTCCCTGCTCCGCGCACAGGCGGACCAGTTCCGGCGCCCCCGAGCAATCGAACACACCTTCTACCAGTGCCCGGTCTTCACCGGCGCGCACCAGGTCGGAAGAGGCCCGCTCTCCGAGCAGCAGCGAAAGGGCGCCGACGATGAGCGACTTCCCCGCCCCGGTCTCTCCCGTCAGAACGTTCAGGCCCGGCTCGAGCTCGATGCGCAGGTCATCGATGACCGCGTAGTTCCGGACGTGCAGCTCCTTCAGCATGGATCCATCAATCGGCGTCAGGTCGGACGTCGCCCCAACGCATCTTCTGGCGCAGGACGGAGAAGAAGTTCTGGTCCGGCATACGGATCAGCCGAACAGGATGCGGAGAACGCTGCGCAGACACCCTGCCTCCACCACCCAACCTGCCTCCGCTCTGCCCATCCACCGTCACGAGGATCCCATCCATCCGGCTGAGAATCTCCACGCTGATCGTCGCGTCCGCCGGGACTACGACCGGCCGGATCGACATGGTGTGCGGACAGATAGGGGTAGCCACAAGAGCGTCCAGAGTGGGAAAGAGTATCGGACCTCCGGCGGACAGACTGTAGGCCGTCGACCCGGTGGCCGTGGCGAGGACGATCCCGTCCGCACTGTACTGACCGATTTCCTCGTCGTTGACCCACACCCGCATGGAGATCAGTCGTGCGAAGCCACCCTTGTGCACGACCGCATCGTTGAGCGCGTAGAACGTCTCGCTGGGTTCGGCGTCCGCCGTTCCGATACCGCCCTCGGCCGGGTGAAGTCCCACCTGGAGCGCCAGTCTACGCTCCTCTTCGTAGTCGCCATCGCGCAGGCGGCACATCAGATCCTCGACCTGGTCAATCCGCACGGCGGTCAGGAAACCCAGCTTCCCCAGGTTGCAGCCGACGACGGGGACGTCGCGCGGCCCCGCGAACCTCGCCCCGCGAAGCAGCGTTCCGTCTCCACCCAGGGTGAGAAGAAAATCCAGTTCATCCACCTCGTCCTCGAGAGGTGGACCGTCGCCGCCCGCCTCGGCCAGCAGGTCAGCCGTAAGGACCAGTTCAGCCCCTATCTTCTCGGCCGATTTCCGCAGACGATCGAGGATGTCGTGAAGGGCTGGATGATGCGGCTGTGACAACACGCCGAGTCGCATGTCAGTGCGTCCTCTCGATAACGTACGATGCGATGGCCCTGAGGCCCTCAGGCTGATCGAATTGGGCCAACTGCGCCATCGCCGCATCCGCAAAGGCCCGGCTGATCTTCTCCGTTTCCTCCACGCCGAACAGGGCCGGATAGGTCGCTTTGCCCAGGGCGCGGTCCCGGCCGCTTTCCTTGCCAAGCTCACCCGCCGTGCCCCGCAGATCCAGAATATCGTCTACGGCCTGGAAGGCCAGCCCGAGGTCCATGCCGAACCGGCGCAGAGCGTCCAGGCTTGAACTCGACGCGCCCGCCGCGAGGCCACCCATGACCGCGCACGCGGCGATCAGACGGCCTGTCTTGCCGGAGTGGATCTCCTCGAGTTCCTCCCTCGTCACCCGCCTCCCCTCGGCCCGGAGATCGAGTAGCTGTCCGCCGACCATTCCCGATGCGCCGGACGCCGCCGTCAATGTCTCGACGAGCCGATCGATCACGGCCGGGTCAAGCCCGAGCAGGGGTCCGCTCCGCACGATGGCCCGCACGGCCAGGGGCATCAGCGCGGCGCCGGTCAGTACCGCTCGAGGTACCCCGAACTTCACGTGTACCGTGGGACGGCCGCGCCTCAACACGTCGTCATCCATGCACGGAAGATCGTCATGCACCAGGGAGTACGCGTGCACCAGCTCGACGCTGAGCGCGAGATCCGCGATCGCAGAGTTGTCGCCGCCCAGCGCTCGATACGAGGCCATCAGGAGCAAAGGGCGGATCCGCTTGCCCGGGCTGAGCACGGAATAGCGCACCGGTTCGGAGACCTCGGGTTCGAGGTGATCGAGCTCCTCGCGCAGAAACAACTCCAGGGCCCGGTCGAAGTCCACCCGCAAGGACGCCATCCGGACCAGCGGATCTTCCACCGGCGCGCTCGATTCCGGACCCGAGGGCCTAGTCTGACCCTGCCCCACCCGCGTCCTCACCTTTTTGGAGGTCCGGGGGGCTGGCCCTCAACGGCTCCGAGGCCCCCTTCACCAGCTCCTCGACCTTGCCGTGCGCCGAATCGAGCAGGCTCCCTGCCACGCGCAGTCTGTCGATGCCACGCTCGAACAAGCGCAGCGCTTCGTCCAGGGCCAGATCGTCTCGCTCCAGGGAGTCCGCGATCGTCTCCAACTCGGCAAGCGCTCGCTCGAACGTCAGGTCGTCGCTCATGCGTCCTCCACCGGTAGATCGATGTTCCGGATCCCGCCGACTTCGCAGCGAATGGTCGCATCCACGACCCGAAGATCAAAACTGGCCCCCAGCTCGAACATGCTACCTCGACGCAGCACCGTCCCCTCATCATCGAGGGGGACCGCGTAGCCGCGACTGAGGGTCGCCAACGGGCTCAGGGCATCCAGCCGGGCCGAGACGAGCGAGAGCCCCCCCGCCCTTGCACTCAGCGAGTCTCCAATGGCACGAACCAGGCGGCTGGCGTTGTCCTCCGTCCGGTCCCGGCCCCTTCTCACGACATCCCTCAGCGCGGAGGCCATGCCGTCCCTAAGCCCCGCCAACCTGGACAGGAGCGCACCCACCTCCGGCACGACTGTCTCGGCCGCCGCGGAGGGAGTGGCGGCACGGTGGTCTGCCACGAGGTCGGCCATGGTCACGTCAATCTCGTGACCGACAGCCGACACCACCGGGATCGGACACGCGGCGATCGCCCGGGCGACGGATTCCTCGTTGAAGGCCCACAGGTCCTCGACGGATCCGCCCCCCCGCGTGACGATCACCACGTCGCACGACCCTTCACGCCCGATGCTCTCGAGCGCTTGGACGATCTCCGGAGCCGCCTCCCGTCCCTGAACGCGGCAATTCGAGACCAGGATCTGAGTCCAGGGAGCGCGCCGACGAATGACCGCTATGATATCCCTCAGGGCGGCTCCCGAACGCGAGGTTACGACGCCCACCCGACGGGGGACCTCCGGCAGCGCTCGTTTGAGGGCCGGGTCGAGCAGGCCCTCCGCCGCCAGGGTGGCTCGCAGTCTCTCGAAGGCCAGTCGCCACAGGCCGTCACCGCGCGCCTCGAGCGCCCTCACGACCAGCTGATACTTGCCGCCAGCGGGATAGACGGTCAGGCGACCGAAGACGCAAACCTCCATCCCGTCGTCCGGATCGGTAGGCAGGGCGAGCGCATCCGAGCGAAACATGACGCAATCGACCTGGGCGTCGTGATCGCGAAGCGTGAAGTAGCAGTGGCCCGAGCCGTGACGTCGCCAGCGGCCGATCTCGCCCCTCACCCACAGGGGTTCGAACGACGATTCGAGCACCTGACGGACGGCTTCGTTGACCTCAGAAACCGGTACCGCCGTGGCCGGCGTCCGGCCCGGATCAGCGACCTGCCCGACGTCCTCGATAGCGACTATCCTCAGGCGAGTCCCGCGAGCCGCCACGCAGCAACCACGGTGTTCTTGAGGAGCATGGCGATCGTCATCGGACCCACTCCGCCCGGGACCGGCGTGATCCACGACGCTTTCTCGGCGATCGCGTCGTAATCGACATCCCCCACCAGGCGGTAGCCGCGTTCCCGGGTATCGTCATCCACACGATTGACGCCGACGTCGATCACCACCGTACCCTCTGAGACCATGTCGGCCGTAACGGCGTTCGGCCACCCGACGGCCACGATCAGGAGATCGGCAGACCGGGTGATCTCACCCAGGTCCTGGGACCGGCTGTGCGCCATTGTGACGGTCGCATTGGCCCAGGGAGCCTTCTGTGAGAGAATCGCGGCCATGGGCCGGCCCACGATGTTGGAGCGCCCGACGATCACGGCGTGCTTGCCGGCCGGATCGTACCCGATGTGCTTGAGCATCACCTGGACACCGGCGGGCGTGCAGGGACGAAACGCGTCGGGGTCGCCGCTCGCAAGGCGACCCACGTTGACCGGATGGAAGCCGTCGGCGTCCTTCTCGGGCCGAATCCGCTCCATCACCGTCTTCTCGTCCACGTGGTCGGGTAGGGGCAGCTGGACGAGGATCCCGTGAATCGACGGATCCTCATTCCACCCGTCGAGGATCGAAAGGATCTCTTCCTGGGACGTATCGGCCGGCAGGCGCTGATCGACGGCCTTGATGCCGACCTCGGCGCACTTCTTCTCTTTCATCCCGACGTAGACGCTCGATGCCGGGTCTTCACCGACCAGCATGACCGCCAGGCACGGTTCGACGCCGGCGGCCTTCAGCTCCTCTACCTCCTGCGCGACTTCATCCCGAACGGCCTGCGAAATAGCCTTACCGTCAATGATCTGAGCGGACATGTCATCTCCTCGCATCTATTCCGAGCGGCCGGTGCTGTCCGGCCCCTTATCGGGCGAAATTGACGGCCCGGGTCTCCCGGACCACGACGACCTTGATCTGCCCCGGATACTGCAGTTCTTCCTCGATCCGGCTTGCCGTCTTCTCGCTGAGAGCGGCCATCTCTTCGTCCGTGACCTTTTCGGGCATGACCATAATCCGGATCTCGCGCCCGGCCTGAATGGCGTACACCTTCGACACCCCGGTGTACGAGCGCGCGATCTCCTCCAGCTTCTCCAGTCGCTTCACGTAGTGCTCGAAGGACTCACGGCGGGCGCCTGGGCGGGCGCCCGAAATCGCGTCCGCGGCGGTAACCAGGAACGTCTCCGGGTAGCGAGCCGGCTCCTCGCCGTGGTGGGCCTTGATCGCGTTCAGGACCTGGTCGCTCTCACCGTCTCGCTTGCACAGATCGTAGCCGATCTCGACGTGGCTGCCCTCCTGCATGTGGGTAAGGCCCTTGCCGATGTCGTGCAGCAGCGCCATCCGCTTGCACATCTCGACGTCCACTCCCAGCTCGGCGGCCATATTCCCAGCAAGCAGCGCCACCTCGCGCGCATGCATCAGCTGGTTCTGCCCGTAGCTGGTCCGGAACTTCAGATTCCCGAGCACGTCGGTTAGAGACTCCGGCAGGTCGTGAATGCCCAGGTCGTAGAGCACTTCCTCCGCCGCCTCCAGCATCTCCCCCTTCACATCCTCTGCCGCCTTCTCGACCACCTCTTCGATGCGGCCCGGGTGGATCCGGCCGTCCACCACCAGCCGCTCCATGGCGATACGGGCCACTTCACGTCGGATCGGATCGAAGCTGGATAGGATGACGGCTTCGGGAGTATCGTCCACCACGACATCCACACCCGTCGCGGCCTCGAAGGAGCGGATGTTGCGGCCTTCTCGGCCTATGATGCGCCCCTTCATATCGTCGCTCGGGAGGGGGACCACGGAGACGGTAATCTCTGAAGAGTGATCCACCGCGAGACGCTGGATGGACATCGCGATGATCTTCCGAGCCTCTCGCTCCGCCTCCCGTCGTGCTCGCTCTCTGATGTCACGGACCGTCCTGGAGGCCTCTGCCTTCGCTTCGTCCTCGATTCGCGAGACGAGCTCGGCCCGAGCTTCCTTCGCCGTGAGCCCGGCGATCTTCTCGAGCCTCGTCGTGAGCTGGGCCCGTTCCGACTTGAGTTGCTCCTGCGCGGACTTCAGCTCTTCACGACGCTGACCCGCCTCCTCCTCGCGTTGCGCCACCCGCTCCTGGCGCTGGTCCAGCACGTCCAGCTTGCGTTCGAGACCCTCTTCCTTCTCGCTCAGGCGCTTCTCGGTCTTCTCCAGCTCCGCGCGCCGCTGCTCCGCTTCTTCCAGCAGCTCCTGCTTGAGGCGGTAGCCCTCTTCCTTGCCCTGGAGTTCAGCCGCACGCCGGAGATTGTCGGCTTCGGCACCCGCGGCCTCGAGTATTCCCGCTGCTTCATCTTCCGCGGTGCGCCTGGCGGCCTTTGCCCTCCGCACCTCCAGCGCGCGGCCGCCGAAGACACCCACGACCAGAGCAGCGGCCGCGGAGAGGATGGTGATGAGGTTCTCCATCGCTGACTCCATCTATCTGCAAGGAAGGGATCCGGGCTGGCGTCGTCGCAGTCACGAGGCCCGCCCCTGTCCCACAAGCCCGATCCGATCACCAACCCCAAATGAAAAAGGGCCGGCGGCCTCCACGAGGCCCCGCCGGCCCGATGCACGGCATTGCGAGCGCGATCGATGCCGCGCGAGCCGTGCGATCTATACGTCCACCTGACCGTTAGCGATAGCCAGCGTCCGCCTCGTAAGTCGTTCCAAGTTGTCCGATCAATCGTCGGTTGGCAAGCCGCCGGCGTCGTCATTCACGACCAATCCGACGCGCTCTCTGAGCGCCGTGACCCTCTCCAGCACGCCGCCCGAGTGCTCGGTCAGCTCCCTGCGCGTACGGAACAGCTCGTCCGTTATCTGCAATGCCGCGAGCACGGCGGCCCGGTGCGGCTCCGCCACCTGGCCGCGGACGTGCGCCTGCTGAACCGCGTCGTCCACGTAACGAGCACATTCCAGCGTGTACTCCTGGGGGGCGTCCGTACGAATCGCGTATTCTTCCCCGAAGATAGTGACCCTGACCGTGGCCCTCTCGGCTCCATCACTCATCGTGTCACTCCTCAGCCCGCAGACTCGTCTTCCATCACGATCAGTCTCCCCCGGATGCGCTTTGCCCGGGCGTGCGCTTCCCTGAGCACTTCCTTCAAGCGAAAGTTTTCCTCAGTGAGTTCCTGCAGACGGCTTCCCAGGGAGGCCGGATCCGAGACATCGACTCCGGAACGCTGGAGCAGCCCCGTAAGGCGTGCGTGCTCACCTTCGGCGAGCGAGGCACGGCCCCTGTACTCCTCCAGCTCTCGAACGAGTCGATCGATGCCCTGTTCGAGCACGCCGAGTTCCCGCTCGATCGCGGCGGGATCACGAGGAGCGGATTCTGGCATTGAATCGTTCCTCCAGATTAGCGGTAATCGAGATCAATCCATCTTCCACGTCCGCATCGCGAAGCGTCCGGTCCGGCGCTCTGAACACGAGACGCCAGGCCAGGCTGCGCTGTCCCTCCTCGATCTTATCACCCTCATAGACATCGAACAGGACCAGCGACTCCAGCGTGTCCGGACCGGCGGCTCGGATCGTGTCCGCGACGCTCGCGGCGGTCACCGTGCGATCCACAAGGAGCGCCAGGTCCCGGGTCACCGCCGGGAACGTCGGGAGGTCCTGATAGGAGCGCCGATCCTCGAGCTGCACCGAGTCGAGCTTGAACTCCGCGGCATACGCTGACGCAGCCCACACCGGCGCGTCCAGTGCGTCATCGCGTACGCGACCCGCGACTCCGACCAGACGCCCATTCTCGAAGATGCAGAATGACTCCTCCCCGAGCCACCATCCCCACCCGATGGGGAGTCCACCGCCGACCTCCTCGGGCCTGCCCGGGAGGATCTCGCCGAGCCCCAGCTCGGCAACCAGGTCCTCCAACGACCCTTTCAGGTCGGCTACCGTGAGATCGCCCTCGGACCCGCTCCAGTGCGCCGGCTGACTCAGACCGGTCATCGCGAACGCGACGCGAAGCTCCTCGCTCACCGTAAGGTCTGCCCCGTTCCGATCGCCTGGTGCATCCTTCGCCGACCGGAACACGCTGCCGATCTCGAACAGCCTCACGTCACGATGGCCCCGGGTCCAATTGTACTCCACTCGACCCAGGAGAACCGGGACCAGGTCCGTTCGCAGGAAAGACTCGGCCTCGGAGAGCGGCTTGAGGAGGCGAGCCGGCTGGCCCGCGGTCCGGGACTCCGGTACGAAGCTCGAGCTGCGGGCCTCCAACAACCCGGACGAGGAAAGCGTGCGCCTCACGCGGTCCGCGCGCTGCCAGGACGGACTGTCTGGAACCGCGCTCGGCCTGAAGGCTCGCGCTTCGTGCGGGAACGACTCGTAGCCGTACCGACGGGCTACCTCCTCCAGGAGATCGACCTCCGTACGAACGTCAGTCCGCCAGCCCGGAATGGCTACATCCAGGACCGTCGGTCCTTCGGGACCCGACTCTGCGACGGTGACACCGAAACCCAGGGGTTCGAGAAGCTCCGCGATCTGGTCACTCGTCAGTCTCAGGCCGAGCACCGCCTTGACGCGCGAGGGACGGAGCCCCACGGGAGGAACGGAAAGCGGAGCTCGGCCGACGCGAATCGCCTCTTCATCCGCCACGCCACCCGCCGTCGCAACGATCAACTCCACACAACGTCGGAGCGCCTCTTCCATCCCAGACTCGTCGATTCCACGTTCGAACCGGTACGATGCGTCCGTCGCCAGCCCCGTCGCCCGGGCCGTGTGGCGCGTGTGCCTCGGGTCGAAAGCGGCGCACTCGATGAGGAGGTCGGACGTCCCGTCGGACACCTCGGAATCAGCCCCTCCCATCACGCCTGCCAGGGCCACGGGGCGCTCCGCATCCGCGATCACGCTGACTTCCGGACCGAGCTCGTGGCGGGCTCCATCGAGCGTGGTGTGCGGTTCGTTCCGCGCCGCGCGGACACGAATCTCCGGACCTGCGAGCCGCGCCAGGTCAAAAGCGTGCAGCGGCTGGTTCAGCTCGAGGAGCACATAGTTGGTGGAATCGACGACGTTGTTGATCGGCCGGGACCCCGCAGCGCGAAGCCGGGCCTGCAGCCACTCCGGGGATGGGCCCACGGTAACCCCGCGAACGACGGCTGCCAGGTAGCGAAAGCAACGATCTCCGTCCTCGATCGTGACGCCAACACCGCCGGCTGTGGCCGACTCCTCGCCGGACTGCCAGCGTGGCGACCAATCAGGTCCCCCGAAAGAGGGAAGCACCAGGTCGTTCACGCCTCCGGGAGCGAGCTCACGCGCCACACCCGCGTGGCACGCCAGGTCGATTCGGTTCGGCGTGAGGTCGACCTCCAGCCGCGCGTCCGGCAGCCCGAGAGCTTCCAGGAACGACTCACCGGGCGTGTGCCCTTCCCCGAGGCGCATGATGCCTGCCGAATCCCGCCCCAGGCCAAGTTCCTTCTCGGAACACAGCATCCCGTTGCTTTCCTGCCCACGGATCTTGCGGCGCTCGATCTTGAAGCCGCCAGGCAGCGTGCCCCCCGCCGGTATGAACGGGTAGAACGCGTTCTCCACCACGTTGGGAGCCCCGCAGACCACCTCCAGCAGGTCGTCCCCCCCTGCATCGACCCGACACAGGGACAGGCGATCCGCGTTCGGATGCTTTCCGACTTCGACGACGCGACCCACGACCACATCGGCGAGTTCGTCACCCACGAGTTCAGCCCTATCGACGGGGACGGCGCGCGCGCTGAGCGCGGCGGCCAGTTCAGCGGCCGAGCCCTCGATCGAAGGCGCAAGGGCGTGAAGCCAGTTGACGCTGATGTCCATCAGGCGAACTGCTCGAGGAAGCCGCAGTCGGCTTCGTACAGGAGTCGAATATCGGGGATTCGGTACCGGAGCATCGCGATCCGGGCCGGTCCCATTCCGAACGCGTAACCGGTGTACCGCTCCGGGTCGTACCCGACGGCCTCGAACACCGCCGGATTCACCATGCCACTGCCCATGATCTCGATCCAGCCGGTTCGCTTGCAGGCCGCGCAACCCGAGCCTTCGCAGATGAAACAGCTCACGTCCACCTCGGCCGAGGGCTCCGTGAACGGGAAGTACGAGGGCCGAAAACGGGTGCGTGTCGAGGGTCCGAAGAACCGGTGCACGAAGTAGTCGATCGCGGCGCGGAACTCGATGAAGTCGATCCCTTCATCGACGGCCAGGCCCTCGACCTGCTCAAAGGCGGGGGCGTGCGACGCATCATACGGATCTCGCCGGAAGACCATCCCGGGCGCCAGGATCCTGACCGGCGGTTCGTGTTCCATCATCACACGCGCCTGGACCGGCGACGTGTGCGTCCTGAGGAGCAGTCCCTCGTCCAGGTAGAACGTGTCGTGCATATCCGCCGCCGGATGGTCGAGCGGAATATTCAGAGCCGTGAAGTTGTGCCAGTCGGTCTCGACCTCGGGCCCGGCGGCGCGCGTGAACCCGAGCTCCTTGAAGATCTCGCAAATCTCATCGATCACCAGGGTGACCGGGTGGACGCCGCCCCGCCACCGTCGACGCCCCGGCAGTGTCAGGTCCGGCCCCACTGTCTCTTCCGGCTCAAGCAGCGACGCCAGTTCGTCCACCCGCATCTCGAGCGTCGTTTCCAGTGTCCTCTTGACCTGGTTCGCGGTCTTGCCGGCTTCCGGGCGCTCCTCGGCCGGGACGTTCTTCAGACCGGACAGGGCACGGGACAGGAGTCCGTTGCGCCCCAGAAAACGGACGCGAGCCTTCTCCAGCGACTCAGAGTCCTCGGCCTCCTGGATCGCCTCCAGAGCCTCGACCCGGATGGACTCGAGGGTCTCTCTGAGGTTTCCCTGCTCGTCCTTCGAACTCAATGCGAGTGCTCTTTCGCGAGTTTCGCCAGCTCAGCGAAGGCCTCCGGCTCGCGAATCGCGAGATCGGCCAGCGCCTTTCGGTTCAAGTCCACGCCAGCACTCTTGAGACCCGAGATGAACCGGGAGTACGAGAGATCGTGCTCGCGGCTCGCGGCGTTGATCCTGGCAATCCACAACCGGCGGAAGTCCCGCTTGCGACGACGACGATCGCGGTACGAGTAGGCCCAACCGCGCTCGACAGCGTTCTTCGCCGTGCGATACAGCTTCGAACGAGCGCCGAACTGGCCGCGGGCCTGCTTGAGTACCTTCTTCTTGCGCTTATTTCGAGCGACGCTCGATGTCACACGCGCCATATCGATATCCTCTTCTTTCTATATTCCAATGCTTCAAAGCCACATCCGGACTGCCCGTCCGTGCGGCGTCACTGCTCTACGGGCTCAGCCTCCGAGCAACCGGCGTACCCGGCTCTCGTCGGCCTTCGAGACGAGCGTCTTCTTGCGGAGATTGCGCTTCCGCTTCGGACTCTTCTTCGTCAGGATGTGGCTATGAAAAGCCTTGTTACGTCGAAACTTCCCTGATCCGGTCTTCCGAAACCGCTTGGCGGCAGACCGGTTGGTCTTCTGCTTTGGCATCTTGCTCTACCCTTTCTGACTTTCCTTTGGACCGATGAGCATCGTCATGGTCCGGCCTTCCTTGCGTATGTCCGACTCGACGTTGCCTAGCTCCTCGAGCTCTCCCTTTACGCGCTCGAGGACCCGAACGCCCAGCTCGGGGTGCGTCATCTCCCTGCCCCGGAAGCGAAGCGTGAACTTCACCTTGTCCCCATCGTCCAGGAAACGTCTCGCGTGTCGGAGCTTGAAGCCGAAATCGTGATCCTCGATCTTCGGCCGCATCTTGATTTCCTTCACGTGGATGATGTGCTGCTTCTTCTTCGCCTCTTGCGCCTTCTTCGCCTGCTCGTACTTGAACTTCCCGTAGTCCATGATCTTGCACACGGGAGGGCGCGAGTTGGGTGCGACTTCCACCAGGTCCAGGCCCTGTTCCGCCGCCATCGTTCGGGCCTCGTCCGTGGCAATGATGCCCAATTGCTCGCCGTCCCCGTCGATCAGGCGGATCGGACTGATGCGAATTCTGTCGTTTACGCGCAGCTCGTCTTGGCTCACTTCACCTCTTCCAGGGCCGTGGTGCATCCGTCGCCGATCCGCCGGGCCCGGGGCAGATCGACGACCACGAAAAATGCCCGTTCGACATGAGCCGAGCGGGCATACACGACACGGCTGCGACCCAACGAGGATCGCGCCATCGTGATTGACCCGGCGGCTGTGACCGCGCCCCCGGGCTGCGGTTCGCCGAAAGGTGGGAGCAATGGCTCCACTTTCCGTGTTTTCAGGGTGGCCAAGGTATGACCGGACTTCAGAAGTGTCAACGAGAGGAGGGGTTGCTGGCCCGGAGGAACGCACCGCCGGGCGGTGCGTACCGTCCTCACCACCCGCTGTACTCCCAGTTCGCCAGCCGCCACTCCCCACAGGGTGTCCGAGCGCACCTGGGGGCGCGGTCGCTGTAGATAACCCGCTTTAATTTACTGCAATTCTTGAAGTTCTGTTTTAACGGCAAGGATGATATTCTGATTCCCCACCGAGCTTGGCGTCCGCCCGAGAACGGCGGTCTGGCCAGCCCTGACCCGCACCGTGGTTCCGAATACCGTGCGACTTCCGGCATGGAACTGCATCTCGATCTGAACGCTGCCTCCGGACGAGTCCGTCCGAACGTCGCGGATCATCGCCTCGATCGCCGACGGGCCGAGATCAGGGACGTCAAATTCCTGGTGCACTGCGTTCCCCTCCGTCCCGTGAACCATCACCTCGCCGATAAGCCGGTACCCGTCGAAGCGAAACAGCTTCCGCAGCGCCTCCTCCACCTCGGCGATCTGTGGATCGGTCCCGGTGCTGCCATTCGCCTCGATGATCTGGAATGTGAGCCGCACGGCCGGCGTCGGACGATCGAACTCGAACAGGACTTCCTCGATACGCTGGAGATTGTCGGGAGTCTCACGCACCGTGAGCTTGCCGTCGACGACGCTTGCCACGCCCGGAGCATTGTCTCTTCCAGCGTACACGTAGGGCTCGACCAGGGACTCGGCCACCCAGTCCTCCAGGTGAATGACCTCGAACGTGCGCGTCTCGAGTTCCGGTGTGCCCTCCCCGTAGCAGCCCACCGCACCCGCCACCAGCGCCAGCCCACTCAGCACGGCCAGACCTGCTCTCACCTTCATTCGCCTCTTCATTCTCCCCTCCCCTGATAGAACCAGAACACCACCACGTTTTCGTTGTCTGTTTCCAGCACCAGCACGCTCTCGTCGAGCATGGCCTCCACCTCTGGCATGAGCTGCGCTCCGGCGGTCGCCGCTGCGACCTCGATCGTCTCTGGAGCGAAGCCCTCCCCGAGGTCCATCGCCCTGAGCGCCATCACTCCCGTCACGGCAGCCGCGGCGGCCGTCCAGGAAGTCCACCGGAGCCGGCTTCGCCGCCTGGCGGATTCTCGAATCGCCGCCGACGCAGCCTCTTCCAGCGGTCGCGCTGGCCCCATTGCGGCCAGACTGGCGGCCAGGTGCTCTTGATCCGCGAGTACTCGCTCCGTCGCCTCCCGGCAGAAAGAGCACGTTCGCAGGTGATCGTGAAACGCGTCCTGCGGGACATCCGCCCGGCGGACTGCCCGATCCGCGCGCTGGCCCAGCGCCGCGGCGAGTACCAGGGGATCTACCTCCAGGAGCCGCTCCTGGAATTCACGACAGTTCATCCCATCTCCTTGATTCCGGGTTCGACCGCCAGCAGGCGGGCCCGAATGGTCCGGCGCGCCCTGAACAGGTGGGTCCGCAGCGTAGCGGGGCTGACGCCCAGTCGTGTGGCGGCCTCGACCTGCTCCACCCCCTGCAGGTCAACCAGATCCATGGCCTCGCGCTGACGGGCCGGGAGAGAGTCGAGAAACACCCTCACTAGCGATTCGATGCGCTGAGATTCGAGCCCATCGACCACCGGGTGTGGCTCCGCCGCGGCCTCGCCCGCGCGCCGGGCAACGAATCGCTCCCGCAGGCGGAGTGTCTTCCCCTTGCTCCGCCGCACGTCCGCCGCCGCGCTTCTCACGACCGCGTAAAGCCATGTCTCAAATCGAGATCTTCCGTCGAATTTGCCGAGGCCCCGGTGCAGACGCACAAGCGCCTCCTGTGTCGCGTCCTCCGCATCATCCTCATCCCCCGTCCGCACCAGGGCCCAGCGATACATCCTGTCCCGATAAGCGCCGGCCAGCCTCTCGAAAGCCGCGGGGTCCCCTCCGCGGGCCTGCCGGATCAGAACTGGCAGATCTGTTTCCGGATTTCGAGGCTCCTTCACGTATTCTCCGTCGGGACCGGGTTCACAGGTGAGACGTGGGTCATGCCGTTCTTGTTTACCGGCATGTAATATTTCGTCGTCGAGCGGCAAATAGAATATGAGGCCGGACGTGGACGCTCGCCTGAAAGGGCGGGCCCTGGCTGGTTTCGCTCACGCTTGAATCTGATCCGGAGGCCGGTGCGGGGCGCAGCGAGCCGATTGGCTCGAACCGGTCTCCGGTCAGGTTTATCGCCCGACCAACGTTCCCTACCCACGATGTGTCTCATGTAGGAGCACGCTTTCATCGCGGCGACCGCATTCCGTCGCGGAGCACCAACCCGTGAACAGGATCTGGACATGCGCGCCCACGAGGCACTCTACGACTCGTCCACGCGTCGAATTCTCCTCGTGGCCTGGGCGGTGGTCGCGGTCATCGCCCTCGCACTCGGAGCCTCGGGTTGTGCCAGCGAGGCTCCAGCCAGCGGCTGGGGTGGCACCGTGGACACGCTGAGCAGCGGCCAGGTCTCTGTGTACAATCCCGTGGGCTCACTATGGTCCGCCGGCGACGGGTGGGTACTCGAGGAAGAGCTCAGAATAGGGACACTCGAAGGCACCGGACCCGACATGTTCGGGGCGATCACCGACTTCGAGGTCGACCGCTACGGTCGTTTCTGGCTGTTCGAAGGACAGGCCCAGGAGATCCGGGTATTCGACTCGAGCGGTCGCTTCATCCGGACGGTGGGCAGGAAGGGAGAGGGACCGGGGGAATTCAACCAGGTGATCGGGATGACCTGGGGGCCGGACGAAAACCTGTGGCTGGTGGATCCATCGAACAATCGCCTGTCGGTCGTCGACACGGCCGGGGCCTTCGTCGACAGCCACCCCACGATCGGCGGCATCGTGGTCATGCCCTGGCCGGGAGGCTTCGACGACGCCGGGCAGTTCTATACCTACGGTGTGGACACGTCGGTCGATGACGATTTCGCACTCGTCATGGTCCGGCACGGACCCGACCTGCAGCCGATCGATTCCGTCGCCCCTCCCGAGTATCCCGGGGAGCGCGAGTACTACGAGATCAAGAACGAAAGCAGCTGGATGATGACCGGAGTGCCTTTCACCCCATCCATGGAATGGCGGCTCGGCCGCGACGGCACCCTATGGGGGGGGCTGACCGGAGAGTACCGCATCTTCCAGTTGAGTTGGGAAGGCGACACGCTCCGTTCGATCCGCAGGGACTACGCGCCGTTGCCGGTGACCGATTTCGATCTGGACGAGGCGAAGGAGAGACTGGACTGGTTCATCGAGGCCGGAGGCAAAGCCGACTGGTCGCGAATTCCGGCTACGAAGCCCGCTTTCGATGACTTCGTGATCGATGAAGACGGATACATCTGGGTTCAGATGATCGCCGAGCCCGGTGAGGAGGGTCGGCTGTTCGATGTCTTCGATCCCGCGGGGCGGTACCTGGGCGAGGTGCTCGCGCCCTTCCCGGCTGAGTTCAACCCGGCCCCGATCTTCAGGGGCGGCTACATGTACGCGGTGTCTGAAGACGAGTTGGAAGTGCCGTTCGTGGTTCGGGCCCGGATCGAGCGACCCGAGGGTTCCTGAACGCCGGGAAGACTAGGCCGTCCCGTCCCACTCCCGGCGAGCCGTATCCAGTCTCTCGGGCGTGCCGACGTCCATCCAGCGTTCACCGGTAACGTCGAAGGGCTCGATGCGTGCGCCCTCGGCGGCGAGCCTCAGGTACGAGCGCACGATGGAGAAAGCCCCCTCTTCCGAGAGCCTCTCCAGAATGTCGGGGGACAGGGCGTGAATGCCCGTGAACCCGGCCCGCCACTGCAGGCCGGTTGGGGCCCTGGCCCACTCCTCCGCGCCCGTACGCATATCGATCCTCCCACACAGCCCGGCTTCGTCGAACACGAGGTGCCGACTGGCAGGCCGCCTGTTCACGGCCAGCGTGGCGAGCGCACCTGAGGCCTCGTGCTCCCGGGCCACAGCGGCCAGGTCGATCGTCGACAGCACGTCCACGTTGTGTACCAGAATCGTCCGGTCGCCGCGGAACAAGTTCCTGGCCCGCTTGAGGCCGCCACCGGTCTCCAGCGCCCCGCCGGTCTCCACGGACACCAGTACTTCCGCTCCGAAGCACCGGTAGGGCGACCCGAGATCTCCCGTCGTCTGCCCACCCGCCGCACAGTGTTCCGCCAGAAAGTGCGAGACCCTCGCCGCATGGTGGTGAAGGTTGACGACGACCCGGTCACAGCCCGCGTCCACGAGCCGGCTCAGCGTCCTCTCCAGAAGCGTCACTCCGCCGATCTCGACGAGCGCCTTCGGGGTGCCCTTCGTGAGAGGGAGAAGGCGCGTGCCGAGGCCGGCGGCGAGGATCATTCCATCCACGGATCGCTCACCGTCCCGCTGCCTCGCGCGCCGGCCAGTACGGCTCCTCTCGATGGTGCACCCTGACTCGCACGTCCGGGAATACACCGCTCACGTGCCTGGCCAGTCGTTCAGCGAAGTATACGGAACGGTGCTGACCTCCCGTGCACCCGAAAGAGACCGTGAGGCTTTCGAAGCCCCTGCGGAGGTATTCCGAGACGTGCGCCTCGGACAGATCTCGAACGTTCGTCCAGAACGCTTCGCTGGAAGCGTTCTTTTCGATGAACTCGACGACGCCGGAGTCGAGCCCGGTCAGCGCCCGGTATTCCGGCTCCCGGCCCGGGTTCGGGACCGATCGGCAGTCGAACACGAAGCCGCCCCCATGGCCGTCGACCGGATCCGGGTAACCGCGCCGATAGCTGAAGCTGAACAGATGGAGCGTGAGTCCGGTGTGGCTCGGCACCGCATCCGGCGCCGACCACGAGGCGGCGATGTGGCCGAACACCCGCTCCAGTTCGGGCACGCGAACCGGCAGCCCCTCGTCGAGCAGGGTTCGAAGGTTGCGGGCTGCGAAGGGAACGCTGCGCAGGAATCGCGGCTTTCTCTCGAAGAAGCCCCGGTATCCGTACGCTCCCAGCGCCTGCATGATGCGGACGAGCACGTACCCCCGGTACAGGAGCTGGAACCGGTCCCGGTCGACCGACGTCTCCTCCTCCAGGGCCTCGAGGTAACTCTCGAGAAGGCTCAATCGCAGTTCCGGGGGCAGATCCGCCTTCGCATCGTACAACAGGGAGGCGATGTCGTACGGAAGGGCCCCCCGCCTGCCGCCCTGGTAGTCGATGAAGCGGGGCATACCATCCTGGAGCATGACGTTCCGGGACTGGAAGTCCCGATACAGAAAGTGCTCGCGCTCCGCCGCCAGGAGGAACTCGATCAGCGCCTCGAAGTCGTACTCCAGCCTGGCCTCGCTGAACGGAACGTGGGCCAGCTTGAGGAAGTGGTACTTGAAGTAGTTCAGGTCCCACAGAATCGACTGGCGGTCGAACGCCTCCCGGGGATAGGCGACGGAGTAGTCCACCACCCGACCGCCCCGGACCTGGAACCGCGGCAGCCAGCGGACCACGTCGCGGTATACGGACACCATCGCTTCGGGAAAGGCGCCGCCGTCCTCTGTCCGGGACTCGTCCAGGGCGTCGAAAAGAGTCGTGTCTCCGAGGTCTTCGAGGAGGTAGACACCACCCTGTTCGTCATCCGCGATGATTTCCGGAACCGGAAGGTCGATGCTGCGGAAGGCTCGCGTAAAAGACAGGAATGCCCGATTCTCGTCGTGGTCCGGCCCCATCACGCCGATGACCGATTCGTTCCCGGAGCCCAGCAGCCTCCGATAGGCGCGATTGGACCCGTCCCCGGCCAGCGCGAGTACCGCTGACGGGGCCTGTCCGAAGCGCTCCCGGTACAATCCGATCAGGCGTTCCTGCATGGTGGAAGGAGAAGCTATGGCCGACGGGATCCGGCGCAACAGCCGTGACAGCGAAATCGACGCCATTCGAGCGATCCTGCTCTCCATGCGGGAAGAGGACCTTCGGGTACGCGCCGAGCTGGTGGCCAGCGGGACTCTCTCGGACACCTACCATGCGCGCATGGAGGAGGTGCACCTCAGGAACGCTGCCCGGCTGGAAGGGATACTCGAGCGGCAGGGCTGGCCCGATGCCGGCCGCTTCGGCGAGGATGGCCAGGAGGCGGCCTGGATGGTCCTCATGCATTCGATTTCAGTCCCTCACCTCATGCGCAAGGGTCGCGCCCTCCTCGCTGAGGCGGTCCAGCGTGCGGTAGCGCCCCCCGGACTTCTCGCCACGATCGAAGACCGGATTCGAACCCTCGAAGGGCGCCCCCAGTTGTATGGTACGATCCTCGATTGGGACGACGAGGAGCAGCTGTCACCGCTTCCCATCGAGGCGCGAGGGACCGTGGACGAACGTCGGGCAGCCGTGGGCCTCGCTCCGCTCGCGGAACACGTGGATCGCTGCCGGACCGAGGCGACAGCCGCGGACTCACGGCCGCCAGCGGACCCTCGCTCAAAGGAGAGGGAATACCGCATCTGGCTGCGCCGAACCGGCTGGCGATAGGTTCACGGCCCACTCTTCAGGTTTGGCGGGCGGGACGCCCGGCCAAAATGTCACGGACCACGCGCTGGGAGGGCTCCATGGGCAAGATCAGACACTACGACGGAGACGGGATCAGGGTTGCCTACGATGCCAAGCGCTGCATTCACGCCGCGGAGTGCGTTCACGGACTCCCTGAGGTGTTTGACCCGAACCGGAAGCCATGGATAGAGGCAGGGGCGGCGCCGGCGGAGGACCTCGCCGCGGTGGTCCGGCGGTGCCCCACCGGCGCCCTGACCTATGAAAGACTCGACGGCGGGCCCGACGAAGG
>Ga0272441_10003605_pt1 | contig 29224 bp, 31 predicted proteins | sample SSMProp6N_FD_193582 | JGI IMG/M metagenome (GOLD analysis project Ga0272441, IMG submission 193582) | Marine sediment archaeal communities from Little Sippewissett salt marsh, Falmouth, MA, United States - SSM-Prop-6N | ecosystem: Environmental > Aquatic > Marine > Wetlands > Sediment ... | reverse complement strand
CGAGGTCCCCAACTACCCCCAGTTCAGGGACATGAACGAGATGTTCTTCCAACTGATGCGGGGCGTCGAGAAGGGGGACGGCGGGCTGGTGGCGGTCGCCTCCATAAGGCCGGTTAAGGGCGCGTCCATACCCGAGGTGGATGTGATACGGAGGGAGTCCGATAAGGCCCGGGAGCTGTCGGGACGAGACAAGCTGAGGCTCAGGATATGCGTCACGGGGCCGTACACGTTGGCGTCGTTCTTCGGGGCCAGGACGCCTAGGCTTTACAGGATGCTGGGCCGCGCAGTCGCCGGCATACTGGATGCGTCGCTGTTCAGATCCCGGTACGCCGAGGTGGCACACGTCTGCGTGGACGAGCCCGTGCTGGGATTCATGAACGACCCCATGCTGGACTATGGCTCCGACGGGCGGGAGGCCCTCAGGGCGGCATGGGACGACATCTGCAGGACGGCTTCGATCAGGGGCGCGGACACGAGTATGCACCTGCACAACACAAGCGAGAGCCTGATCTGGGACGTAGAGCACCTGGACGCGGTTGGTAGCCACGTGGGGGACCCCATCTACACGAGCGAGTCCACCCACCAGCTGCTTGAAGAGAAGGATAAATACATCTGGGCCGCCTTGGGGGTTACCCAGTTTGACAGCCTCATACAGATGCACTACGATGCCGAGGGGTACGAGGGGGACATGCCGGAGAAGATAGGCGAGACGTGGACAGGCATCAAGAAGGGCGTCATCGATCCGTACATCTTCTTGGAGGATCAGGGGACCATGGAGAAGAGGCTGACCAAGATCATTGAGTTTTTCGGTGTAGAGAGGGTTGCATACGCATCGCCTGAGTGTGGGCTCAACAGCTTCCCCGACTATGGCGTCGCCTTGGAGTGTCTCAGACGGTCGGTCGCCGCCGTGAAGAGCGTCGGCTAAGATAACCTTATCGTCCCCATGACCCTGAGGTTGCCGCCGTTGAGGTCGTGTATCACCGCCTCAGATCCTGAGGCGTGGACCAGAGGCTTGTCCATCACGATGTCTACGTGTCTTCCCTCTACTCTCGTCATCTTCGCCGAGTTGAACTGCATCCAGTGGCCGAGATGGACGATGGCGTTGGGTTTCACCAGGTTCACCCAGTACTTCACCATGCTCATCTCTCCGTGGATCTTCCTAGTCGTGGACAGTGACTGGTCGTTCGCCATCACGCAGCCTCTGCAAAGGTCTTCCACCGATAGGTTCTTCAACGCTAGGCCCACCCTGTCCCCCTTCTCCGCCGTCTTGAAGTCGTCGTCGTGTTTCTGTATGGAGCGGAGCTGCCCCTCTCTAGATGTGGGTAGCGCGTAGAGCCTGTCATGCGTGTGTATCTGTCCCATCTTCACCACGCCGAGGGCCACGGCGCCCACTCCCCTGACGTTGAAGTAGTGGTCCACGGCCACGGCGCCGGACTCAGCTGGCTCACCGTGCGGAAGCCTCTCTGCCTCCGAGACCAGGTGTTCCCTGAGGATGGGTGGGTCGTCCTCCATGTACCTGTAGCCTTTGACCACGGTCCCCCTGGTGAAGCGGCTGATCTGGTCCTCGGTGATGTAGTTCCTTGGGACGATGACGCCTTTCTCCACGCCGAGGCACTCGAGCATGACCACGGTCTCGCCGAAGGATGCGTCGAGGCGCTCCACCACTAGGACGGCCGTGTCTGCGAAGCCGGCCGCGTAGTAGAGGCTCTGCAGCTTCTCCGGGTACTTGCTGGGCTCGACCATGGTCACGGTGGCCTCGCCTTTCTTCATGTTGTACAGGGTGACGTCTGACTCTGTGCCTTTCTTGCCTAGCTCCTTGGAGTATCCGTGGCTCCCCAGCACCGCGACGTTGAGGTTGGGCATGACACTGCCTCGGGACACGCGTGGCTTATACGGGTTTCTACTTCAAGGGCAACAGGGTTTATACTGGACATCTTGGGGATATCATAGTGGTGCCATGGTTTGGGTAGAGTCAAGAAAGGCGAGAAATGCAGCGTAAAAGGGTGCAGCGAGGAGGCTGTGCGGTCTCTGAACGTGGCCAAGGTCAAGGACGCTGGGCTAGACGTGGAGACCAGCAGGCGGGCCTATCTCTGCAAGGAGCACTACAAGGAGTTCAAGAAAGGGAATAAGAAGGACGCCCAGATAGAGAAGTGGCGCCACGGGGTAGCCTAGCCCACGAACTTGGGTCTATCCTGCAGGTACACCGGCTCAGGCACCGGGCGGTACGGTTTTCCTTCAGTTTCTGCATGTATCTTTCCCTGTAGCTCCGCGGCTGACATGCTCTGAGAGTCCTTCACCCCACGGACCCTCACGGGCAGCTTCTCCTTCCCCTGCTCGCGTTCACCGACGACGACGATGTAGGGCACCCACTCCTTCTCGGCGTCCCTGATCTTCTTGCCCACGGTCTCGTCCCTGTTGTCGATGTCCACGCGGACCTTACTGAACCTGCCGCGGACCTCGTCGGCGAACCCGACGTGTTCGTGGCTCACCGGGATTATCCGTACCTGGGTGGGCGCCAGCCAGAGGGGGAGCCGGGGCTTGTAGTCCTTGTCTTTCTGCATCCTCATGGCCTCCCGCTCCAGTATGGCGTAGATGTCGCGCTCTATGGCGCCGCTGGGGCTGCAGTGCAGTATGTAGGGGTGCTTCTGGGTGCCGTCCTCGTCCATGTACCTTATGTCGTACCGCTCACCGTTCTCGACGTCGATCTGGTCGGTGGATAGCGCCGACGCCTTGTCCAGCGCGTCCACGAAGTTCATGTCCCACTTCACTATGAAGTAGGCGAACCGCTCCTTCCACATCTCCACCAGAACGGGCTTGCCGTGCTTCTGCACGAGCCCCTTTATGAACTCCTTGTTCTCGTTGTAAAAGTCCTCCACCATCCTGACGGCGAGCTCATAGTCCTCCTTCTCTAAGCCGATGCCCCCTAGGACGTCCTGGCTGAGCTTGAAGCGTCGCATGTACTCGCTCCGGGCCTGGTCCAGGTCCCTGCAGAAGGCGTGGACGTCTGGCATGGTGAACGCCCGGAGCCTGCGGAGCCCGGTCAACTCGCCGCGCTGCTCGCGGCGGAAGCTGTAGCGGGTCATCTCGTAGATGCGCATGGGGAGGTTCCTGTAGCTGATGGTGGCGTCGTGGCTGATGAGGAACTGGCCGAAGCAGGCGGCGAACCGGAGGAAGTACGGGGTGTCGTCCGACTCGACGGTGTACTGGCGCGCGGGGAACCTGTTCAGGTAGCTCTTGAGGGTGGGGTGCTCCAGACTGTACATTATGGGGGTCTCCACCTCCATGCCGCCGTAGTCGTGCACCATGCCTGTGACGTACTCCTCCAGCAGCGCCTTGACCATCCTTCCCTTGGGGTAGTACCTGAAGTTACCAGGGTCCGACGCCGGCTCGTAGTCCACCAGCTCCAGGCTCCTCATGAGGTCCACATGGGGGGGCGTACGGTCAACTGTGCGGTCCTTGGCGTACTCGTATCCGCTGAACTTGCGGAGCTTATCGTGGCCTTGGAAGTCGAAGTCGTCGAGCTCCCAGAGCTTGCCGTCCAGGTCCATTATGTACCAGCGGCTCCTGAGCCTCTCCTCGGCCTGTAGCGCCTCTGATACGACCTCTTCCTTCTTTTCACTCATGGGTTTCATCTCCGAAGAAGCCGTGGTGGTGCCTCCATGGCATACGCTGCCCAGATACTTCTCTCAGAACATCGGAGGAGCGTCTAACGTATTCAGGTTGGGCCATCCGGCCTAGTCTGTTTGGCGGGACATCACCGCGTTCTCCTCTCACAACCTTGAAAGAGTCCACCGCTTTTAATCTTTACGTATCAACCCTTGGGCCTCAGGTTGGCCTCCACGACGCGATACCTGCCGCTGACGCCGTCCCAGCTCCGCTCCGCCCTCCTGACCTCTATCCGGTACCTGAACCACGGCGCGTCCAGCACTAGGCTCTCGTACTCGCCGCCCTCACCGCAGGGGTCCACGCCGAACCTGTCCCTGAGCCCCACGAGCCTGTTCACCGCCTGCCTGTCAAGCTTGGCCCCCAGCCACCCCCGGTCCAGTCCCTGGGCGGCTACTGCCGAGAAAACTATGACCATGCCGCTGCGGAGCATCTCGTTGAGCAGCCCGACGCGTTCACGGCCCCAGAGGGGGCTGACGTGCTCCAGCCCCAGCTCACCGCATATCCCGTCGATCCTCCGCCTATGGTAGCTGGACGCGACGGCGCCGGTGACGACGCCCTCCACGTCCAACGTCTCCAGGCACCGCTTCAGGTCTTCCAGCTCCTTCTCCTTGACGCCTCTGGTCCTAGCCTCGACGTGCTCCAGGCCCCACGCGTATGCCTGGAGCTCGGTGAGCCCGACGTTGACGGTGTGAAACATGTAGCTGTCAGGGTTCTCCGAGCGCATGGAGACGAGATAATCTAGGCTGTGCCCGGCTTCCTCGGCGAGGCGCGCCGCGTAGCAGCTGTCCTTGCCGCCGCTGAAGAGCCCTGCTAGACGCATGGAGGTTCAAGCGGACGCATCCCTGATAACGTTGACGCTCGGGGGCAAACCCAGGCACCCGGAAGAGGTTATTAAAAGCACCGAGACATGGTAAGGCATGGAGATCAAGCCCATCACCCTGAACTACTTCTTCGGGGTGAACAGCTACCTCATAAAAACCGAGACAGGGTGCTTCCTCATAGACACCGGCATAAAGAAGAAACGAGGCCAGCTTGAACAGGAGCTATTGGAGGCCGGGTGCGGCCCGGGAGACCTTAGGCTCATCATCCTAACCCACGGCCACGTGGACCACGTGGGCAACGCCGCATATCTGAGAGACAGACACGGGGCCAGGATAGCCATGCACGGCGGCGACTCGGCCATGGTGGAGAGCGGCGACATGTTCATCGACACGGGGGGAGCCATGATCGGGCTGGTGGGGCTGTTAATGAAGGTGCTCGGCCTCAGCGACTACGAGAGATTCACCCCGGACATCATACTGGAGGACGGGCAAGACCTCTCGGCCCACGGGCTGGACGCCACGGTCATCCACACGCCCGGCCACTCGGAGGGCTCCATCTGCATAAAAACGGTGGAGGGAGACCTGTTCTGCGGCGACCTCTTCAACAACACCAAGAAACCAGAGAAAGCCAGCATAATCCAAGACCCGGAAAAACTTGAAACCAGCGTAAAGAAGATCAAGGCATCGGAGTATGAGACCGTCTACCCGGGCCACGGCGAGCCGTTCAGGATGGAGCAACTCACAGAATAGCTAAGGCTGGAAAACCACGGGGTTGTCCGGGCGCTCCCCGCGCATGGCCTTCAGCACGCCCTCGGCCACCTGCACCGCCATGTTTTCCATGCCCTCGTGGGTGCAGGCCCCCAGGTGAGGCGTCACTATCACGTTGTCCATCCCCAGGAGCGGGTTATCAGACTCTATGGGCTCCACCTCGAACACGTCCAGCGCCGCGTAACCGATCTTCCCCGACTCCAACGCCTCGATGACCGCCGCCTCGTCCACCACCCTGCCCCTCGCCATGTTCACCAGCACCACGCCGTCCCTCATCAACCCTATCTCCCTCTCCCCGATGAGCCTATGCGTCTCAGGGGTCCCCGGTACGTGCAGGCTGACTACGTCGCTCGCGCCGAGGAGCTCGTCGAGGGTCATCCACCGGATGCCTAACTCCTCCTCCACGTCCGGCTTCCTGGTTCTCGACCAGTAGACCACGTCGGCGTCGAACGCCCTGACGCGCCTAGCGGTGGCCGTGCCTATCCTGCCTAGGCCGACGATGCCCACCGTCTTGCCAGCCAGCTCGTTCCCTATGAGGTCCCCGTACTTGCGGTTCCACTCCCCCCGCCGCGTCGCCTTGTCCGCCGCCACTATGCGTCTCAGCGCCCCGAGCATTATGGCCATGGTCATCTCGGCCACGGTGACCGTCAACGCGTCAGGCGTGTTGCAGACCACCTTCCCGAGGTCGTGCGCGGCCTCCAGGTCCACGTGGTCGCAGCCCATCCCGTGGACCCCCACCGCCTTGAGCCTCCCGCCCCTCTCCATCATCTCCCTTGTGATCCTGATGCTGCCCCTGGTGATGAGGCCGTCCACCCCCTCGATGATATCCATGAGGGCCTCCTCGGTGCTCCCCGGAGGCAGCTCCACGACGTTAACCCCCTCCGCCTTGAGGTACTCTACGCCGTCCTAGTTGATCGGCTCCGTGACCACTACAGTGAAACCCGGCATACTAGGCACAGATGAGAAAAAGAGGCTGTAAACGGTTAAGGTTTAAGGTGGGGGTTGGGGCGCCTGCGCCCCCTCCTCGCCCCCTTCTGGGGCTCCCTCTTGGCCCGCCGCAGCGTCTTCTCCAGGGCGTCGCAGACGCCGTCGAAGGCCTCCATGAGGCCCCAGCCATCGTTCTCGGCGTGGAACTCGACGCTGGGCCCCACGGCGCTCGCCGAGAGGCTGTACCGCGTGCGCTCCCCGCGGCTCCTCTGCTTCTTGACCTTGACCCGCACCTCCGCTATGCCGGGGTGCATCCTCATGCTCCTCTCGACTATGCGCCTGAGCTTGTCCTCGGCGACGGCCCTCTCGAAGAAGTCCTCGTCGGTGATGCCTACGATGTAGACGGGTATCTCCTCCTCCGCCCGGAGGGCCGCGATGAGGCCGAGGAGCTCCCTCGGAGTGACTATGCCGTGGACCGCGTCGTCTTCCACCATGAGGCAGGCGGTCTTCCCGGACCTCGACAGTCCCTGCACGACCTGGAGCATGTCGGCGTCAGGCCCCACCGTCAGCGGCCTGGGGTCCATGACGTCGCCTACCTTCCCGGGGAACCTGGTTACCTTCCTGCCGCCCACTTCGCCGCGGGTGGTCTTGGAGGCGGGGGTGATGAAGGTGTGGACTATGATGTCGGACGTGACCACGCCGACGAGCCTGTCGTCCCTGGTCACGGGGATGTGGCTTATGTTCTTGTCGAGCATCGTCCGCCTCGCCTGGGCGACGCCGTCCATGTAGTCCACGGTGATTACCGGGTTACGCATATGCAGCTTGGCTTCCATGTTCCTGAGGCTCGGTACGTCCGTCAACGCGTCGATGACGTCTACCTGGGATACCAGCCCTATCACCTCCCCACCCTCGACGACTGGTAGCGCCCTCACCCCCTTCTCAATGAGTATGGCCGTGGCGTCCAGAACCGCGGCCCCGGGGGCAAGGGTGCCCACCTGCCTCCAGATGCTCTCCACCTTGGTCCTCCCAGGATGGTCAACACCGAGAAGGTCCCGGAGGGATACCACGCCTATCCTGCTTCCCTTCGCTGCCACCGCCTCGGGGCGCCCAGTGTCCTTGAGGTAGCCCAGCACCTTGCTTACCTGGTCGCCGGGGCTGAACACGCCCCCGGCACTGTGTAGAATCGTCCTTACTTCAGTCTCCGCTAGCTCTACAAGGGTCTTCGTCAATACCAGAAACCTGTATAAAACGTTGTTTCCGCGGGTTAAATAGGTTGCAATAAGGCGCTTGGTAACAAGTCTTATAGACTCGCTTAATCATGGTGAGCGGAAGCGAGACAACCGTGTGCACCCTCGTACTGCTCTACGGCCTGCTGAAGGACTACCCCGTGGTAGCCCTCCACAACAGGTACCTCGGTAAATGCACCTTGGAGCAGCCGCCCAGGAGGCTGAACGGCAACACGGTGGCCCCCCTCGACGTGGAGTCTGGCGGCACATGGATAGGCGTAAACGACTCGGGCCTCCTCCTCGCCATAACCAACCAGGAGACCCAGCGGCTCCCCGAGCCCGGGCGCAGCAGGGGCCTCCTAGCGCTCGACATTCTCAAGGACCACGAGACCGCAGAGGACGCCAAGGAGCACCTGCTAGACCAAGGCATCCGAGGGCTTTACCGCACGGGCAACTTCACCGTGCTAGACCGGCAGACGGCGTGGCACGTCGTCTGGGACAGGGACACCCACGTCTACCCCATAGGGGAAGGCGTCTACGCCGTGTCGACCATCACCGTGGTGCCCGGCATGACGTGGAGCGACCGCGCCAGGAGCATATGGGTCGACGCCGAGAAGCGGCGAGCCAGGGCATACGAGCTGCTCAGCGGCTACCAGCCCGGCTCCGTCGGGGACGCCGTCGCCGAACTGATGCGGGTATCCGCCGACCACGGCTGGGGGCGCAGCCAGGCCTCGATCTGCTGGCACAGCCCAGAGTATAGGCAGACGTCTTCCACCATAATGGCCGTCGCCGCCGAACCGGGGAACTCTCTAGTCTACTACTGCGAGGGCAACGCCTGCGAGAATCCTTTCAAAGATTACTCGAAAAAACAGATCTGACCTTTTACTGGTCATTAAAAAGTTAGGAGGCTAGGGTCTTGCCTGCGCCCTTCTTTTCGGCCAGCTCCAGGACCTTGCTTGCGGTGCCTACGTCCTGTATGGCCAGGCCCGTGGCCTTGAAGACGGTGATCTCGTCGGGTTTCTCGCGGCCCTTCTTTTTGCCGGCGACGATGGTGCCCAGCTGGGCGTATACGTCGTCCTCGGTGATGACGCCCTCCTCCTTGGGGACCCTGAAGTCGCCCGTCACGAAGGCCTGGGGTATGAAGTCCACGACCAGCTTGTCCGCCTTCTCTATGACGCTGGTCATGAGCTCCCGTTTGGCGCCCGTGTCTGCGCCGATGGCGCTGACATGGCAGCCCTTCTTTAGCCACGCGCCGTCCATGAACGCCTCGGGGCTGGGGGTGCACGTGATGACTATGTCGCTGCCCTCCGCGACCTCCTTGGCGCTGTCCACGGCTACGAACTCCACCTTGGGGAACTGTTTCTTCATCTCCTCGACGAACGCCTTCTTGGCGTCGGGTACTATGTCGTAGACCTTGACCTTCTCGACGCCTGGGCGGACCTCCATGAGGCCCATGACCTGGCTCCTGCCCTGGACGCCCGCGCCGCAGACGCCCGCCACTTTACTGTTCTCCCGGCTGAGGTACTTTATACCCGTGGCGCCGGCGGCGCCTGTCCTGAGGGCGGTGATGTAGGTGCCGTCCATGATGGCTAGGGGGACGCCGTTATCGGGGCTGTTGAGTACTATCCTGGCTATGACCGCGGGCAGCCCGTACTCCTTCTTGTTGCCGGGGTGCACAGTCACGATCTTGGTGCCAGCGGCGCCGAGGCCCGGCATGTAGGCCGGCATGGCGATGAGTACGCCCTTGTCGAAGTGGAGGTATACCCTGGGCGGCATCTCTATGTTGTCGTTGCCCATCTCCCGGAAGCCGCCCTCCACGGCCTCCAGGGTGCTCTTCATGTCGAGGACCTGCTTAACCTCGTCCTGTGTGAGATATAACGTCATTTCATGTCACAAATTGATGGGGGTGCAATGTTATTAACGGTTACGAGAAGCTAAGGCGTGAACTTGCCTCCGTCCGTGAACACCCTCATGAGCTCGGCGTAAAGGTAGTTGAACCCCTCGTTGGTCACCGATGATACCGGTATGGGCGCGAACTCGACCCCCAGGCGGCCTATGACTTCCATCATGTCCTGGCTGAGGAGCCTGTTCATCCCGGTGAGCCTCGCGTCTATGGCGCCCTCCAGCAGGTACACGTCCTCGGCCCATGCCGCTATCTCCTCCACCTCGCCCTCCTCCAGGAGGTCGGTCTTGCTGATGACCTGGAACTGGGGCAGCAGGAAACGGGTGTTGATGGCTGACGCCAGGAACATGTTCATTACGTAGTTCAGGGGGTCCCTGCAGAAGACGCCGTCGAAGAGGTATATGACGCCCTTCTTGTAGTCGGTGAGCTCGTTGGCTATCTGGGCGCCGATGTCTCTGAAGGCGAAGAGCTCCATCTGGCCCGGGGTGTCCACGATGCATATATCCGGGGTGAAGTCCTCTATGTCGCTGCTTAGGTCTTGTACTATGCCGGCCATCATGTCGTGGGCCAGCATGAGGCCGCCGTTGGGGCCCAGCCCGTAGTCCTCCATGAGCTCCTCTACCTTGATGTACTCCCGGACGTCAACGTTGGCGGCGTAGGGCAGTACGATGCTCCCCGGGTCCAGGTTCACCGCCATCACGTCCTCCCTGTGGTACTCGAGGAACCTGGTGAACTTGGCCGTGAACGTGGATTTTCCGCATCCGGCGGTGCCTAGGACGAAGACGAGGCTCAAGCCTCGGTGAACTCCCTGAAGCCTCTGTACGCCTCGGCGAGGTTCCGCCGCTTCGGCGGCCTCTTGAAGCCGTAGGCGCAGACGGGCTCAACGGCGCCGCCGACGCCCCTGTCCATCGCGACCTTGAGGCCGCGCACGCAGTCCATGAGCACGGCCCCCGCGTTGGGGGCGTCCTCCGTGCTGAGCTTCACGTCCATGGTGAACTTGGCGCCGCCGAAGTAGCTGCCCTTGACGTAGAAGAAGCTGTCCCTGCCGTTGACGAGGAAGTCCACGAAGTCTGCCGACCCTGAGACCAGGGGGAAGTCGTACCCCACCGCGCTCTTAACGGCCTCGGTCTTTATCCTACGCTTGATGTCCCGGCTCTTCTCCAGGGTGTTGATGGATTCGCTGCCGCCGCCGACGTCGAGCTGGTAGCTCTCGTCGACGCGGACGCCCCTGCTGTCCAGGAACTCCAGGAGGCCTATGTGGAACGCCGTGGCGCCCATCTGGCTCATGAGGTCGTCCCCTGCCAGCGGCAGCCCCTTCCGCCTGAAGGAAGAGACGATGTTCAGGTCGTTCACGACGCCCAGCGGAGTGGCGTTGATGAACCCGCAGCCCGCCTCCAGCGCCGCCTCGGCGTAGAGCCTGCTGGCCTTGTCGCTGCCCCCCGATATCAGGTTCAATAGTATGTCTGTGTCGGCGTCCCGTAGCGCCGCAGCCACGTCCACAGGCTCGGCGTCGGCGACGACGATCTTGCTCATGGTATCGGGGCCGAAGGCGTCGGGCGCCGGACCCATCTGAACTTTGACGCCCTGTGCGCCCACCTCCATGAACATGGGCGCCTTGTTGGGCTCAGCATGGATCGCGTCTGAGACGTCTCTCCCGATCTTGTTCCTGTCGATGTCGAACGCGGCGACCACCCTTACATCGCTGACGCCGTAGCCCCCCACCGAAGGGTTCAGCAGCCCCAGCTTGCTCCCGTTGACCCTGTAGTATTCAAGTCCCTGCAGCAGGGCTGAGCAGCAGTTGCCCACCCCCGCCACCGCCACACGTATATCACCCAACACGTTTCACCGTACCACCTAGAAACACAGGCAACACATATACAAGGTTAACGTTTAAACCGATCCTGCCTGGCCCTTCCGGGGATACGCGATCCTGCTGTGCCTCAGCCCCAGCTTGACCACCAGCTCAGCCACCTTCAGGGAGACCTCCGCTCCATCCAGTATGGGGACACCCAGGCTCCTCCTGAACCTCTCGCCGAGCCCCCACAGCGCCAGGCAGCCGAGGACGAAGACGTCCCCCTCCCGCCTCACGATCCTCTCCCCTATCTCCACCCGTAACGCCTCCACCGTCCTGTCCAGGTCTTCCCTCATCTCCAGCACGGGTATGTCGGGGACGACCCTGCACGGTCTACGCCCGAGTACCATCGACAGCGCCTTCATGGCCTCCCCGGGGCCTATGACTGGCATGTCCACGATCTCCCTGGTGGCCGCGAGGGCCGGGTCGCCGCCGCACCAGATGATGGCCGCGTCTACGCCGTCACGCTCAGCTTCCCCGACCAGCCTCAGGATGTCTGGTCCAGCCAGCACCGCGTCCGCCTCCGACTCTATCTCCGGCGGACCCACCTCCACCTGAACCGCCTCGACCTCGGTGCCGGGGTCCGCGATCCCCCTGAGGTAGCTCAGACGCTCCTCGATGGCCTCTTCCGTGAGACCCGTTATGGGTACGATGAGCCTGATTAGCATAACAATCGATGAACACTCGTCATAGAACGAAAAAAGTCTTACCCAGTAGACTTTGTTAAAAAAGAAGAGCTCAGGTCTCCGACGCTTAGGATAGGAACTGGGTGTGGTCAGGCTTAGCCTGTTCCCAAGTCCCCTTCGGGCTCGTCTTCTCCGTCCTCGTCGTCGGCGCCTAAACCCGAGTCTTCATGGTCGTCGATCCTGTCTTCTAGCTCGTCGAGTCGCTCCTCTAATGCCTCGAGGTCCTCTTCGTCCTCCGCCTGGTTTAGGGCGGCCTTGATCTCGTCTAGTTCCGCCTCAAGCTCGGAAGTGTCTTCGCCTTCTTCCTTGAGTTCCGCGATCTTCTCCTCAATCTCCGCTATCTCTTCCTCAAGTTTCTGTTTCTCCTTCTCGAAGCCGTCGTCTATCTCATCGTCGTCGGTCTTGACCTTTCCTTTACCGTTGTTGGTCTTACCTTTGTCTTCGTCGCTCGTCTCGTCGTCGTCTTCCTCGTACTCCTCCTCCAGGTCGTCGATCATGTCGTCGATCTGGTCGAGGATCTCGTCAGCCTCATCGATCAGGTCCTCAGCCGCCTCCTTGTTCCCCGCGTTCATCTCGTCGTCCGCCTGAGAGAGAAGGCCCTCGGCCTCGTTCAGGAGGCCCAGCAGCTCGTCGGTGGGTGCCCCGAGGCCTTCGAGCGCCCTTATCCTCTCCCTGTACCTGTTCAGGTTGGACTCGTGTTTGTTGATCTTGTTGATCTTGTCGACCACTTCCTCGTCCACGTCTTTGCCTTTGCCGACCCTGTTGGTCTCCTTGACCAGCCTCTTCAGGCTGTTCACGGTTTCGCCGAGGTCGTCCCTGTCGACGTCGATGTCGTCTAGGCCGGCGATCATCGCCTGGAACTCTGCTCTGATGGCGTCTTCGTCTTCCTCCGATAGACCGTACTTCGCGAGTGTCCTGAGCATCTTGGTCTCCAGCTGCTGCACCCTGTGCTTAGTCTGGGTGACGAAGTGCTCCATCTTCTCCATCTTCTTAGGCTTGCCGATGGTCTTGAGCGCGGCGGTGAGCTTCCCGAGGGTGCCGTTGGACTCTCCTAGCAGAGAACCCGCGGCTCCCAGGTCTCTCTGGTTCAGGGCTTCCTCTAGTTGAGAGAGAGAATCTTCCGCTTCGAGGATCAACGCGTCCGCCTCGGAAACGTCGACGCCCTGTGCCTCCAGGTCTTCGGCTATGGCCTTGAGTTTCTCAAGGCGGTCAACGGCTTTCTCGTAGCCCACGAGCACACCGTAACCGTCGTCCTCATCCTCGTCTTCTTCCTCAGGCTCTGTTCCGTTGTCCTCGTCCGTCTCCAGCGCCAGCGAGGTTGCCTCCCCGTACATGTTGAGGGCCTCCGTCGCCTCCTCGATGGACCCCTCGTAGTCGCCGGCGTCGTACAGCGCCTGCGCCTCGTCGCGGAGCCCGTCTGCCTCGTCGAATGACTCCTGCGCGTCTTCAGGCACCTCTCCGCCTCCCCCGACTATGGACTCAAAAAGCGCGACGACCTCTGCGCGGCTCGTATCCAGTACCGTGAGAAGGGTCTCGGCTGTCTGCTGGGGTGTCTCTGTATCCTCGGCTGCGGCGAAGCTTAACCCGCCGGCTGCCGAGGTGGCTAGCAACATTATCAGGAGCGCCGTTATAGTCTTCTTCACTGTTTTCTTCACTGCCCAGACATTCGGGGTCTTTTTATAATAAGAACCCGGAGGAACCGTTTGGAACCCTGGTTTCATCGTTCCACCCCCTGATCCTTGAGCTGGAGGTACGTTTCCCGTCCGATAGTGCTCACTTCGAGCAATCCCTCCTCCTCAAGCCGTTTTACCATCCGCCAGGCACTGGATTTGGGCATGTCGAAGCGCTCCCTGACCTCGGTTATGAACGTGCCGCCGGACTCCTGGACGTACCTTAGTATCGCCTTATCGTCGGTCCTGAGGTGTGGGTTGTCCCTGAACACGGCGTCGAGGTCCACCTGGGGTGCCTGAGCCTCGGGTTTCGCCGGAAGCCCGGGTTGTCTTCTGTTAATGTATATATATCCGGCCACCAGCAGAGCTGCGGCGGCCATTCCTAGCATAATGAGCGTCTGATTGCCCCCTGTCTCCGGCTCGGCGCTGAGCGCCGCGTCGTATGCCTGCTCGGCCTTCGTCAACGAAACCCCGTAATCACCGGCTTCATAGGCTACCGTTGCCTCTTCGAGGAGCTGGTCTGCCTCTGTCAACGCCTCTGCCCCGATCTGTCCCGTCTTCGACTCGACGAGGGCCTCCCCCTCCTCGATGGCGTTCATGGCTTCATCTGCGGCTCCCTCCGTCTCCCTCGCCGCCTCCACGGCTTGCAGCGAAAGTTGCTCAGACTGGGCGAACAGCCCGTCGGCGTATGCTTCCCTCGCCCCTGAGAGTATCTCCTGGGCGGCGTCCACCACGACTCCCTTGAGCCTCACCTCGTTCACCGTCTCCTCGGCGTTGTTGAGCAGGACGAGGGCGTGCTCCCTGGTGCCCGTCGAACCCAGTATGTATGAGACTGATGACGCGCCGGGGGGCATGGTGATCGTGGCCTTGCCGTCGACTATGGTGATGCCGCTCGGCGCGGGCGACATGCCCACCAGCACGGCGTCTCGGGGTAGGGTGATGACTGTGTTTACCTGCGAGGAGACGCTCACGGCCCACTTGGAGCCCGTCTTGTTCGTGAGCGACTGCGTAGAGTATGATATGGTTAGCTCGCCTGCCCCGAAGGAGTCTACCTCGACCCCGCCGTCGACGGGGTCCCAGTCCATGATCACCCCGTCCGGGTCGACCACCAGCACATCGAGGTAGGGTTCCCCGGGCATCGTGACGTTCACCCTCGCCAGCGTGGGCTCGGGCTCCACCACGTATTCCACGTTGACGCTGCCATCCGAGTAGACGTCGAGGACGATGGTCACAGGCCAGTAGTCCTGCCCCTGGGCCGCCGAAACATACAGCGACGCCGATAAAAGAAGCAGTAAACAGATTCTGGTTGGGCTCAGCCGTCTCATAGCATCAACTCTTGAAAATAATCTAATATCAACTCAAAAGGAATTGTGGCGTATAGATATGGTAAATAAATACATGTTCTCCAGCCATGTTCCGGCAGCCGTCTACTCCAGAGCCTTCGTCATGACGAAACCATCCTCATCCCCGTAATAGCCCTCAGCCTTCCTCAGGAAAACGTAGCCTCTGCGGCTGTAGAGCCTCTGGGCGTCTAGGTTTGACTCCCTAACCTCCAGGTAGGCCGCGGTGGCGCCCAGCCTATGGAACCTGGACTCAAGCTCATCCATCAGAATGGTCCCTACGCCTCTGTTCCTGTGCCGGGCGTCGACGGCTACGTTCATCACGTGCCCCACCCTGATGTCAGGCCTCGCATTCAGCTCTCCCACGGTGTAACCCACTACGTCCTTGTCGACTGTCGCCACGATGAAGAGCTCGGGGTTCATGTTTGCCATGAGCCTGAGGAAGTTCATCGACCACGGCGTCGGGTAGCTGCTCCGCTCGATCCTGTGGACCTCATCAAGGTCTCTCTCACTGAACTCCCGTAGCCTGATCTCCGTCACTATCTGATCACTTTCTGGCTGGTCGACTTGAACAGCTGGTATACCCCGCCGAATGCGAACGCAAGCCCCCGCATCAGGTCCAGCACCGGGTAGGTTAGGAGCTTCCAAGGCTTGCCGGTGCTGACGCCTACAGGCAGGTAGTATAGCATGATTACGATCATGAAGAGACCCAGGGAGCCGAGGCCTAGGTTCAGGGGCATCGGGTGCCTGATCCTCAGCCAAAGATACATCATGAAGATGAAGAAGAGTAGCATGCCTGTCATGAATATCAGGTAAGACGAGAACCAGTAACCCAGGTTGCTCGTCCTCTTGTTGATGAGGAGCAGGGTTCCTCCTCTGCCGTAGCTGAAGTGCTGCTTCACGAGGCCCCCGAGCGTGGACCTGTGCTGGTGGAGGACGTTCACCTCGGGGTCGAGCACGATCCTGAAGCCCTTTAACCCCAACTCCTCCACGGGCTCGAGGTCGTCGAAGCCGTAGATTATTTTCTCGTCGAAGAAGTCGACCCGCGCCAGGGCGCTCCGCCTGAACGCCATGTTGGCGCCCGCGGGGAACTGGAGCAGCCTGAGGTCGGTGCCCTCTATCCTGAAGCGGAAGCCCGGGGTCACCCTGAAGAAAGTCTCGTCCATGTAGTTGCTCAGGGCCTCGTTCTTGTCGTACCCCTCCATGGTTCCCCCGACGAAGCCTACTCCCGGGTCCTGGAAGTTCGTCACGATGGACTTCGCCCAGTCCGGGGGGACGACGCAGTCGCCGTCGGTGTAGGCGATTATCTCTCCTGTGCTGTGCTTGATCCCGGTGTTCCTGGCCGCGTTGAGCCCTTTTCCCTCCTGCTGTATGAGCCTGAAGGGATACTCTTGGACGATCTCCCTGGTCCCGTCCTTCGAGTCGCCGTCTACGACGATGATCTCAAGCTTGTCACTGTCGTAGTCGAGGTGCATGAGTGACTCCATGAGGTCCCTCACCGTCTTGGCCATGTTCAGGACAGGCACTATGACGCTGAGGGAGAAGACCTCGCGGGCCTGAGTCATGTTACCCATATTTTCTAGTCGCGATATAAGACCAGCGTCATGCCTCGACGAACCTGACGCTGTCCCTCAGGCTGTACTCCCAGACGCCCCGGTTCTTGTGGTACCTGTTGCCGTAGAGGGTCGTGTCCTTACCGAGTATGGATGACGTTATCGCCACGTGGAGCCTGTCGGTGTATACGGTCTCCGCGTTGGCCACCGCGGAAACGAAGTCCGTCAACGAGCCCATCATGGACACGTCCCTCGATACGGGGTTATCGCACGCTTGCTCTATCTCCCTGATCAGGTTTCCGGTTACCGCGGACTCTCTGTCCCCCCGCATGGCGACCATTTGGTAGCGTTCCTCTCTGGGCTCCATGTACTCTTCCACGTCTTCCGGCGTAAGGTACAGCGCCAGTTCGGGCGATAACTTCAACTGGACGTTGGGGGGCAGTCCCTGCCCGGCGAGGTAGTCGTGGCTGTACCGTTCACGGCAGAAAAGGGTGGCCTCGCGGCTGTCCATGAAGTAGTCGGCGAGTCTCGTGCGGTTGAAGACGTAGCTCTGGGGGGCCACGGCTATGGGCGCCTGGGTTTTCCCAATGACCGCCTTGAGCAGAGCGGGGCCGTACCAGACGTCGTTCATGTAGCCGCCTCCCTCGAACAGAACGAGTTCAACGTCGTCGGGTATGTCGAGTAGCTTGAAGCCTGCGTCTATCCCTGTTCTCCAGAAAAATATGTTGAGCAGGTATTTCCCGCCCAGAGCCAGGCTCCTCCTGTACTCGTTTTCGAGGTTAAAGTATGAATACCTGACGCCTTGCTCGTCCAGTTTCTTCACCAGCCCCATGTGGATGAGGGTGTCGCCGTGGTTCCCACCCGGGGTTATCACCATGGTATTCCTGTCCCGGTTCTCCCTGAGGAACTCGGTGAAGGCGTCCATCTGTCCTTGATCACGGTTTCAGGGTATTTCCCTGTTGCTCTCAACCTATTTATGGCCGAGGAAGGGTGGGTTACTGTGGGGCTGGAGTTGAGGCGTGGCAGGTGGGGCGTCGCTTTCACGGTGCTCGGCGCGGCTATCTTCGTCGCCTACCTAGCCTACACGAACCCGTTCAGGTTTCTCGCCGAGGCGGGGCGGTTCGACCCTCTGATGTTCGGCTCCGCTGTGCTGCTGAACTGGGTGGGGCTGCTCTTCCTCGCCGCTTCGTGGCACGTGCTTCTCAGGGTGCTTCAGGTTAGGACGAGCCTTTGGCGCTCGGTCCAGATGACGTTCGTGAGCATGTTCGTGGTCTGGGTGCTCCCAGTCCCCTCAGGAGTAGAGATAATCAGGGCTTACCTTGTCCGGGACGAGGACGGCAGCAACCTGGGTAAGGCCGTGAGCTCCGTCGTAGTCAGCAAGGTCTACTACTTCATCAGCTTCGGCGTCCTCATCACCCTAGCCGCGGCCGTCACGTTCATGGGAGGCGGCGACGTCCCCGTTCAGCCTACGATGGTCTGGTTCGTTGTCCTCTACGCCCTGTTCAACACCCTGGTCTTCGGCTTGGTGCTGACCCCTAGACGCCTCCTACGGCTCTATGAGGGCAGCCCGGGCTGGGTGCAGAGGAACATCCTCGACAGGGTATACAACCCCGAGATGGGGCTGGGTGGTTTTTCCGCGTTCGTGGACGAGATGGGTAAGGCCATGGAGAGCCTCCGCGGGCGGCCCCTGGAGAACCTTCTATCCCTCCTAATGGTGGGTTTCCACTGGAGCACGGGCTCGGTGACGGCGTACCTCGTCGCCGCTTCTCTGGGTCAGCGCGTCAGCTTCTGGGTGGTAGTGCTCATCTACGCGGTCATCGAGTTCATCCAGCAGCTGAACATACTGATACCCAGCGGCCTCGGCGTGGTTGACGCGGGGCTCACGGGGGCCTTCACGGTTGTGGGGGTGCCCCTTGGGGCTGCGTCGGCCATAAGCCTGCTTACGCGCCTAGCCACGTACTGGTTCGAGCTGGTGCTCTGTGGGGCGGTGAGCCTGCATTTCGGCTACCGGGAGGCTCTTGAGGGCTTCGAGGGGTGGCGATAACCTTTTATTCAACCACCGTGCTGTATCGCTAGTGATATGGATGGAGTTCACGATAGAGATGGCTCAACAAGTCATCCTATACATAGCCACGTACCTCCTGGGGATGGCCTTCGCCGGCAGCTTCCTGGGCAGAAGATGGATGGGAACCGTGGACGTCTTCCTCCACAGGACCCTGAAGCTGGACGTCACCATCGGTAAATACCTCTACTGGAAACACTTCTGCTGCATACCCAACCCGCCCAAGCCCAAGAACCTGATCAGGCCCACCGGGCTCGCGGGCATGCTCTTCACGAGGTTCATAGACTAGCGCAGCCCACCGGAACATAGAAAAGCCTAACGGGGGGTCAAACAAGCATGCTCCGACTCGGAGTCATAGGTTGCGGCCGCGTCACCACCATGTTCCACCTCCGAGCCGTACGAGACATCAGCGAGATAGAGGTAGCCGCGGTATCCGACATCGACGAAAAGCTGATGCAAGAAGCAGCCAGCAGGTGCGGCGCCAAGGCTTACAGGGACTACCATGAACTGTTGAGCGACCCTGATATCGACGGCGTCGCCATCAACACCCCACCGAGGCTCCACGAGGATATGGTCCTCGACGCCTTGAGCAACGGGAAACATGTTCTATGTGAGAAGCCTCTCTCGGATACCGTGGAGGGCTGTGTGAGGATAGGGGAGGCTCAGAACGAGTCGGGGCTGGCGGTTCTCCCCGCCCACAACTACGCGTTCACGCCCTGCCTGACCCGCCTCACCGATCTCGTGGACTCCGGCAAGGTAGGAGACGTGAGGAAGCTTACCCTCGCCTTCATGAACAACCTGAAAACGTACCGGCCTCAGACAGACTTCAGGACCACTTCGGGCGACGGCGTCGTTATGGACGTGTTGCCGCACATACTCAGCGTGTCGAAACAGATAGCCGGGACGGCGGTGGACGTCAAGGAGCTTCGATGGTGGTGCGACGACTACCCGGTCTGCGACAACATGGAGACCACCTTGGTAACCGATAGGGGTGTGGACCTGGAGTGCAGCATGAGCTGGACCAAGCTGGTGCCCAGGTTCGGCGTCGAGGTCCACGGCTACGACGGCCGCCTAGAGGCTGAGCTGATGATGAAACCCTACCATGTCTCTCTGGAGTACCGGGGAAGGAAGAAGGTCTACAGGGATCGAGGGCTAGGCTGGTACCTCGACCTCGTCAGGTTCAAGCACCCCAGCTTCAGGAACCAGTACCTCCACTTCTACCGGTTGGCCAGCGGCCTGGAACCGCCCCGGATCACGGTGGACGACGAGATCCATATACTAGAGGTCATAGAGAAGATATCCAAGATGATGTAGGAGGGGATGGTTTGAGCAGGGTGTCAGTGGTTCGAGCCGGCGGCGACGTCTCGGCAGCCGTTCGGCGTGGCGTAGAGCTGCTAGACGCCCCATTGCCTCGCGGCATCGACGCGGTGGTCAAGCCCAACATATGCAACGCCAAGAACCCGGAAGGCATGGTGATAACCGATTTCAGGGTGATCGAGGCCGTGGTCGGCCTCCTCAAGGAAAGGGGCTGCAAGGTCACGGTGGTGGAATCGGACAACATCTCGGGCACAGCGGACTACAGGGCAGAAAGATCCGGCTTACTTGCGCTCCTCGAAGAGCTAGACGTTGGATGGGTTAACCTGAGCCACGACGACTACGAGGGGCACGAGATAGCCGGCACCGTCCTCAGGATGCCCAGGACAGTCATGGACGCCGAGTACTTCGTCAACCTGCCCAAAATGAAGACCTGCGCCCACACCCTGGTGACCCTCGGCATCAAGAACCTCTACGGCGTCTTCCAGCGGAAGAGCAAGGGCAGGCTCCACAGGCACCTCGACGAGATACTCCCCTACCTGGCTGAGACGGTGAGAAACGACTTGGTGGTGGTTGATGGCTTGACCTGCATGGAGGGAAACGGGCCGGTCGTCGGGAACCCCGTCCGCCTCGACGCGTTGGTGGCGGGCGTAGACATAGTCTCCGTGGACTCGGTGTGCAGCAGCATCATGGGGTTTAACCCCTCCGAGGTAAAGCACATCGCGTCATCAGTTGGACGCGCCCTAGGCACGTCGGACATGGAAAATATAGAGGTCGTGGGGGAGGACTGGACCCAGCTGGTCCACAGTTTCGAGCCGCCGTACAGCCTCAAGGCTACCCTCAAGAGCCTTCGAGCCATCAAGGACATTTACCTCACCAAGTGAACGCCTCTTCACGGTAAACGATATATTCCGTTGCCACACCCTGACAGAGGATGAATAGAGCCATCAAGGTGCTTCTGCTCTCCGTGTTCGTGGCGATGCTTGGCCTCGGTATCGTAAGCCCCATCCTGCCGCTGTACGCCGAGAGCCTGGGCGCCACGTACACCCAGGTAGGGCTGCTCAGCTCGGCGTGGAGCATATCCCGGCTCATCTTCAGCGCCCCCGCGGGGAGGCTCAGCGACTCCACAAGCAAGAAGAAGGTCATCGTAGCCGGGCTGCTCGTCTACGCCGTGGTCAGCCTCATGTACGTGATCGCGTGGGACTATAACTCTCTCCTCTCGTTCAGGTTCGTCCACGGCCTGGGCTCCGCCATGACCATGCCAATCGCCATGGCCTACGCCGCGGAGCTGTCGCCCGAGGGAGAGGAGGGACGCTACATGGGCACCATGAACTTCGCCATGTTCGGCGGCATGGGGTTCGGACCCCTCCTGGGCGGCAGCCTAACCGACCTGTTCAACATGAGCGCCCCATTCTACTTCATGAGCGGCCTCACCTCCCTGAGCCTGGCCCTCGTGATGCTTTTCCTCCCGGAACTGGGCTCGACGACCTACACGGAGGAGAAGCCCAAGCCCTCGTTCAGGAGGGTACTGTCTAACAGGATCTTACTGGCTAGCTTCGTGTTCAGGGCCGTGAACGCCCTGGGCCGCGGAGCCATCATGGGGTTCCTATCCATCTTCATGACCACGACGGTCTTGGAGGGCGGCCTCGGTCTGTCCGTCACACAGGCGGGCATCGTGCTATCCGTGGGCCAGCTCAGCTCGGCTGCCCTCCAGAGGCCGTGCGGAGTCTTGGCAGACCAACACGACAAGAACAGGCTCATCATCATGGGGGGCATGGTGGCGGTGGTGGGCATGGCCTTGTTCCCTTTCGCCCACAGCTTCTGGCAGGTGCTGGCCGCCAGGCTCCTGTTCTCCGCGGGAAGCGCGTTGATGACGCCGGCCATCACCGCGATAGCGGCCATCGAGGGCCGCAGCCTAGGCATAGGGACCACCATGAGCGTCTTGCAGAGCGCCATGAGCCTCGGTATGATGGCTGGGCCGCTCATCTCGGGGGTTTTCGCCGACATGTTCAGCCTGACGCCCGTGTTCTGGCTGGGCTCCGCCATCTCCCTGCTCGGGTTGGGGATGTTCGTCGTGCTTCAGCCAAGAGCCGACTATGAGAGGGCAGCCGTCTAGCCTCTCACGCGTCCATGATAGATCGTTTTCGTCCTCTGTCGTAGTGGTCTTCGTTCCGTGTCGAGCAGCTTTAAATACGGTGCACACATGTTTGATCGATACAACCTCGAAAGTGATATCCTTTGAAGACAGCTAGACAGGTCGGCATCGTGGGGTACGGCGCCTACGTACCCATCTACAGGCTGGAGGCGTCGGAGGTGAACCGGGTCTGGGGGGGAGTCGGGGTGCCCGTTGAGGAGAAATCTGTGGTGGCGCCAGACGAGGACACCGTGACCATCTCGGTGGAGGCGGCGAAGCAGGCCGTGAGACGCTCAGGCATAGACCCCTCGGAGATAGGCGCCGTCTACGTGGGCACCGAGTCCAAGCCCTACGCGGTGAAGCCGAGCGGCACCATCGTGGCCGAGGCCATAGGCGCCACCCCTAGCGTGTCCACGGCTGACTACGAGTTCGCGTGTAAGGCGGGTACCGAGGCCATGCAGAACTGCATCGGCTTGGTCGGCAGCGGTATGCTGAGGTACGCCATGGCGATAGGTGCGGACACCGCCCAGGGGAGGCCAGCCGACGCGCTTGAGTACACCGCGGCCTGCGGCGGAGCTGCGTTCATCTTCGCGGAGCGCAGCGTAGACACCGTCGCCTACCTTGAGGCTTCATACAGCTACGTTACCGACACACCAGACTTCTGGAGGCGGTCCAAGGAGATGTACCCGAGGCACGGCAGCAGGTTCACCGGTGAGCCAGCGTACTTCAAACACATCCAGGGCGCCTCCAAGGGGCTGCTGGCGGAGACCGGCTACAAGCCCGAGGACTTCGACTACGCTGTCTTCCATCAACCCAACACAAAGTTCCCGATACGCGTGGGCAGGGGCCTCGGCTTCACCATGGACCAGATCGACCCTGGGCTCGTGGCCCCAAAGATCGGGAACACGTACGCGGGGAGCACCCCGGTCGGGATCGCCGCGACGCTCGACATCGCGGAGCCCGGCGAAAAGATATTCGCGGTGAGCTACGGCTCCGGTAGCGGCAGCGACGCCTTCGTCTTCACGGTGCAGGAGGCTTTACCCGGGAAGCGGGGTGGGCCGAAGGTGGCCAGCTTCATCGACCGGAAGAAGTACGTGGACTACGCCACGTACCTCAGGTTCAGGGGGCAGATAATCCAATGAGGAAGGTTGCTGTGGCGGGCGTCGGCCTCGTGAAGGTAAGTGAGCACTGGGAAAAGCCCATCTGCGACCTTTTCGCGGACGCCGCGCTCCAGGCCATGAAGGACGCCGGCACAGGCAAGATAGATGGCATGTACGTGGGCAACATGAGCGGCTCCCTCATGCAGGAACAGCTTAACATGGGGGCGCTCATGGCCGACGCCTTAGCCAAGCCGGGGCTCCACGCGGTCAGGGTGGAGGCGGGCTCGGCCAGCGGGGGCGTCGCGTTCCACGAGGCGGTTAAGGCTGTGGCCTCCGGGTACAGCGACTGCGTGCTTGTGGTGGGCGTCGAGAAGATGAGCGACGTCCTCCCCGAGGTTGCTGCCAAGAGCCTCGTGATGGAGGAGGAGCAGGAGTACTCGGCCTACACTGGGGTCACCAAGGCGGGGCTCAGCGCCATGCTCCACAGGCTCTACATGGAACTCTACGCGGAGCCCAGCGAGGTGGGCATGATGGCTGTTCAGAGCCACGAGAACGCGGTGGGCTGCAGGCACGCCCAGTACCCGTTCAGGATGAGCATCGAACGCGCCATGGACAGCCCCATGGAGGCGGACCCCATCCACATGATGGAGTGCGCGGGCGTCGGAGACGGGGCAGCCGCCGTCGTGCTTGTCCCGGCTGACGCCGGCGGGGTCGAGGTGGCCGCGACGACGGTAGCCACGGACTACTGCAGCCTCGCCATGAGGGATGACCCGCTTACTTTTGGTGCCGTGGAGAAGGCGGCAGAGAAGGCTTACAAGATGGCTAACGTGAAGCCCGGTGACATCGACTTGGTCGAGGTTCACGACGACTATACCATCAACGGTATCCTCAGCTTGGAGAGCCTCGGTTTCGTCGAGGCGGGGAAAGCCGCGAAGCTGGTGGCCGAGGGAGGCGCAGCCAGAGACGGCATGATACCGACCAACGCTTTCGGCGGCCTAAAGGCGCGTGGCAACCCGCTGGGCGCCACCGGGGTCTACCAGGTCGCCGAGGTCGCCCTGCAGCTCAGGGGGGCGGCGGGAGACCACCAGGTGGAAGGCGCCGAGGTGGGGCTTGCCCAGAACATGGGGGGCCTAGGCTCCACTTGTGCTGTGACCATTCTGAGGAGGCTGGGGCCATGAGCGTGCCACGATACTGGAGAGAGGAGGTGCCCAGGTACCGGCTCCTGGGTGAGGAGTGCACGGGCTGCGGCACCAGGTTCTTCCCGGCGCGGCCCGTGTGCACCGTGTGCGGCTCGACGGAGTTCAAGGACTATAAGCTGGCGGAGACCGGGGAGGTGGTCACGTGGACGGTGATAAGGAACCCGCCCATGGGCTTCGAGAAGTACAGGCCCTACGTGGTTGCGCTGCTGGAGCTGGACGACGGCGTCCGGCTGCTGAGCCAGGTGGTGGACGTGGACCCCGAGGAGGTCCAGGCCGGGATGAGGGTCGAGGCAGTGTTCCGTAGGGTCAAGGAGGACGGCAGCGCCGGCATCATCCAGTACGGCTACAAGTTCAGGCCGATCGTGGAGTAGCCCACACTTTTATAACCGCTGCACCCTTTTCTCGCTCTGATAACGTTGCCTCCACGGACGAAGTATGACGCCATCTCTGAGATCGCTAAGAGGCGGGGCTTCTTCTGGCCCAGCTTCGAGATATACGGCGGCATGAGCGGGTACGTCACCTACGGGGACCTGGGCACCAAGCTGAAGCGGAACATCGAGGCCCTCTGGAAGGAGTACTTCGTGAGGAAGCAGGGTTTCCTGGAGATCGATGATCCCATCGTCAACCCCGAGCGCGTCTTCGAGGCTTCGGGGCATCTGCAGAGCTTCAAGGAGTACTCCTCCGAGTGCAGCCAGTGCGGCAGGAGCTTCAGGGCCGACCACCTGGTCGAGGATAAGACGGGCATGGAGAACGTGGAGGCCATGGGAGGCGACGCCCTAAAGCGCCTCCTGCTGGAGCACAGGGTCAGGTGCCCGGTCTGCGGCGGCGAGCTGAAGGAGCCCACGCTGTTCCTCACAATGTTCAAGACCGAGATAGGGGCCACGGGCGGAGAGGTTGGTTACGCCCGCCCCGAGACCGCCCAGGCCATGTTCCTCAACTACAGGTGGGGCTTCCAGCATGCCAGAGAGAGGCTGCCCTTCGCCCTCGCCCAGTGCAGCAAGGTGATGAGGAACGAGATCAGCCCCCGACGGGGCATGGTCCGGCTCAGGGAGTTCACCATAATGGAGCTTGAGCTGTTCTTCGACCCCCAGGAGCCTGGGTGCCCGTGGTTCAGCGAGGTGAGGGACACACCAATCAAGCTGCACACGGAGGAGATGGAGGCGGGGGGCGTCAAGGAGCCCCTTGAGACCACCGTGGGGGAGGCCGTCGAGGACGGCCTCATACTCACGGAGTGGCAGGGCTACTTCATGGGCGTCAGCCAGCGGTTCATCACCGCCCTAGGCATGCCCCCTGAGAAGCAGCGGTTCAGGGCCCACCTGCCGGACGAGCGCGCCCACTACAGCGCCCAGACCTACGACCACGAGGTGTCCTTCGAGACTTGGGGGTGGATCGAGGTGTCGGGCTGTGCGTATCGGACGGACTACGACCTCAGGAGTCACATGGAGGCTTCAGGCGTGGACATGACGGTGCTCAGGGAGGACGGCACACGGTTCATACCCCACGTGGTGGAGCCCAGCTACGGCCTAGACAGGCTGTTTCTGTCGGTGCTTGAGGCTACGTACGAGCGGAGGAAGAAGCGTAACGTCTTTCACTTGCCGAGGGAGCTGGCGCCCTACCAGGTGGCCGTGTTCCCGCTGGTCACCAAGGACGGGCTGCCCGAGAAGGCGCGGGAGGTACGTGACATGCTCATCGACAGTGGGTTCTGGGTGGTGTACGACGAGGCGGGGAGCATCGGCAGGAGGTACGCCCGGGTGGACGAGATCGGCGTCCCCTTGGCGGTGGCCGTGGACTATGAAACGGTGGACGGTGACGTGCTGACCATAAGGGACCGGGACAGCTGGGAGCAGGTGAGCCTCAGCCTTGGGGACCTCGCCGAGGGGCTGGAAGCCTACTACAAGCGAGAGAAGGAGTTTAGGGAGCTGGGTCCTCCTGTGGTCCGCGGCTAGCTGGTAACAGTGGGCGGTAACTCTGCGTCTTTTTTTCTGGTGTTACTGGGTGGGATACACGCGCGTCGACGAGCTCTTCAAGGTTCTGAGCGACAACGAGATAAGGGGGCTTCGGCAGGGGCTCCTGCACCAACATACCGAGCCCGTTTGACCCCGACGACACCGGCTGGCACCTCATGCTCCACGACGAGGGGCTCTTCGAGGGGAGAGAGGGCGTCTTCAATCGCATCCTGGAGGAGCGGGGCCTGGAGTGGAAGCACGAGGAGTTCCTGGGCTGGACCCACATATCCATCTACAGGCCAGGCTATAAGTTCAAAGGCTGGGTATCAAACATATATAAACCCTAGTCATCAACGATTTTAGCTAACGGTCTTGAGGCCGACGGGGGCGACATCTCGGCGGCCATCCCACTTACAAAGATGCATTTAATAAAAGCATACAGTTAAGGTTTAGACGGTGATAGTGTGAGAGTGAAATCACCAAATAGGAAAAACATCGTAAAAACTCTATTAATTAGCTTTCTGGTGTTGACAGTAATCAATGCAATGACGGCTGCCTGTGCCTTCGAGACCCTCGACGGAAAATACAGTTCAACCGACATCAGTGACATGGACTACAAGGTCTCCCCATACGCTGACCATAAAACACAGATACAAAACGCTGCTAGACCTGCGTCCGCCTCATGGGAAGACATCGTTGATTCTGATACTCCTGACTGGCATGAAGTCACAAGCGGTAGCTATGAGGTTTATATCACCGGCTACGAAGATGCCAATGGCTATCTGGGATATACTTACAATGACCCCGAAGAAGGACCGATCTACGATTCCTCCATCATATGGATCAACGACTGGTACATCGACCAGTCCTACTATGAAGACACAAACCACTTCCAGTGGCTTCTAGGACACGAGATGGGTCACGTCCAGGGACTAGCTCATGAAACTGACTATGGGGCGACGGTACTTATGTATCCATACGACAACGCCTACCTCGATTACGGCGTGTACACCCCGTAGAGCGATGACGAGGACGGCATAGAGGACTTGTACGGGTGATAAACATGAAAAATAACAAGACGCTGTTGTTTGTCGTCGTGCTCATCGCGTTGACGGCGGTAATCGGTGTGACCCAGTTAAGGAAACCCGACTCTGTGGAGCAGACACCCGATATAACAACAGAGGTTGTCTATTCTGATAGCTTCTATCCATCAGAAGACAAGGGGATAACGGTTAGAGCCGTCCCTGAGGACATCGAAGCGATCATTGAACAAGGCGCTCTTCCTAGCAGCGTACTGGAGATAACTACACAGCAGGTGATAGAGGAATCTGATCTCGTGGCCTTCGTCGTCATCACTTCAAAGGGTACATCCTTCTCGAAATATCCTGAACACCCGATCTGTGTCTATAATGCAAGCGTTGAAACAGTCATCAAGGGCCCAGAGATCGAGAGTGAGATACACCTCGTGACCCTTGAGGGATACTTGAGAGAAGACCGATTCGTACGCGCAGAGTCTGAACCCGTCTTCAAGGTTGGTGACAAGTGGCTTCTGTTCATGACAGCTAAAAACTACGATAAAGGACTGGACATGTATCTGTTGAAGGGCTCATATAGGCCGAGGCCGCTAACCAACGTCAAGGTCGAGGACGGCAAGCTCACCGTGATAAGTAAAGAGATTATCCCTAAGCTAGGGATAGATGGGTTAACCGTAGACGAGTTTATACAGATGTACGGCTCATAGACCGTCAAACCGCCGAATCCTTCCCCCATCTCTTGTTTAAATCAACTTCGCTAAAGGCTTCAATGGTGGTGGCGGTGCCATCTCGGAGGCATAGACTGAGAGGGCGAGGGCCCAGAACCTGTCGTCTTTAGTGCCCTCGGGGTGGTTGAACAGGATCTTCCCCGACTTGCTGAGCTCGTATCGCTCCACGTTGAGCTCGGCGAAGAGGTCCGGGTCGTAGGGTATGTGGAGCAGCGGCCTGAGGCCCACGGGGCTGTCGTCGTCCCGGCGGCAGTCCTCGGGGCACGTTATCCTCCACTCGCCGTCTGTGTCTTCAATGTAGCCGCTCCACCCGTATGGGGATAGTCGGCGCAACGTGAAGGGCATCAACTTTACCGACACGACATCCTAGTCTGGGCTGATGCGCTGCATCTCGCCGCCGCCGACTGCATTGATCCTTGACTTGTAGTCTCCTAGGAGCGCCTCCATCTTCTCCTCCGCCTCTTCCAGCGTCGGGGCTTCCAGCACGAAGTCTACCTTGATGGTGTGCACCTTGCCGCGGTCCTCTCCCTCGACAGGGGGCGTCGCCGCATTCTTAATATACACATCAGGGTAGTCCCGCTGCATCTCCCGGTACAGGGGGAAGAAGTCCTTCCACACCATGCTGACGTTATAGGTCCGCCCATAGAAGACGCTGGTGGACTGGCTCTCGATCATGGGGGCGACGTGGGCGTCGAACATGCCCTTCATCTCAGCGGGTACGCCGGGCAACGTGCAAACCGTCTTACCTCCGACATCGACAGCCATCCCAACCGAGAAGCCCACAGGGTTCTGCATCGCATGGCTATCCTCCAGTATCCTCGCCATCCTCCGCCCACGAGATATTGATGACCGGTCGATGATGCCCCGCTTCCTGTACACGGCCTCGATCTTCTGGGCTCCCTCCTCGTCGATGACGGTCTTCCTGCCCAGCGCCAAGCCGATGCTGTCCACGGTGAGGTCGTCCTCGTTTGGACCCAGCCCACCCGTGACCACGATGAAGTGGGCGTCCCGCAGCAGCGCCTCGTTGAGCGTCGAGGCGATCAGCTCAGGCTCGTCGCCGATCATGGTCACCCTTCTGAGCCTAGCGCCCAGCTCGGCCACCCGCTGGGATATCCAGTGGCTGTTCGTGTCCACAATCCTGCCGTAGATCAACTCGTCCCCCGTGGCTATGATCTCGACGTTGACGCTGCCCGTGGGCTTCATATCAATGGATGCATATCCGGCCGCTTATACGCGTTATCCTTAGCCTTATATTGCTCCGTCAGTTGAGAAAACAGGCAAAAGAGGGAGATAGA
>Ga0272441_10003604_pt1 | contig 29227 bp, 18 predicted proteins | sample SSMProp6N_FD_193582 | JGI IMG/M metagenome (GOLD analysis project Ga0272441, IMG submission 193582) | Marine sediment archaeal communities from Little Sippewissett salt marsh, Falmouth, MA, United States - SSM-Prop-6N | ecosystem: Environmental > Aquatic > Marine > Wetlands > Sediment ... | reverse complement strand
ATCACCACCGACCTCGCCAAGAAGAAGGAGCCCGAGTACGACGAGAAGAAGATCCGCGACATCTTCCGCAACACGAAGGAAGTGGAAGCGGAGGAGATGGTCGAGAACCCGGTATTCGTCCACGAGGAGGTCGAGGTCACCGACCACTTCGAGACCGAGAACGACATGGACACCCACACCGCCCGCGGCCAGGAGGATGCGATCTCGGACATTCCTCTCGGCGGCACGGGCGTCGTGGGCAACATAGGCGTGGGCGGCGGTGGGGCCGGATGCTTCGGCTACCGCTCGGGCGGCGGGCGCAAGCGCGCCGTCGCGCGCTTCGGCGGCTCGCGGGCCTCCGAGTCGGCGGTGGACGCGGCACTGCGCTGGCTCGCGCGTCACCAGGAGGCCGACGGCCACTGGGACACCAAGAAGTACGGCCCTAACAAGGACGGCACGCCCGACGCGGGGCTGACCGGCATGGCCGTGCTCGCGTTCCTCGGTGGCGGCCACACCGAGAAGGCGGGCAAGTTCAAGCAGAACGTCCGCATGGGCACCAAGTGGATAATCAGTCAGCAGCAGGGCAACGGCGCCATACACATCAAGGGCAAGCCCTGGTACTGGGCCTACGGCCACGCGCTCTGCGGCCTGGCCCTGGCCGAGGCCTACGGCATGGCGCGCAACCCGCTGGTCGGCTCGGCCGCGCAGAAGGCGGTCGACTACTCCATCAACGAGCACCAGAACGAGTACGGCGGCTGGCGCTACTCGCCCAAGGCCGACCCGTGCGACACCTCCGTGACCGGCTGGTACATCATGCAGATGAAATCCGCGCGCGTCGCCGGGCTGAAGGTCGACGGCAAGACCTTCTCAGGCGCGCAGGCGTGGCTCGACAAAGTCGAGGACAAAGCCGAGTACAAGGGCTACAAGGGGGGCCGCTTCGCCTACCAGCCGGGGCGTGACGTCGGGCAGGTCATGGTCGCGGCGGGCATGCTCGGCAAGCTTTTCATGGGTGCCAAGCCCGACGTCCTCCGCGCGGGAGGCGAGACGCTCCTCGAGAGGCTGCCCGAGTGGGGACAGTGGAAGGTCAACTTCTACTACTGGTACTACGGCACACTCGTCATGTTCCAGATGGGCGGCGACTACTGGAAGGCCTGGAACCCGGCGATGCGCAACACGCTCGTCAAGAACCAGCGCCGGGGCGGCGACGAGGACGGCTCGTGGGACCCCGAAGGCGGCGAGCGCTCCGCCTACGAGAACCGCGTGATGTCGACGGCGCTCGGGGCCCTCTGCCTCGAGGTCTACTACCGGTATCTGCCGATGAACCGGAAGTAGCGCCGCAGCGCCGGCCGAACTGGAGCACACGGGGCCCGGACCCTCCGGGCCCCGTCCCTTTTTCGGGTTGAATCATCCTGCCCCGCGCGTTAAGTTCGCGGACGTCCGCAGTCCCCGGCACTTGGAGACCGACCGATGCCGAAAGCACCCCTCGAGGCGGCCGCGAAGGCCAAGTGGATCTGGTACGACCACGAGCGCAACTACGACCTCATCAACGCCAGGATGCAGGCCCGCCGGGCCTTCACGCTGAAGTCGGTGCCCAAGAAATGCGTCATCGGCGTGACGGCCGACACGCGCTACAGGCTCTACGTCAACGGCGAGTACGTCTGCCGGGGGCCGGCGCGGGGCTTTCAGTCGCACTGGCCCTACGACGAGGTCGACATCGCGCCCTACCTCCGCAAGGGGAAGAACGTCCTCGCGGCTGTCGCCCACAATCTGGGGATCAGCACCTACCGGTACCTGCACCAGGGCTTCGCAGGGCTGCTCGTGTGGGGCAGAGCCGGCGGCAAGCCGGGCGGCGTGGACCTTGCCACGGGCCCCGACTGGCGCGTCAGGCCGGCCCCGGGCTACCGGCGCGTGCGCGCCCGCCTCTCGGTCCAGCAGGGATTCCAGGAGCACTACGACGCCCGCGCCGAGGGCGGCGACGGCTCGTGGGTGAAGCCGGCCTACAGCGAACGCGATGCCGACTGGCGCAAGCCCTGGTGCCTCAACTTCGGATGCATGCCGTGGCACTCGCTCGAGCCCAGGGGTATACCGCTCTTTCGCGAGGAACTGGCCGCCCCCGTCGGCATCGTCTCCGAGTCGTCGGGCTGGTGCGACCGCAGCCACCTCGAGCAGGAGAACCTGGTCCGCCTCTACCTCGACGAGAAGATGAAGTGGCGCGCCTCGGATGCGAAGGCGGCGCGCTCAGCCGAGTGGACTTCGTTCGAGGTGCCGGCCGCCGGCGGCGGCCGCTACCACGCGTTCTGCGTCGACTTCGGGCGCGAGGTGGCAGGCAGCATCCGGATCGGGGCCGCGGGCGCCGCGGGCGGCGAGATCGTGGACTACATCGTGACCGAGGCGGTGGACGGTCACGCTCCGGTCATGTATCCGCCCGAGCAGCAGTGCCACATGGCCTTCGGCAACCGCCTGGTGCTGCGGGCGGGGGCGACCGAGCACGAGATGTTCGACTACTGGGGTTTCCGCTACTGCATCGTGATCGTCAGGAACTCGCGGCGCAAGATGAAGCTGAAGGTGGGGCTGCGGTCCGTCGGCTATCCGCTCGACGTGAAGGCCGCGTTCGAATCGGACAACGAGAAACTCGACGGCGTCTACCGGATGTCCGCATGGACGCAGCAGCTCTGCATGTTCGACGCATACGTCGACTGCCCCTGGCGCGAGCAGGCGCAGTGGTGGGGCGACGCCCGCGTGCAGGCCTACAACACGTTCTACCTCTCGGCCGATGCGAGGCTCCTGGCGCGCGGCATCAGGCAGATTGGAGCGCAGACGGCCCCGAACGGCCTGACCTACGGGCACGCCCCGACGATCGCGCACCACTGCATCCTGCCGGACTTCACCCTCACATGGATCGGCACCCACTGGGACTACTACTGGCAGACAGGCGACATCTCGCTTTGGAAGGAGATGAGCGGAGTCGCCGAGGAGGCCTTCGAGTACTTCTCCGATGCGGAGAGCGGCGGGCTCCTGCCTTACGACGACCGGTACTGGCTCTTCCTTGACTGGGCCGCCATATTCAAGGACGGGTACCCGACGCTCTACAACATGCTCTACGTGATGGCGCTCCGCTACGCGGCGGAGCTCTCGAAGCTCGCGGGCGACCGGAAGCGCTCGCGCGACTACGCTGCCAGGGCCAGGCGCTCAGCGAAGGCCGTCGAGACGAAGCTGTATGACCGCAAGCGGCGCGAGTTTTACGGGGGCTTGTCCTGGAAGAAGAAGCCCGTCCGCAACGACACTCCGCACGCCTACGCGCTAGCGCTGCTGCTCGACTTGGTCCCCGCTCACGCCGACGGTTTCGCCGAGCGGCTGCTGTCCAACGTGCGCGGGGACCATGACCACCCGGTGCAGCCGTCACCGTTCTACATGTACTACATCCTCGAGGCGCTGAAGCGCCGGGGCCACGGGGCCGAGGTGGTCGACTGCGTCGAGCGCTGGTGGGGCGACATGATCGACCGGGGGCTGACGACCTGCGAGGAGGGCTGGAACGCGACCGCCGGACAGGGCAGCCTGTGCCACGCCTGGAGTGCACATCCTATCGTGCATCTCTCGAACATCATGCTGGGCGTGCGGCAGACCGCGCCCGCGTGGAAGGAGATACTCTTTTCGCCGACCTTCACGCACGCGCAGACCGTAAAGGGCAAGGTCGCAACGCCTCACGGGCCGGTCGGATCGGAGTGGCGCGTGACCGACGGCGTGGCCCGCGTGACGCTCAAGCTCCCGAAGGAGATCACGGCGCGCGTGGAGCTGCCCGGCTGTAAGACGAAGAGGCTGCGCGGGCCGAAGAAGGCGAGCTTCGACGTGGTGCTGGGCGGATAGCAGCTACTTCAGCGCCTCCTCGCGCACGGCCTCCTCCTCGAGCCCGGCGCCCACGCAGTACTCCCAGAGCGCCGTGTGGTCAGTGGAGTACTTCCTGGCGACGCCGTAGAATCGCTTGGCCGACAGGCCCGACCACTTGACCTTCACCTCCAGCCCGCGGGCGCGGACGCCCAGGCCCTCCTCGTCGGCCCCGGTGACCCTGGCCCTCGTTGGCTTGCCGGCGATGTCGACGTAGACTCGGGCCTTCCTGCCCGCCGCGGCGCCCTCGATGACGGCCTTGCGGAGCTCGGCGTAGCGCTTCTCGGCAGCGGCCTTCTGCTCAGCCGTCGGACCGTCCGGCTTCGGCGGGGGCGGCACGCGCCTGGTGCCCTGAGCGCCCGGACCGTCCTTGGCAGCGACCACCGTTTCCTTCGCCCCCGTCGACTCGTCCACGCCCTCGGGGCGCGGGCCGTACTTAGGCGCCGGGGCGCCAAGCTCGCGGGCGCCCATGTCCGGCGCGCGGCCCCTGAAGCCGTCATTCAGGTTGGGGAGCACGACCCCCGCGTCGACCGCCCCGCTGCTAGGGCTCAGATCGAATTCGGCCGGCTTCACCGTCTCGGAGCTCTTGGAGGGGACCGCGACGGGCTTGGCAAAGAACGGGGCGTCGAGCATCCTCCCGTGGACCTCAATGCCGTCCCTCGCCGCGCCCTTGACGTTCGGGTAGTTGACGTTGGATATCTTGAAGCGCCCCTTGCCGGGGCCGTAGCCGTTGTAGTCGAGCTCGACGTTGGTGTTCTTCGACGTCCAGTCGCTCATCTGGGCGCCCGTCCCGACGAAGAGGTTGTTCTTGATGACGTGGTCCTTGACGGGCGCTCCCAACCAGACCACCAGCGCCACCCCCTGCCTGACCGATGTGTTATGGAACATCAGCACGCCCGAGGGACCGTTGTGCAGTTTGAACGGGCCGTAGCTGGTGTTGAATATCTCGTTCCCGAAGATGTAGACCGGCCCGCCGTAGATGGGCTGGACGCTGATGCCGATGCGCGCGTTGACGATGCGGTTGCGGAAGGCGCGCGTGTTGCGGTCCGAGTAGTCGAGCTCGATCCCGTCATCGGTGGCCACGCTGATATCGTTGTTGTAGAAGTCCATCGACACCGACGGGTTCCTGAAGGTCGATATAGCGTCGCCGTAGCCGGTGAACTTGTTGTGGCAGACGACATGGCCGGAGCCGATCAGTTCGATGGCCTCCTGGCCCTCGATGCCCTTCGCCGGCCAGTTGCACGGGCCCTCGAAAACGTTGTCGGAGATGTAGAAGTCGTACCCCGGGCTGTCCTTGGTCGTGCAGCGTATGCCCTTGTCCATGCCGGCGAAACGGCAGCGCCTGACGACCAGCCCGCGCGTGCCGCTGTGGGCGCGGATGGCGTCGTGGGCGGCTTCACGGAAGGTCACGTTCTCGATGAAGAGATAGGCAGAGCCCGAGGCGTAGATGGGCGTCTCCCTCCCCGAGCCCTCGATGAAGACCTCGTCGCGCGAGACCCCGCGGATCACCACCGGCTGCTGCGGGGTGCCCCTGGCCTTTATGTAGAACGGGCCCTTGTAGACGCCCTTCTCGAGGAGCGTGATCTGCCCCGGCCGCGCCGAGGCGAGGGACTGCCCCGGCTTGATCCTGCGGACCGGCATGTTGGCCGGATACTTCGGCACAGGGCGGGTGCTCGAGACGATCTTCTTCGTGGCCGAGCCGCCGTCCGGGTCTTCCAGCGCCAGCTCGATCTCGTACGCGGTGCCGGGCTTCAGGTCGAATATCGAGCCCGCGAAGGCGCGCGACACGTTCTTGGGGCAGTTGCCGTCGCCGTTCAGGTTCTTGGGGTGTATCCGGAAGAGCGGCAGCGCCGCCCTCCATGCGTCGTCTGCCGCGCCCTTCGGGCGGAACCGCACCTTGACGGCAGCGTTCTCGTTGTCGTCGCCCGTGTAAGGCCAGTGCACTCCCAGGCAGAGGACCGTCGGCGGGTCGGCCTTCGCCGTGCCGGGGCTGATCGCGTTCTCGGCGCGGATGACTCCGGCCCTCAGCAGAAGCAGTCCGGCCGTCACCACGAGCGCCCTTCTCATTCACACCTCCCAGACCATCATGCGCCGGTCAGATCATGCACCTTGAAGTTCTCGTAGTAACCCTCGCTGTCGTAGACCTGGCGAAGGCCGAGCTTCCCCTCTCCGTAGACGCCGCCGTTGAGGGCGCCGTCGTCGGTGTGATCCATGAAGGTCCTGCCGCCGACCTCGAGCCTGATTCGTCCGGCCTGCTTCGTCAGCACCACATGCGCGGTCTCGCCGGCCGGCAGCAGCGCGTCGATCTCGCGGCTGACGAGCAGGTTCTTGCCGATGTTCTTCCTGAAGTTGCAGTTGGCGTTCTCGTTGCGCCTGTAGGAGATGTGGTAGCAGTTGATGCGCTGACCGTTCCGCCGGTCCGACGGATCGGGCCCCGTGTACTTGTCGAAGTCATCGTAGTCGGCCCACGAGCCGTGGGGCATGTAGTTCTCGAAGAGCTCCTCGCCGAGGATATCCTCCCCATTCACCCCCTTTGCGCAGAAGAAGATGAGGAAGAATCCGCTCTCGGAGACGGGCGTGAAGTCGTACTCGGCGCGGAAGTCGGCCGGCAGATCCTCGCGAAACCAGACGTACTGGCCGACCTTGGGGCCGCCCCAGTCGGTCTTGACGTGAAGCCGCCCGTTCGTCACCTCGACGAGATAGGGCCCCTCCGACTGCCAGTTCGCCAGGCCATCCGCGAAGTCCTCCGAATGGACGAGCTTGCCCCCGCCTCCCATGAGTCCCCCCTCACTTCTCATCCGGCAGCGCGATGCGGATATCGAAGGGCTCGAACCGAATGGAGTCGAGCACCTCGATCTCAGTCACGTCGAAGAAACGCTTGTTAGCGATCTTAAAGCGGACGTGACGGGCGCGCACGGGCTTTTCGAGTATCAGCCGGTGGGTGACGCCCCGCAGGTGCTCGTCGTCGGGGATCATGTGGTTGATGGGCACCTCGCGCCAGAGGACGGACGTCTTCAGTTCACCGAGCGGCTTGAAGCTCTTGCCGTCGCCGGAGACGAGCACCTCGATCCTGTCCTTTACCTCGCCCTTGAGGGCGTCCCAGCCGGGGTAGCCGTGGCAGTTCAGGCCGAAGCTGGCGCACGAGACCTCGTCGCCCAGGTCGAGGTCGATGACCGGGTTCGTGCCCGAGCCCCAGATCGCGCCGTACTTGTAGGAGTTGCCACCGCTGAAGGGCGGGCCCACGACGCCGTCGGCGAGCTTCGTGCCGTCGGGGTCGCCGGCGCCCCAGTTGGTCATCGAGGGGACCGAGAGCTTGTACTTCTTGCCGACCGCCATGTTCTTTCCATAGGTTACCCACCTGTCCGTGAACTTCCGGCCGCCCGGGTCGTTGCCGTCGGAGTACCCGTACCTGACATCGTCGACCGCCCCCTTCAGGTTGACCCTGAGCGACTCCATGACCGGGTGGTCGGCGCCGCCGACGTTGACCGTGTACCTGAACGGGACCTTCGTCACGAGCTGCGTGTGGCTGCGCTCGACAAGCGAGCGGTCGGCCCCGCGCTCCTTCCACTTGAAGGTCACCTCGACAGGCTCGAACCCGGCGCTGAGGGGCAGGTGGTTGGCCTCCATCCGGACGGCGTAGATGCTCGTGGCGCCCTGTGTATTGCCGGTGGAGTTCATGAGGTATTTGACCCAGACCTGCCGGTGGCCGCGGGGGATATTAACTGTCTCGTAGTGGATGACGTCCCACGGTGAGCTGGTGTCGGTGAGGGAGTAGCTCTTCGTCCAGTTCTTCCCGTCGAAGGAGTGCAGCGTATCGATGCGGCTGCCGGCGGCGCGGTTGAAGTAGCGGCCGCCATAGGTGATCGACGTGATGTCGCGCGGCGCGTCCATGCGATAGACGACGTAAGCGTCCTCCTTGGCAACGGTCGGGAAGATGACACCCCGGTAGCCCATGTGCTTGTCGAGGCACCCGATGTTCTTCTCCTCGACGACGTGCTGCTTGTACCTGCCGCCCTGGAGCTCGGGCCAATACACGATCGAGTCCGTCTGATCGCCGGTGCTGACGTAGACGACGTTCTTGCCCACGTTGAACTTGGGCAGCGTCTTCGAGTTGACCTGCGTCACCGTGTCGATCTCGAGCGACCTGAGCGTCACGGCCGAGGCCGAGCGCTCGCCCTTCATCACGGCCTTCACCAGCACCTCGTAGGCGCCGTTCACCTCCTCGACGAGCTTGACGCCGGCCCGCACGTCGCCCGTGGCCCCGGCCTTCCATATCTCCTTCCAGTGGAGCCCGTTGTCGGTGCTGATGAGCATCGAGGCCAGGTCGCCGTTTCCCTTGCGGCCGAAGACGGCCCTTATCTCCTGGGAGGTCACGACGTTGGCGCTCTGCACCTTGAAGACGGCCGAGCCGACGGCCCCGGCCTTCGTCGGAGCGAGGCCCCCGCCCCGCGCCGCTGTCACGTTCTCTGAATCGTGAAGCGCAGCCTTCCACCCCCTCGCGCCGAGGTCCGGCCTGAAGCTCCACGTGCCGTTCGCGCGGATGCGGTAGCGCGGGTTCTCCCACTCGGGATCCTTCGACTTGTCCCGTATGCCGGGGTTGGGGGTGTAGTATGCCGGGTGGCATCTGTGGTTGCGCTTGGTGACTTCGCCCTTGTCCTTGTCGAGCCTGTGGTAGTAGCGGGTGTAGACCTCGTTCTCCTTCAGGTTGAGGATGTAGCGGTGGCCGCTGTCCCAGTCGTAGTAGTAGTAGCGATACTTCAGATACTTCGGGGTGAAGCAGCCATACTCCTCCGTGAGAGAGCGCATACAGTCGGCCCCGATGAGGAACCCGTTGGGGCTTGTCGCAGTGAGACAGTGGTACTTGGCGATGTGGCCGGGCTCAGTCTTGCCGCCCGAGGCGGCGCAGGCGCCGTCCTTGCCGATATCCGCGACCCCGGCGATGGTCTTGCCGTCGCAGAGCGTGTAGAGCGCCGACAGCGAGTTGTCATAGCAGTGCCACTTACCCCCGTACTCCACCTCGCTGACCGTGTGCCTCGTGATGTCCCAGTACTTGTGCTTGAGCCCCATCGCCTCCCAGATCGCCTGATTGATGCCGCTGACGGTCGAGCACATGGTGAAGCCGTAGTCGTTGAACTGGCGGATCGGGTCGGCGAGCGCTAGCCCGTGGAGCTTCATCGGCGTCGTCTGGCGCCGCGCGATGTGGACCCAGTAGAACATCGCCCAGCACTTCTCCTCCGGCGTCGCCCACTTCGAGGTGACCGAGTGGACCAGCGACGGCAGGTCGTAGTAGTCCGGCGACGCGTCAGTGACAACTTTCAAGTTGCAGACGTCCGCCGCAGCAATCGCGCCCGCCGCCACGAGCATCAGGCCAAGGCCGGCCGCCCTCTTTGACGACATCATATGAGCATCCTCCATGGGTCCCCGTCTGTTATCTCCCGTAGTGGGCCGATCGTTACACGGAATCTGCCGTCGCGATGCTGTAACGGCATCCGCCGGCGCCAACGAACAGGGCCGGGCTCACGCCCGGCCCCGTGAAGCCGCGAGAATAGGCCCAGACAGTCAGTCGTTGGCCCCGGCCGTCTTCTTGCGCGGGCCGTAGTGGGGCAGCTCGGAGCCGAACTCGTAGGCCCCGAGGTCCGGCGCCTCGCCCTTGAAACCGTCGTTGATGTTGAAAAGGCGAGCCCCGGCATCGACGGCCTTTGACTCCTCCGAGAGCCGCAGGTCGTTCTCCTTGATCGGGTGATGTTTCTTGACGTCCTTCGGGCGCATGTCCCCGGCCTTGAAGACCGTGGCGGGGTCGAGCCTGACAGCGTTGCGGTAGACGGGGCCGTTCTTCAGCTCCGCCATGGTGTCGTAGCGCTTGCGGTTCCACTTGATGAACTGCTTCCACTCGCCGCCGTAGCCGTCGTAGTCGAAATCGCAGCGCTTCATGGGGGCCGTGCTCTCGTATCCGTAGTTCGCGCTCGTGCCGACGAAGATGTTATTCCGGTAGACGCAGTTCTCGACTGTGGCGCCGCTCCAGAGCACCAGCGGCATGCCCTTCTTCACCGAGGTGTTGTGGAGCATGAGGCACCCCGTCGAGCCGTTGTGCATCTTGAAGGTCTCGACCTGCAGGTTATACATCACGTTGCGGAAGATGTAGATCGGGCCGCCGAAGGTCGGCTGCGTGGTGATGCCCTGGAAGATGTTCGTCATTCGGTTCTCGAAGCAGCGAACGTTGTGGTTGGAGTAGTCGCACTCGATGCCGTCGTCGGTCATGGTGTCTATCTCGTTCCGGTAGATGTCGATGGCAGCGCACATCTCGGAGCGGAAGGTGTCGATGGCGTCCGCGAAGCCCTTGAAGTGGCTGTAGCGGATCGTGTGCCCCATACCGCTGATCTGTATGCCGCGAGCGCCCTCGATGCCTTTCGTCCGGGGCCACGTTGACGGGCCGGTCATGCTGCAGTCCGATATGTAGATATCGAGGCAGGGCTTGGCCCTGGTATGCCGGGTGGCAGTCCAGCCGTACTGGGTCTTGTACGTCTTCACCCGGCGGAAGACGGTGCGCTGCCCCTCGTGATTGACTATTCCCCACTTCGCATGGCGGACCGACAGGTTCTCGAGCCAGACGTCGTGGACTCCGCTCATGCTGACGCCGCGCTCGGGGGGCTTGGCGTGATGAGAACCGTCGATCACGGCCTCGCCGTCGCCCGCCCCGCGCCAGACGATGGGCTTGCCGGGCGTGCCGTTCTTGGTGATGGTCCAGGTCGCCTTGTAGACGCCCTTGCGGACGAGGAACAGGTCGCCCGGCTTCGCCGCCGCATCGGCGGCCTTCAGCCCCTTGAATGGGTCGTCCTCGGTGCCGGTCCCGCCGCCGTTGCCGGGGGCCACGTAGAATGTCCTCAGCGGCAGGCCCTCGCCGAGCTTCGGTTCCGGCTTGGTCTTCATCCTGACGATCTTCTCGGTGTCGCCGCCGTCGGGGTCGATGAGGTTCAGCTTGAGCTCGTATTCGGTGCCCTCGTCGAGATAGAAGACCGAGCCGGCGTAGAGCGTCTCGCCATCGGCGGGAGCGCTGAACTTGCTCCACTTGGGACCCGTCTTGAAGAGGTCCATCCCGCGCTTCCACTCCGCGGCCTCGGCATTCGGATCGACGGCCGGCTTGCGGTAGCGCACCTCGACGCGGCCGTTCTTGTTGGCGTCGCCCTTGACGTACCACCGGACGCCCAGGCAGACGAGCGTCGGCCGCTCCTTCACGAGCCTCCCCGGCTCGGACCCGTCCCCGGCAAAGGCCGCGCGCACGAACAGCACGCCTGCAACCGTCAGAATCCCGACGAATCTCCGGTCCATATCAGGGACCTCCTTGCGCATGGGGCCAGAAGACGACACTCTCACAGCGCTCCCGCCATTATAGCCCCAGATCATCGGGCTGACCAGCCGAAGGGGCCGTTGCAGGCACTGCGGCTCAGTTGGCGCCGAGCTTCCTCAGCTTCTCCAGTGCGAGCCCCGCTCCCTCGGTATTGGGGTACTTGCGGATGACCTCCAGGAGCTTCGCACGGGCCTCGTCGCGCATGTTCGCCCTTATGAAGTTGTCGGCGATGTTGAGGAGGCCCCTTGCCTTCTGCTCGTCCGAGCGCGGCTGCGGCGCCCGGCGGGGCGTGCGCTGCGCCTCGGGTCTCGCAGACGCGCGAGGTGAGGCGGGGGCGGCCGCCGCTTTGGCCTTGGGGTCGAGCTCGAGGATGATGGACTTCATGAGCGGCGCGGCGCCGCAGTTGATCCTGTAAGTCTCCTCGGGCTTCGTGGCCGTGCGGACATGCTGCTTCGGCTGGCCGTTCTCCTCCCAGACATACGTGATCCTGACGGGCCAGAAGCCCGCGTCCGGCTCGACGTAGTCGGCGCATATGCACATGTCAAAGATGTATGTCGTATTCCTCTGCTGGCCGTCGAAACGCACGAGGGCCTTACGGATTCCTTTGGGCACGTCTCCAAAAGTGACGTACTCACAGTTCCCGGGGGTGGGCCCGGCCGCTCTGCCCGCTTTCTTCCAGCTCTTGCCGTCGTCGAAGCTGACCAAGTAGTCCCAACCGTCCGTCGCGCCGCGAGCCCTGTAGTGTGTGCCGAAGCGCAGCCGGACCATGTCGCCCGGAGTCTCGACGGGGAACGTGACGGAGCCCTTGCCCGCAGTCATGCCGATGCCGTACTGGGTCTGGGCGGCGGCCTCGAAGACCGGGCGGTGCTCGGTGATGTTGAGGGCGTTGCCCTTCGACCCCAGCCCGCAGCGCCCCTCGATGGTGATGGTGTTCTCATTCGCAGATGCTGCCGAGAAGGTGATGGTGTTCGATCCGGCCGCGAGGGCAGGCAGCGCCCTCTGCGAATGCTGGATGTCGTGGCGGACCGCCAGCGTCGAGAGCCCCGTGCCGCCGCCAGAGAGCTCCAGCTTCAGGCGGTAGTCGTAGAGCCTGTAGGTGAGCTTCTTCAGGTCGATTTTGAAGGGGCCGGCCTCGGTGACCGAGGCTATCTCCTTCCACTCGACCCCGTGGTTCCGCGACATGAGCACCTTGATGGAGCCGCCCGCGCCGATTGACGCAACACCGGTCAGCTCCCCGCCGAGGTAGACGTAGCTCGACGCCATCCGGAGGTCCAGCACGCCCTTCTGTCCCGCCGCGGCGACGGTCACTCCGCGAGCCGAGTCCTTCAGGTTCTCGACCTCCATCGCTCCGGCGCGGTACCTGCCGCCCGACAGCGGCACGACGTAGATGTGCTCGCCGTTGCCGACCCGGCCGGGCGCGATGTCGCCGTACTTCGGCGCGTAGCGCATGTCGCCCTTGCCCACCTGCGCCTTCGTGATCGAGTGGTTCGCCTTCGTGTCCATGTCGACGTGGAGACCCTTGTTGAACCAGTTGCGGATTACCTTCTCGCCCTCGCGGAGCCTGATGTTGAGCTGATAGCCCTGGGAGTAGCCGTATTCGAACACGAAGTTCCTTGAGCCATCGTGGCTCATCAGGGAGTACCAGCCGTGAGTCGCGGCAGGCAGCCATCCGTTCTGGCTGAGGAACTTCGTGGAGGCGATGAGAGCCGGCCCCTTCTTCCAGCCCCAGTTCCTCATGAACTCGCGCTGCTTCCGCTCGTTCTTCATCTCGGGATGGGCGTCCAGCCACTGCTTGACGGCGCTCTGAAACTCTTTGACCGAAACTATGTTGCCGTTGGCCTCCTCGAAATAGCACAGGAGCGACGCATCGAGGTAGTGCCACTTGCCGCCCCAGAAGACCTCCGGCACGCTGTGCCGCTCGATGCCGAGGCCGCGAGCCTTCATGCCGATTGAGCGCGCGAACTGCTCGATGTGGGAGGCGACGCAGCAGCACATCCCGTAGCCGTAGACGTTGAAGTTCTTTATCGCATCGTGAACGTTGCTTGTCATGTGCTCGTTGGGCGGATTGGTCTGGTGGCGGAACTTCACACACGACTCCCAGATGGCTAGGCCCTTCTCCTTGTCCGTCATGCCGGGCTTGATGAAGGACTTCTTCCACGCCTCGATGCTCGAAACATCTTCGATCTTGTCCGATACGACCTTCACGTTGCAGACGGTGCCGAGCTGTCGGGGGCCGACGACCGTCTGCTCGCCCTTGGCCAGGTTCATCTCGCCCCATGCGCCGCTGAGCGCCACCGCCCCCGCCAGAACGTGCACGAACATTCTCTTCGCGGACATGTCTCCTCCGATCCCTTCGATCAGGCCCACCGTGAAGCTCGTTCCCGTCACTGCGACCGTGCCGGCCGAGGTGCGAACCCCGAAGCTGCCGGCGCCGGAGTCCACCTTGCACGTCACCGTGCCGCCGGTGAGTTCGATCCCCTCGGCGCGCTCGCGCCCGGCCACTTTCAGTTCGCTGCCCGGTGCCATCTCGACAGTGCAGTACCCCCCGAGTTCCAGGGTCGCCGCGCCATCCCCGGCAATGAGCACTGCGCCGCGCCGGACCTGCCCGCCCCCGGCCACCCGGAATGAGCCGGTCGCCCGGGGCGCGGGATAGCGGGAGCTCTCCGCCCTCCAGATGAGGCCCGCCACGACAAGTATCGCCGCTGCGGTCAGAGCCACCGCGCGCTTGAGCCACGCGATCGGGCGCCCGGGACGCCGACGCTCCCTGCGCGGAACTTGCAGAGCGCGCGCGGACTCGGCCGCGACCCGGTCGGATTCTGCCCTCAGCTCGTCGCTCAGCCCCTCCGCGGACAGGAGGTCGCGGAGGGCCCGGCTGTCGAAGGTGCGCCGGACGAACTGGCGGACGTTGTCGCGGCTCGAGCGGAGCCACTCCAGCAGTTCGCGCTCGCCCTCGGCGCCCAGCTCGCCGTCGATATACGCGTCGATGAGGCGCTCGGCGTCACGCATCACTGGGGACCTCCGGATGCGATGACGCGCTCGACGCACTCGCCCAGCGACGCCCTCAGGCGGCTGAGCTGCACCCGCACAGTGCCCGCGGCCATCTCCAGCATCTGCGCGATCCTGCCCGGCTTCAGCGACTTCTCGTACCGCAGCTCCAGGAGCTCACGGGCGCGGCCCTTGACCTTCTTCAGGCACCGCGTGAGCGCACGGCCCCTGTCCTCCAGTTCGGGCGAGAGCTCGTCGTAGACGTCAGCCACGGCGTCCATGAGCTCGCCGTGATAGGTGATGAAGCTGCGCGCGTGAGACCGGCGCGCCGAGAGGATCTCGAACTTGGTGACGCCGAGGGCCCAGGCCACGAATGAGCGCGCCGGGTCGTAGTCGCCGAATTTCCTCAGGAGCACTACAGCCACCTCCTGCAGCACGTCCTCGGCCTCGTGCGCGTCCGGCATCATGGAGTTGATGTAGCCGGCCACCACGGGCTGAGCCTGCGTCCAGTACCGCATGAACCGTTCGTTGTCGACCATGTCTCTCCGCCCTGTCTCTTCCGCCACGGATGAATCGTTACACGGATTCTGATGAATCCAGAGAACACACCCACGGGGGCGCAGGTTACATCATCGTTACTCCGGAGGCAATGGAATGTGGCCGTCATGCGCCCGGCGGGCCCGGTCAGAGCTCCAGGCCGCGCTTCTCGGCCTCGGCCGTGAGGGCCTCCAGCTGCTTCTTCTGCTGCCGGACAGAGTCGTAGAGCGACTTGTCGAGCTGGCCCATGGCCTGCTTCTGCCTGAGCTTGGCCTCGTCGCGCCGAAGGGCGTCCTTCAGCTCCCCGATGAGGTCCACTATCGCCTCGTCCTTCATGGCGGCGATGCGGCTCTCTCCTCCCTCCTCGGGCTCGCGCGTGGCAGCGGCCGCCCGGGCGCTCCGGGCGATCTGGGCCTTGATCCGGGCGGCGGTCGCCTCGCCGGCGTAGGTCTCGGCGTGGGCGTAGAGAGTGCGCTCCTCGTCCGTCTTGAGCTTGTCGTGATAGGTCCGCAGCACCCGCTCGAGCAGCGTGCGCGCCTTGTTGCGGTAGAACGGCTCCTTCCGGATGATGTAGGTGAGGGCCATGTGGACCTCGGAGTCGATGTCCAGCTTCTCCGACATCTTCCAGGCCGACTCGAAGGCGCTGCAGGCCTCCTGGTATTTGGCGATCCCCTTCTGCGCGACTGCGCTGGCGGCCTTCGCGCGGTCGGCAGCCCTGCGCATCCCGCCGCGGTCCTTCCGGCGCCTGGCAGCGGAGTAGTTCTTCAGCTCGCGGCGGTAGACCTTGATGTACTCATCCCGGTACTGCTGCGCGCGCTCGAAGCGTGCGTGCCCGAGCTTCCGGTGGCGGCCGGCCGTCGCCTTCGCGGCGATGGCCTCGGAGTACTTGGCCGCGGCGGCGTCGAAGCGTCCCGCCGCGTAGGCACGGTCGCCCTCGACCACCAGCTTCTCGTCGGGGCCGGCCCCCTCGCGGAGGCCCTTCGCTGCATCGGCCTTCGCGCGAGCGACGCGCTGGAAATGCTGGGCGCGGCTTATCGCCTTGAAGGCGACGTCGTGCACGTCCTTGTACTTGTCGGCCAGAGCGAAGAACCGCGCGGCGACGCTCACGTGGTCGTCGGGGTTTGACTTTGCGTAGGATTCGGCGCGCGCGTAGGCCGCCTCGGCGTCGACGGTGAGGTCCGCCGCCGGTTTCTTCTCGGGCTCGGGCTTTTTCTCGGCTGGCGAGGCCGGAGCCCTGGACGCGGGGCCCGAGCCGCCGAAGAGGTCGAGCGGCATCGTGCGCCGGGTCCAGAAGATCAGGCTGTTGAGGTCGGTCTGGAGTTCGCCCGCAGGCGTGCCCTCCGCCGCGCCCTCGACCTTGGCACGCGCCCCCTCAAACTTCTCGAGTGCCGCGATCGACCCGGCGTGCAGGTCTCCGCCGGGCTGGCGGGCGGCCTTGAGAATCTTCAGGCCCTCCTCCCGCAGTGCTCGGGCCTCGTCCAAGGCCGAGCCCTGCGCTGCGGTCGACCACGCCAGAGCCGCCAAGGCGAGCGCGCCGGCAGCCGTCGTTCTCTTCATCATCTTCGCCCCCGAGCGCCCGGCCGGGGCCCGCCTATCTGCGGGCCTTCTCCCTCTCGGCCTCTTCCTCGAGGCCGCTGCCGACACAGTACTCATACAATGACGCATGGTCCTGCGAGTACTTCCTCGCTATTCCGTAGAACCGCGTCGGAGCGAAGGCCGACCACTTGATGGTCACCTCGAGCCCCCGCGCCGAGACGTTCACTCCGTCCCCGTCCGCCCCCAGCACCCTTGCCCGCGTTTGCTTGCCGGCCATGTCGACGTACACGCGGGCGCGCCGTCCTTCCGAGGCGCCCTTGATGATCTCGGCCTTCAGCTTGGCGAAGGCCTTCGCGGCGGCAGCCTTCGCCTCCGCCGACGGGCCCTCCTGCTCCTTCGCGCCGCGGGTGCGCTTCGCCTCTGCCGATGCCGGCGGCGCGACCGCGTTCTTCCCCGGTCCCCCGCCCGGGCCGGTGGTGAACTCCGCGCGCTCCGCCCCCAGCTCGAAGGCTCCGATATCCGGCGCTCTGCCCTTGAAGCCGTCGTTGATGCCGCGGATAACGGCACCCCTGTCGATGCAGGGGCTGTCGGGCTTGGGCGCGAGGTCCACGGCCGCCGCGGCCCTGGTGAAGCTGTAGTCGCCGTCATAGCTCGGCGTGTAGTTCTTCGGAAGAGAGACACCAAGGCCAATGGGCGTGCGGAACTTGGGGTTTGCGTAGATGCCGTTCTTCTCCTGGCCGGTGGCCTTGCGGAAGGCCTCTATGGTGTCGAAGGTGCCGCTCTTCGCCGTGTTGAAGCGGCGTATGGGCTTCGACGGCACGTTGAAGTAGCAGTTGTGGTCGAACTCGCACCCCTTGCGCCAGTTTCCTATCGACCACTCGGCCGAGACGAAGGCGTTGTTCTTCAGGACCTTGTTGCCGGTCGGGATGTCCGGCGCGAAACGGACGCCCGTGCCCGTGCCTTCCCTCAGCAGGCAGTAGGCCGAGTTGTGGTAGCAGAAGGTCCAGCCGAGCGAGACACTGTTGCCGACGTTGAACTTGAACATCATCGTCTTGAAGGTCGCGTCGTTGCGCGTGACGTAGAAGGGCCCGCGCTCGATCGGCGCCAGCGATATCGCCGTCCAGCAGTTGCGTATCCTGTTGCCGTGCATGCGGTAGTTTACGCCGCCGCCGTCAGGCTCGAGCGCGTCGTCGCCGGCGTCCCACAGGTCGTTGAACATGATGTCCGTGTCGCGGTTGCGGTCGATGCGCTCGACCTGCTGCCACGAGGATATGACGATGAGGTCGAACCAGTCTATGACCCTGTTGTAGCAGTAGGAGTTCCCCCGCCCGCCCGTGCCGGCAATCCCCTGGCGCGGGTAGCCGCTCTTTTTGATCGCCCCCCAGGCGAAGTCGTGCAGTCCCTCCTCGTAGATCAGATTCCGCCAGACGGCGTTGTCCCGGACCCCGTCGCCCTTGAGGAAGACGCCCCAGGCCGAGCCGTGGATGACGTTGTCGATGAGGATGCAGCCGCGCGCGTCGTCTCCCAGCCGGACGCACGCGTCGCCGTAGTTGCGGATCTCGAAGCCGCGCACCACGACGTTCCGCGAGCCCGTCAGCCAGATGCCGTAGTTGTGCCTGCCCACCCGGTACTCGTGCTCGTTCGGGTCACCGCCGTCGCCGGTCGTCACATAGAGCTTCTTCGCCGGCTGGTCGTACCACCACGCGCGCTTGGGGCCGAGTGCCGCGGCCTTCAGGTCCCTCAGAGACTTGTAGCGGAACGACCTCTTGCCGTCCTGAGCCACGTACCCCGCGTAGCCGCGCTTGAAGTCGACCGAGGCGACGTAGACGGCGCCGTCCGACTTCTTCCACGCCCCCGAGCCCTTCTTGATACCGATGGAGCTGTCGAGCACCGGCTTCTCGCCCGGGGCCGCCATAATGACGATCGGCCTGCCCGGAGCGCCCTTCAGGCCGCCGAAGAGACTCCCCTCCGGGTACACGCCGCTCATGGCGAGGATGACGTCGCCGGGCTTCGCAGCCTTGGCGGCGCGCGCGAGCGTCCTGTAGGGAGCGTCAGCGGTGCCGGTGTTCGAGTCGCTGCTCCCGGGCGAGACGACCAGGCGCCGGCCCCCGGCGGGCTCGAGAAGCATCTTCTTCGTGCGCGTCTCACCAGGGAGCGGCGGCAGGTCGCCCGTGTCGGCGTCGCTGAAGGTCACCTTCACCTCGACGGCGGTGCCCTCGTCGAATGGCCAGATGCTCGCCCACACGAGGCGCCTTTTGCGGTCGTACGTCATGTCGACGCCGTTACGCCACTCCTCGGCGCCCTTCACGCGCCAGACGAAACTGCACCTGGAGTTGCGGTTGTCGTCCCCCGAGTACGCGACCTCGAGACCGACGGCGCTCCATGTCGGATAGAGCTCGAGCCTGCCCGGGCTGACGGCGTCGGCGGCGAGAGCCGGGCTCGCGGCGCAGAGAGCTGCCATCGCCGCCAGAAGGCCTGTGTTTCTCATGCAGAGGATCCCCAAAGCGGCGAAGCCGTCCCCAGTACTGGACTACACCGAAGCCAAGGCTCCGGACTTGCGGGGCCGTCCATGCCCAAGCCTGACTCTAAGAGGATACGCGGCCGACACGGGCTCGGCAACCACAACGAAACCCCGGCCTCTGGTGGCGGGGCTACCTGCGCGGCTTCTCTCTCTCGGCCTCGTCCTTCAGGCCACTGCCGAGGCAGTACTCGTAGAGGGCCTGTCGATCGCGCGAGTACCTCCTGGCGATGCCGTAGAAGCGCTCGGCCGTGAGCTCCGACCACTTCACCATCACCTCCAGGCCGCGCGCAGACACCTTCACGGCGACATCGTCCGCGCCGATCACCCTCGATCGCGTTGGCCTGCCGGCCATGTCGACGTAGACGCGGGCGCGGCGACCTTCTGAGACGCCCTTGATGATGGCGGCCTTCAGTTCGCCGTGGCGTTTTAGGGCAGCCGCGAGCTGCTCGGGGGTTACCCCCTCGACCTTGGCGACGGCGGGACCTTGGGCCCCCGCAGCCCCCCCTGCCGCAGGAGCGGGGTCCTTCCGGGCGGCGAGTTCCGCCCTGCGCTTCTCGTAGACCGTCAGCTCGTCCATCCCTTCCGCCCGCGGGCCGTAGTGGGGCAGTTCCTGGTCGAGCTCGTACGCGCCGAGGTCCGGGGCCTCGCCCCTGAAGCCGTCGCCGATGTTCGGCAATGCCTCGCCGCCGTCGATGGCGGCGCCCCCCGGCTTCGGCCGGAGGTCCGGCGGCTCGTGCTTCTCGGTCACCGCCGGGAACTTGACGTCGCCGGCGAAGACCGAGATGTCGACCACCCGGGAGTGTTTCTCGAAGCCGGTCTTCTCGCTGAAGTCCTTGAGGCTCGTGCCCTTGTACTTCGCGCCGTCCTTCGTGAAGGCGATTTCGCCCTTGTTGTAGCCGTTGTAGTCCAGGTCGCACCCGACGAAGCTGCCCCACGACTCGATGGCACGGGCGCCGTTGCAGATGAACAGGTTGTTCCGGAAGTAAGCGTTGCGCACCGGCGAGCTGGTGTAGTGCAGCAGCGCGGCGCGGCCGCCCTTGGCTCCCTCGGCATTCCGAACGACGGTGTTGTGAATTATCACGAGCCCGGATGGCTTGTTGTGCATCTTGAAGGGGGAAGCCGCTATGTTGTACATCACGTTCCGTATGAGGTACGAGGGGCCGCCGTAGACGGGCTGGTTGGTGATGCCGGCGTGACAGTCGGTGATGCGGTTGCGGAAGGCACGGATGTTGTATTCGCCCGTGTCCATCTCGATGCCATCGTCGGTGGCCTCTGAGATGTCGTTGTTGTAGAAGTCGAACGCCCTGCAGGGGTACGGGTCGCCGCGGTGATCGACTATCGATATCCCGTCCGACCAGCCCCTGATCCGGTTGTGGCAGACGACGTGGCCCCAGCCGCAGACCTGCACCCCTTCCTCCGACATGATCTTCATGAGAGGCCACTTGTAGGGGCCGATAATGACGTTGTCAGAGATGTAGAAGTCACGGCCGGGGCGCCTGTCGTCGGCGTTGTTGAAGCCCTGGCGGCACTTCTCGATGCGGCAGCGCCGCACGACGAGCCCCTTCGCGCCCTGGGCGTTGACGCCATTCTTGCCGTTGGTGAGGACCAGGCCCTCGAGGTAGATGTGCTCGGCCCCGCAGAGATTGACAACATCGCCGCCGCCGCCAGCATCCAGGATGACCTTCTGTTCCTCGGCAGCGCGGATGACGATCGGCCTGGCCGCACTCGCCTTCTTGTTCTGCAGGTTCAGCCTGCCCTTGAGGGTCCCGGCCGAAACGAGGATGATCGTCCCCGGCGCGGCCGACCGGGCCGCCGCCGCCAGGCCCTGCGGCTCGACCTTCACCACCTGTGCATCGGTCGGCGCCTTGGGCACGGGGCGCGTCTTCATCGTGACGGTCTTCTCGGCCTCGCCGCCGTCGGGGTCCGACATCTTGAGCCTGACCTCGTACTCCGTGCCGGGACGCAAATCGAAGATGGTCCCGCCGAACATGTCGGGGGTCTTGCGCCCATAGGCGATTGCCCTGGGATCCACCCTCATGAGGGGCAGGCCCTTCCGCCATTCCGGCTCGCCCTTGATGCGATAGTCCACTTCCACGCGGGCGTTCCGGTTGGCGTCGCCCTTCACCTCCCACCGGACGCCCAGGCATATCACCGTCGGGGCCTCGAGCTTGAGGGCCCCCGGCTCCATCGCATCACCGGCCAGCGCCTGAGCGGCCCCGAGCGCCGCCACGGCCGCAAGGCACAGCCCTCGCGCATTTGCATCCATGGACCTTCTCCTTCTCTGCGATACTTCTGCGATACCCGTGGTATGCACCTGATAATAGTACACCGCTCCCCTCTTCCCGGACTTGACGCGACCCGGATTTCCACTGCCGGCGCCCCACTTCGCATTGACATGCGAGCCCCGAGCCGCCATCATCTGGAGCAGGGCGCAACGGGCGGACCAGGGGGAGGATGAGATGAGCGAGATCAAGGTCGCGTGGTACGGCACCAACGGCCATCAGATATCCTGGAGCGTTGCGAAGGCCGAGCGCGCGAAGGTCGTGGGCGTCGCCGACTGCACCGAAGAGCAGTTCGCCGAGTACCAGAAGGAGATGCCGGAGGCCTACTCGGCCGCCAAGCTCTACCCGTCGCTGGACGAGCTGCTCGAGAAGTCCGGCGCCGAGCTCATCTCCATCTGCTCCGCACGGCGTGACGAGCAGCACCTTCATATCAAGCAGGCCCTCGAGGCCGGCATGCACGTCTACGCCGAGAAGCCCCTTGCCACCACTATGGACGGCCTCGAGACGATCAGGGCCGCCGTCGAGAGCTCCGGCAGGCAGCTCCGCTCCATGACCGGCATGCCGTACTCGCCCATCTTCTCGGCGATGAAGGAGCACGTCGACGACGGGCGCCTCGGCACCGTCGTGCAGGTCTTCGCCCAGAAGTCCTACCCCTACCGCGACAGCCGCCCGCAGGACCGCGGCGTCGACGGCGGGCTCATCGAGCAGGCCTCCATCCACGCCGTGAGCTTCGTCCGCTACGTGACGGGCCTCGAGTTCGAGGAGATATACGGCCTCGATACCGGCGTCGGCAATCCCAAGGAGGGCGACCTACAGATGGGATCGACCTACGTCGCGCGCATGTCTAGCGGCGCGCTCTGCACCATCAACGCCAACTACTGCAACCCCACCGGCTTCGCCACCTGGGGCAACGACCAGCTGCGCGTCCACGGCACGGGCGGGATGATCGAGGCCGTCGACGGCCTCAAGCGCACGATGGTTGCCCTCGGCGACGCCGAGCCCGGCGAGATCGAGTTCGAGTCCGTCAAGGGCGACGGCGCCGACAGGCTCTTCGTCGCGTTCGTCGATCACCTGCTTGACGGCAAGGAGATGCTGGTCAGCCAGGACGACAGCTTCATGAACACGCGCGTCGTCATACGTGCGCAGGAGTCGGCAACCAGCGGCGAGATCGTGAAGGTCTGAGCGCCGCCTCACTCCAGCGCCGAGCGCAGCGCCTCGGCGACCTCGGCGACCTGGGCCCGCGTAAGCTCCGCGTACATGGGCAGTGACACGATCTCCTTCGCGAGCTTCTCGGCCACAGGGAAGCTCCCCTCCCCCAAGCCCATATCCGCATACGCCGGCTGAAGGTGGATCGGCACCGGGTAGTGGACCCCGGCGCCGACGCCGGAAGCCTGTAGCCGCTCGAGCACCGCGTCGCGGTCGGCCCCGGGGAGCCTGACGACGTAGAGGTGCCAGACATGTGTGTTGGCATCGTCCGCGCGGGGTAGCACCACGCGGCCGGCCTCTGCGAGCTGCGAGAGCTCCTCGCCATACCACTCCGCGCGCTCGCGCCTGGCGGAGTTCCAGCCCTCGAGATGCCGCAGCTTCACCGAGAGGACGGCCGCCTGGACCGAGTCCAGGCGCGAGTTGGTCCCCCGCTCGACGTGATGGTACTTCCCCGCCTGTCCGTAGTCGCGCATCGCGCGCAGTCGGCGAGCGAGCTCGGCGTCCGAGGTCACGACCGCGCCACCGTCGCCCCAGGCGCCCAGGTTCTTCCCCGGGTAGAAGCTGAAGCATCCCGCCAGCCCTGCCGAGCCCGCCCGCACACCCGAGCGCCGGGCGCCGTGCGCCTGCGCGGCGTCCTCGATGACGACCAGGCCGTGCTCGCGGGCGATATTGCAGATGGCCTCGATCGGAGCGCACTGCCCGTATAGATGCACCGGCATGACGGCCTTCGTGCGCTCCGTCACGGCGGGGGCGATCTTCGCGGGGTCGATCTGGCAGTGGGCCTCGTCGCAGTCGACGAGGACGGGCGTCGCCCCGGCCTGACTCACGCCCAGCGCGGTTGCGATGAAGGTGTTCGCCGGCAGTATCACCTCGTCGCCGGGGCCGACGCCGGCGCTCTTCAGCGCGAGCGTCAGCGCGTCGAGGCCGCTGCCGACGCCGACGCACTCGCCGGCGCCGCAGAACTCCGCGAAGCTCCTCTCGAACTGCTCCACCGCCGGTCCCAGGATGAAGGCGGAGCTCTCGACGACGGAGCGCACCGCCTCCTCCACCTCGGCCCCGATGGCAGCGTACTGGCTCTTCAGGTCGACAAGCGGAATGGCCACCCGGCCTCCTTCATTTCTTGAATCCCAGCCCCAGAAGGAAGATGGGGCGCAGTATGCTCCACCAGCCCGTGACGGGCCTCATCTTCGTGTAGCCGAGCTCCTTCGGCGGATAGATCTTGCTGACAGGCACCTCGGCGACCCTGTAGCCCAGCCGTATCGCCTTGAAGAGGATATAGGGCTCGAGCTCGTACTTCTCCAGCCACGGCTGGTCGAGGTCGATGCGCTGGTCGTCGAATATCGAGAGCCTGATCGCGCGGAAACCGTTCGTCGTATCCGTCATGCGCTGACGGGCGAATACCGAGAAGAGCACCGGATGCACCCAGCGCGTCGCGAACCGCCTGTGGGCGGGGGTGTTGCCTGCGACGCCGCCCGGAAGGTAGCGCGAGCCCTGGACGACATCCGCCTCGTCGTTGGCGATCGGCGCGAGGAGCTTCGGGATCTCCTCCGGCTCGTCCTTGTTATTCCCCGCCATGATGCCGAGGACCTCGTATCCGTGCTCGCGAGCGTAGCCGATCACACGCCTGATCGAGGCGCCGATCCCGCGGTTGGCGTCGTTGCGCAGCAGGATGAACTTGCCCGCGTCGAGGTCGTCGAGGGAGCCGTCCGACGAACCGTCGTCCATGACGAGGAAGTCGTACTCGCGGTCGCCCGGGACCCGCGCGAGGGTATCCCGGATCTTCGTGCCCTCGTTGTACGCGAAGCTGGCGAAGAGGGCCTTCATCACTCCTTCTCGGCGACGTGGCCGAACTGCTCGGACTCAGGCACAGTGCCCTTGACGGCGGCGGGAACTCCCGCGACCACCGCGTGCTCCGGAACGTCGGCGAGCACCACCGCTCCCGCGGCCACCACGGAGTCCGCGCCGATCTCGACCCCCGGCAGGATGGTGGCGTTCGCACCTATGCGCGCCGCTCTCCTGATGAGGGGCCCGGCGAAGGGCTCGCCCTTGACGCGGTCCATCTTCCCGTCGTTGGCCGTCGACACCGACGGCCCGATGAACACGTCGTCCTCGATGACCATGTTCCCTGTGATGTAGGCGGCCGACTGGATCTTGACGCCCTCGCCGATCACCGTGTCGTACTCGACGACGCACGAGCGCCCCACGATGGAGCCCGTGCCGATCCGGCAGCCCTCGCGGACGGAGGCCAGATCCGCCACCATCACGCCGTCGCCGATCTCGCTGCCCCAGTAGAGCACCACGGAGCAGCCGATGATGCAGCCCTCGCCCACGACCAGCGGGGGGCGCTCGTCGGCCTGCCTCGTGCTGATGCGGCTCGTGATGGTGGGGCGGCCTATGACCGAGTTGTCCTGCACCCTCGTACCCGGGCCGATCCTGACCCCGGGGTAGACCACCGCATTATGGCCGATTCTCACGCCGTCGCCGATCTCGGCCCCGGCCATCACGACCACGCCGAAACCGAGCTCGCACCCGTCGCCCATTTTCGCGGTCGGGTCGATCCGGTTCATCCGCCGATCCTCTCTTCGACCGCCTCCAGCACCTCCGCCACGCCGGCGGCGAACTCGGCGTCGGAGACAGGGCTGCCGCGCTCGCGGACGGCATCGAGGAACGCCCTTGCCTGCGCGGCGAGCGGCTCGGCCATCTTCACCGGCGGGATCGACACCTCGCCCTCGCGCACGAGCAGCTGGAACTCGCCGAAGCTCGAGTAATCCTCCCTGACGACGCGCTTGTCGTGGATTTCGATGGGGCCGCGCGGCCCGAGGTCGTCCCAGACCATCATCCGCTTCGAGCCCACCGCCGTGATGCGCCTCACCTTCACCGGGTCGAGCCACGAGACGTGTATATTCGCCAGCACCCCCGAGGGGTACCGCAAGTCGATGAACGCGACGTCCTCGACCCGATCCTGGAGGAACGAGCCGCCCGCCGCTGCGGCCACTTCGGGAACGCCGCCGACGATCCAGTTGAGGATCGAGATGTCGTGGGTCGCGAGGTCGGCCGCGGCGCCGACGTCCTTCCTCACGGGGCCCAGGTTCGTCCGTGTCGCGTGCAGGTAGTGCAGATCGCCGACCTCGCCCGAGTCTATCCCCTCCTTCAGCCGCGCGATGCCGGCGTTGTAGAGGAACACGTGGCCGACCATCAAGATCCTGCCCGCAGAAGCGGCCAGGCGGCCGAGCTCGCGGCACTCGGCGGCGCTGACCGAGAGCGGTTTCTCGCAGAGAACGTCCTTGCCGGCGCGGAAGGCCTTCTCGACGAGCTCGCGGTGGATCGAGACCGGGGTTGCGATCACGACCGCGTCGACGTCGTCGCGCGCCATGAGCTCCTCGGCCGAACCGCAGGCCTCGATGCCGCGAAAGCGCTGCTTCATCGCCGCGACGCGATCGGGGTCGGTATCGCAGCAGGCCACCGGGCGGGACCCCTCGTTCTCCGAGAACACCCGGATGTGATTGGGCCCCCACCGCCCGCAGCCGATGACGCCGATGCCGACGGGTTCGCCCTTCATATAAGGAGCTCCCGCGACGAGGCGTAAAGATTATTCCTCGTCATCGCCGTCCCCCATGATCTCGTCGAGGTTCGAGAGCAACTGCGTCATCTCCTCGGTCTTGGCGGCTTCCTCGGCGTCCTCGAACTCCTTCAGCAACTTGGGGTCCTCGGCCGCCTCGAACGGGTCGGCGGGGGCGGCCTCGGGCACTTCCCACCCTTCGCCCACCAAGGGAGCCACGGGCAGGCCGCTCTTGTGGAGCTTGTCGAGGTCGAAGACGGCCTGCTTGTAGCTCCGCTGGCGCTTCTCGGGGTTCTTGGCCATCATGATCGCCATGAGCCGTTCGAGGCCGTAGGGCGCGTGCGGGATCCTTGGCGCCGGCTCGGAGATGTGTTTGTAGATGATCGCCACGGGGTCCGGGCCGTCGAAGGGGGGCTGCCCGGTTATCAGGAAGAAGAGGGACGCCCCGAGGGCGTAGATGTCGGAGCGGAAGTCGAGCGGCAAGCCCTTGCCCTGCTCGGGCGACATGTAGTGGGGCGAGCCGACGATCTCGCCGGCGGTGGTGTCCGTTCCCGCGCCGGCCGATATCTTCGCCAGCCCGAAGTCGGCGACCTTCACGATGTCGTCGGGGGCGAGCATCAGATTCGCGGGCTTGACGTCGCGGTGGAGGATGCCCGCCTCAAAGGCCGCTTCGAGCCCCAGGGCTGCCTGCAGCGCGTAGCCTACCGCGCGCCTCGGGCCGATGGGCCCCTCCCGCTTGACGAGCTCGTACAGGCTCTCGCCCTCGACGAACTCCATGGCGAAGAAGTGACGCCCGGCCTCTTCTCCCGCGTAGTAGACGGCCACGACGTGCGGATGCGTGAGCTTGGCGACGGTCTTCGCCTCTTCGAGGAAGCGCTGAGTGAACTCCGTCGAGGAGGTGTGCTCAGGCGCGAGGACCTTGATGGCGACACGCCTGTTGAGTGACTCGTCAAAGCCCTCGTACACCGCGCCCATGCCGCCGCGCCCGAGGAGCTTCATCACCTCGTAGGGGCCCAGCCGCTCGGGCATGCCCATCTGCTCGGTGACGGCAACAGCCTCGGCTTCGGAGATGTCGTCGACGATGATCGTGTTCAGGCGCTCCTCGCGCTCCGCGCGAGCCATGTTGGTGCGGGCCATGGTGCGGGTGTCGTCGCCGGGAGAGGCCCCCGCCTCGACCTCCGGCAACTCGCCGCCCTCGCTGAAGATGATGGTCTTCTGCGTGTCGCCGCCTTTGTCCTCATCCGGCGCCCCGGCCGGGGGCGCAGCCGAGTCCAGCCTGGTCACCCCACTCGCGAAGTCCGCGAGGCTGTCGTCGTCGGCGTCGAGAGCCCCCGGGTCGAGGACTATCGTATGCTGGGCCTCCTCCTCGAGGGCCCGCGCCGCGTCCGACCCCTCGGGCGGGGGCTCCGTTGCCTCTTCGGGGGGCGCGGCCCCGGCGGCGGCAGGCTCTTCGGCACTGGCCGATGGCAGATCGTCGAAGCGCTTCAGACGGGAGCTCTGGCGGGTGCTCTGCGCCCTGCGGCCGCAGGCCGGGCAGGTGGCCGCCTTCGGGGGAAGCTTCTCGCCGCAGTGGAAGCACTTCAAAGCAGGGAACTTCCCAAATCGCGCCGCGAGCCGAGCCGACGGGGAGACTAGTCTCCCTTCCCCAGGAGCGCCCCTTTCGAGCGGAGCATCTCCTGCATCTCCGAGAGCGAGCGTTCCATCCTGGCCAGCCCGTCCTCGTAGCGCGCGACGTCGGCCTTGAAACGGCCGAGCTCCCCGGCGCTCGGGCCGCCCTCGGCACCCTCCTGGAAAATGGTGACGAAGGAGGCGATGCGGGCCTGCTGGCGCCTGATCTCCTCCTGCTCCGTGGCGATGGTCGTGATCATCCCGAGCAGGTCGTGGACCTCCGAGCCCACGCTCGGCTTGAGCCCCTCGCCGAAGGTCCTCTCGAGGACGTTCCGCAGGTCCGCGATGGAGAAGGGCTTCTTGAGCACACCGTCGGCTATCTCGAGATACTCGTCGCCGATCTCCGGCTTCATGACGCCCGTCATGAAGTAGATCGGCATGTCCGGGAAGCGTTCCCGGATAAAGCGCGCGATCTCGCGGCCGTCCAGCTCGCTCTCGGGAAGCATGATGTCGAGCAGCACGAGGTCCACGCCCCTCGTGCCGAGACGGAGCTTTACCTGCTCCGTGTTCTCGGCGACGGAGACCTCGCAATCGTAGGCCGAGAAGAGCTGGCCGAGCAGCGCCGCGATATCGGCGTTGTCCTCTACGACAAGCACCGATCTGGACATTGGCCCCCTCCGTTCCGGCACCGCCCCATCTGTGGCAATTATACGTCGCCCGGCGACGCCGTGTCAAGCCTCCGGCTTCAGCGGGAGGCCATTTTCCCCCTTGACATACGAACCGCGCCGGCTTACCATTCGTAGTGTCCTGAGGGGGGACGAAGGTGCCGTTAGGGAGGTCCCCCGCATGGACGCCATCCTGGTCGTCGACGACGAGCAGTCCGTTTGCGAGCTCCTCTACTCCATCCTCAGCCGCAGGCACTGGGTCGCAACCGCGCGTGATGCCGAGGAGGCCATCTCCATGCTCGGCAAGGCGCATTACGACGTGATGATCTCCGACCTCAGAATGAAGGGCGCCGACGGGCTCGAGCTCATAGGCGAGGCCTCCGCCCGCTGGCCGCATCTGAGAACGGTGCTCCTCTCGGGTTACGTCGAGGACAACGTCGCCCGGCGCGCCCACGCCCTCGGCGTCTCGGCGGTCGTCGAGAAGCCCTTCGACGCCATCGAGTTCCAGGCGCAGGTCGAAGGGATACTCGCCGACGCGCGCGCGGCCGCCGAGCTTCCCGAGGCCGCGGCCGGCTGAGCCGCTGCGACGGGCCTCCCGCCCCCCCTCCCCCCCCCCCGGCCGCATGCATGCCGCCCCGGCTGATTCGGCGTTTTCTCATCGTCTTCGCCCCCCGAACGCGGCCAACGTCGTCCTGCCGTCCTCTCACGGTCCCATCCTGCACCTCCTGACATTCGCTGCCGACGCTCCTGAGCGTTCGGCTTGGAACAGAAGGAGTGATCGCCATGGGACCGTGACGAACGGGCGGGCGCGAAGCCGCCGCCGGGCGATTCGCTTGACCGCCCCGGGCCGGCGAAATAGAATCCGGCGGTTCCCCGGAACAGAGGAGGCAGTAGAACGGTATGAAGATCAGCGAGAGGGCAAGCGCAATCGGGGCCTCGCCGACGCTGGCGATCTCGGCGAGGGCGAGGGAGCTGAAGACGTCCGGAGAGCCCGTCATCGACTTCGGCCTCGGCGAGCCCGACATGCCGACCCCCGCCAACATCTGCGAGGCGGGCAAGCGGGCCATCGACGAGGGCAAGACGCGCTACACCCCCGCATCTGGGATGAAGGAGCTGAAGGAG
>Ga0272441_10003603_pt1 | contig 29228 bp, 17 predicted proteins | sample SSMProp6N_FD_193582 | JGI IMG/M metagenome (GOLD analysis project Ga0272441, IMG submission 193582) | Marine sediment archaeal communities from Little Sippewissett salt marsh, Falmouth, MA, United States - SSM-Prop-6N | ecosystem: Environmental > Aquatic > Marine > Wetlands > Sediment ... | reverse complement strand
CCGTCTGACGCCATCCTCGAACGGCAACACCGTTACTTGCGCGCGAAAACCGCGCCCAGATTCCGTGTTTGGGCCGCGAACTGCGAAAGTTGGGCTAGGAACATACGATCCAATCGTCCCCGCAGCCTGCCGGACCGGGCGTCGCTCTCGTGTCTCCCGCGGACGGTCTGAGCCCGGCGGCCGGGCATGAGCGGGGGTCGAGTTGGGATCTGGGACCGCTCCCGTGTCAACCTCGTGCCTGCAATCGCCGAGCGGGCCGGCGAGGCTTGTATCGGCCAGCGGTCGAGACGTCGTCAGTACGAACCGCTACGCAGCCGGGCGATTCTCCTAACGTCGTGCTCCTGCGCCGTCGATATATCGTATGAGTCGTACCATTTACACCATACGGTTTCCTACTCCTCGTTCCGGTGCGATCGTTGCCCGGAACCACATGAACGGCTCGGAGGCGTCTCCCCACCTTCGAGCAGCGAACCGCCCGGCCTCACTTACTCTCCCACATCGGAACCGGGCGGTTCTCTGCGCCCGTCGGCTCCTCTGATGCACAGTCGACCACTGGCCCGATGCCCGAGCAGCCCCCAACCGGCGCCCCCACCGCAGGAGAGCCTCCAACCGAAAGGTCAGCGAACATAGAACACATAAGTAGCTTCACAGCAAACCTGTACAGCGATGGAGCTCGCAGGCCGTGCGCTCCAAGGACAGCCCCCAGCCGCCGAGGCGTCACGGCACCAGTCCCGTTGCCGCGGCGACGACGGCCTGGCCGAGGGCGATGCCCCCGTCGTTGGTCGGGACCGTGCGGTGGACGAGGGGCTCGAACCCGTCGGCGGCCAGCGAGGCCGCGAGGCGCGCGGTGAGGTAGCGGTTGGCGAAGCACCCGCCGGACAGGGCCACCACGCCCAGGCCCGTCTGCTCCCGCGCCCGCCGGGCGGCGGCGTGAAGGAATGCAGCGACGGTGTTGTGGAACTTCGCCGCCACGACGGGCACGTCCACGCCCGCGACGAGGTCGTCGGCCAGCGCCAGTGTCATCGGGCGCAGGTCGATCTCGAAGGGCTCGCCCGGCTCGATGCGGTAGGGGTAGGCGGCCTCGGTCCCCCCGGCCGCCGCGGACTCCAGCCGCATGGGGGCCTCGGCCTGGAAGCGATTGGCCGCCGCGACGCCGCAGAGGCCGGCCACCGCGTCGAACCACCGCCCCAGCGAGCTGGACGCCGGGGCGTTGACGCCCGTTTGCAGCAATTCCAACGTCGCGTGCAGCGCCTCGGCCGGCGCGGGCAGGCGGGCAACGACGGGGTGGCGGAGGCAATCGTCCCCGAGGCAATCGTGCAGCGCGGCGACGGCGGGGCGGTGCGTCTCGGCCGCCGCTCGGTCCCCGCCGGGCAGGTGGATGTACCGCAGGTGCCCGAGGCGCTCGTAGCGGGCGAGGTCTGCGCGGAAGACCTCGCAGCCCCAAACGGCCCCGTCGTCGCCGTGGCCCACGCCGTCGCAGACCAGGGCGATCGCCTCGTCCGTTCGCCCGTGCTCGGCCAGGCAGGCGGCGGCGTGGGCGTGGTGGTGCTGCACGCGGACCAGCCGCTCGGGCCGCCGGCCGGGCATCTCGCCCCGGTGGCGGCGAAGGGCGTACTCCGTGGAGAGGTACTGCGGGTGGCGGTCGCAGGCGATGGTGTCCGGCAAGACCTCGAAGAGGGCCTCCAGATGGGCGATCGTGTCGATGAAGTGGCGGTAGGTCCGCCCGTCCTGGAGGTCGCCGACGTGCTCGCCGAGAACCGCCCGCCCGTCGCGGTAGAGGCAGACAGCGCTCTTGAGCTCGGCCCCGACGGCGAGGATGCCGCCGGGTGCGGCCTCTCTTTCAGCCTGAGCCTCCGAGCCGAAGGCCTGGCTGCGGGCGGCGATCCGCACGGGCTGCGGCGCATAGCCCCTCGCGCGGCGCAGGACGCTGAGCCGCCCCGCCGCGACGAGCTGGACCACGCTGTCGTCGACACGCCGCTCGATGCGCCGGTTGTGCAGCAGCATCGCGTCGGCGAGCGGGCCGAGGCGTTGGACGGCCTCGTCGTTGTCCTTGACCAGCGGCTCCTCGGAGAAGTTCGCCGAGGTCATCACGAGCGGGCGGTCCACGCCGGCGAACAGCAGGTGGTGGACCGGCGTGTAGGGCAGCATCACGCCCAGCGTGCTCAGGCCGAACGCGACGGCGGGGGCAACCCGTTCGCCGGCAGCGCCGCGGCGCGGCAGCAGGACGATCGGCCGCAGCGGCCCGGCCAGCAGGTCCGCCGCCTCGGGCGCGACCTCGCAGATCGCCCGCGCCGCGTCGAGGTCCCGGACCATCAGCGCGAACGGCTTGGCGTCGCGGCGCTTCCGCGTGCGCAGGGTCCGCACGGCCTCGTCGTCGTCCCCGCGGCAGGCCAGGTGGAAGCCGCCGAGGCCCTTGATCGCGACGATCTTCCCGTCTTCCAGCATCGCCGCCGCAGCCGCGACGGGGTCCTCGCAGTCGATCGCCTCCCCGTCCGGCCGGGCGAGCCACACGTGGGGTCCGCACCGCGGGCAGGCCACGGGCTGGGCGTGGAAGCGGCGATCGGCGGGATCGGCGTACTCCCGGGCGCACAGGGGGCAGAGGTCGAACTCCGCCATCGTCGTGTTCGGGCGGTCGTAGGGGATGCGCCGGACGATGGTGTACCGCGGGCCGCAGTTCGTGCAGTTGATGAACGGGTAGCGGTACCGCGGGTCGGCCGGGTCGGCCAGCTCGCGGAGGCAGTCCGCGCACGTGGCGGTGTCCACGGTCACCTGGGCGTCGGCCAGCTCCCCCCCGGCCGACGGGCGGATCTCGAAGTGCTTCTCGCCGACCACCGGTTCGACTTCCGTCGCGTCGCATGTGGCGATGCTCGCCAGCGGCGGCAGCTCGGCCGCCAGCCGCTGCCCGAACCGCCCCACCTCGGCCGGCGGGCCCTGGACCTCGATCGTCACGCCCCGCGCGTCGTTGAGGACCCACCCGGTCAGCCCCAGCTCGCGGGCCAGGCGGTAGACCGAGGGGCGAAAGCCGACCCCCTGCACCTGTCCGGTGATGAGGAGACGGTCGCGCCGGTTGTTCGGGGGTTGCCTCATCGAAGCTTCACCATGCCGTACATTCTACGGCGGGTGACACACGCAGGCGGAGCTTCCGGGCGCTGCCCCCCCAGCGTCGGCCCCGGCTGCGCCGTTCTCCCTCCGTGCCGGGCGGACCATCAGAGCGTCCCGAACATCTCTTCCTTCAGGTCGAGGTAGTAGAGGTAGTTCTCCTGCGAGACGTCCGGAGGGCAGCGGTGGTCGCAGAAGGGGATGTAGCCGCCGCGGTCGACGAGGCGGACGAGGCTGTCCATGTAGGCCCTGATCTCGTCCCGGCTGCGGGCCAGGACGGTCTTGTCCACGCCGCCCATGATCCGCAGGTCCTTGCCGTACTCGTCCAGCAGCTCGGCGGGGTGGGCGCAGGAGTTGACCTCGAAGGGGAACAGGCAGTTGATGCCGCCCTCCAGCAGCAGCGGCAGGATCGGGCGGACGTCCCCGTCGCAGTCGGTGTACCAGATGTCGATCCCGTGGGCGTGCAGGCGGTCGCCGATCCGCTTGTAGCGCGGCGTGATCACGTCGCGGAAGAACGGCACGGAGACGATGGGGCCCTTGTTGAAGCAGATGTCCTCCCACCCGCTGGCGTAGTCGAAGTCGATCTCGCCCAGCACCTGGTCCAGGATTTGCTCAACGAGCAGGCAGGCGGTCTCGACCATATCCTCCACCATGGCCGGGTAGTCGTACATGGCATAGCAGAGCCCCTCGAACGTCAGCATGTCGCGGATCCGGCCGATCATCGACCCGCAGTTGACGCCCAGGGGATAGTCGCGGTCCGGCGGGTGGGCCTTCTTGATCGCCTCGACGTTCACGACGCGGGCGGGGTCGTCCGGGCGGAACCGCTCGGCCTTGACGCGCTTCCAGTCGTCCGGCGTCTCGATGCTGCTCTTGAGGAAGTGCGGGATCGTACTGTGCCCGTCCTTGGGGACCTCGGCCAGCAGGCCCTCGCCGTTGATGATCGTCTGGTGCGTGGCGGTCTCGCTGACGACCTTCCGCTCGAAAGACGGGTGCATCCAGCACACCCCGCCGGCGCCCGCGATGCGGTCGAAGTTGAAGAACAGGTCGGCCTCCCGGTTGTTCCGGATGCCGTTCTCCACGAACATCGGCCACTGCTGGAAGTTCTCCTCCCAGTAGCCGAACTCCATGTTGAAGCAGCGGTCGACCGACTGGTAGTGCATCTGCCGGTTGAACCGCTCCCGGTCGGTCATGGCCGACTTCCATCGATCGCGGCAAGGGGTGATTGCCATTCCCTAGCTCCCTGGCATCGTTCACTCGTTGTCCCGTTGACTCGTCAACTCGGGAGAGGGGCATCCGCAGCATGCCGCGGCACGGCGGGCAGGGGCTTGCCTCCAGCCGTTCTGCGAGTTAACGAATCCACGAGGTAACAAATCAACGCCTCACTGAATGACCAATTGGTGTTCCGTCCTGCGGACGTGCTGGTGACGGACCCACGTCGGGTCGGTGTCGGGGAAATCCTCGCGATAGTGAACGCCCCGGGTCTCCGTGCGGCGGAGGGCGGACTCGCTGATGAGGAACGCGGCCGTCAGGAGGTTCTGCGCTTCCCACCCGGCGGGGTCGAAGAACTCCTTGTCCAGCACGTATCGGCCCCAGAAGCCGATGATCTCGGTGGTCTCCGCCAACCGCTCGCCGTGGCGGACGATACCGACGTTCCGCCACATCAGGGAGCGAAGGGAGTTGCGCACGTCGGCGAGGTCCAGTTCCGTGCGGTCGGAATGGGCGTTGGACCAGTCGATGCGTCGCGGCGCGGGCTCGTCGGACTCCTGGCTCTCGATGCCGGCCAACTCGCCGCACCGTTGCCCGAAGACCAGCGCCTCGGTCAGGCTGTTCGACGCCAGGCGATTGGCCCCATGCAGGCCGGTGCAGGCGGCCTCGCCGCAGGCCCGCAGGCCCGCGAGGTTCGTCTGCCCTTCGAGGCCGGTCAGTGCCCCGCCGATCATGTAATGGGCGGCCGGGTGGACCGGCAGCAGGTCCGTGCCCGGCTCGATGCCGAACTCGCGGCAGCGGCGATCGATGTCCGGGAACCGCGCGGCGAACGCCTCGGCCCCGAGGTGGCGGACGTCCAGGTACACGTGGGTGGCGTCGGTCTCGCGCATCTGCCGCAGGATCGCCCGGCTGACGACGTCGCGCGGGGCCAGCTCGGCCATCTCGTGCTGGCCGACCATGAACCGCTCGCCGCGGCGGTCGACGAGCCACCCGCCCTCGCCGCGGACGGCCTCGCTGATCAGGCTCCGCGTCGAGCCGGCGACGTAGAGCGTCGTCGGGTGGAACTGCATCATCTCCAGGTCGGCCAGCTCCACGCCCGCGCGGAAGCACAGGCCCACGGCGTCGGCCGTGGCGATCGGCGGGTTGGTCGTCTCCCGCCACAGCACGCCCGCCCCGCCGGCGGCGAGGACCGTCCGCCGCGCCATGATCAACTGCAGACCGAACCGCGGGTGATACGTCAGCGCCCCCACGCACCGCGACCCCGGCCCGCCCGCCGGCGGGTCCGTCACCAGGTCGATCGCGAAGCAGCGATCGAAGACCTTGATCCGGGGCTCGACCCGGGCACACGCCAGCAGCACGTCGCACAGCGCCCGGCCCGTGGCGTCGCCCTGGGCGTGCACCACGCGATGGCGGCTGTGGCCGCCCTCCCGCCCCAGCAGCAGCGTCTCGCCCGCCGCGTCGAACGCCACGCCCCACCGCCGCATCTCCTCGATGGCGGCCGGGGCGCGGGATATGACGTGACGGACGACGCCCTCGTCGTTCAGCCCCGCCCCCGCGGCCAGCGTGTCGGCGACGTGGCTTTCCTCCGAGTCGCCCGCGTCGATCACCGCCGCCAGGCCGCCCTGGGCGTAGTAGCTGTTGGAGTCGACGGGCTCGGCCTTGGTCAGCAAGATGACGTCCCCGTGCCCCGCCGCCGCCAACGCCGCTCGCAGACCCGCCGCACCGCTGCCGATGACCAGGACATCCGTGAAGATGTGCCCCAGACGCCTGCTGTCAAAGCTCAGAAGATACCGACGCTGCAAGTATGGGCCGTTCATAGACCCGACAGTGTAGACGCTCGGAGCGGCGCTGTCGAAGAGAAGTCGCCCACGAATCACACGAAGCGACAAGGCCCCCGCGCCAGCCGCGCAGCGACCCGTGCTGATCGTGTGATTCGTGAACGATCCCGGCCGGGGGCCTTACTTCTTCTCGAACTCGAAGCCCTTCTTCTCCGCCTGCGTGCGCGCGGCGCTGCGGAGGGCGGCGTCGAGCGAGGCCTTCTCGTTCAGGCCCCGCCTGGACATCTCCTTCTTGACGTACCCCGTGCGCTGGACGCTGAGGGCCTGGATGGCCTTCTGGATCTCGGCCCGCCGCTTGGCCATTTCGATCACGTAGGCCTTCCGCTCGGCGGGGGTGAGTTTCTTCATCGGCTCGGGCAGGTCGGCCTCGGCGAGCGCCTCCAGCTTGACCTTGCCGTCTTTCGCGGCGTCCACGAGGTCCCACTGGCCCGCGCGGTACAGGCCCGACGCCTTGCTTTCGGCCCGCTCGGCCGCCGCTGAGCTGCTGAGGGACCCCGCCTGCCGGTCCATCGCCATCTGCCTGGCCTTGCCGCCCGCCCCGCCCCTGCCGTACGCGAGATACGTCGTATTGAGCTTCGCGCTCAGGTCCGCCAACTCCTTGTCGTACGGCGTGTTGATGACCACCGTCCCCCGATCCTGGTCGATCGCCGCGTATTGCCCGTCGGCCCACCTCGCGGCGTCCAGCCAACCGGTGCTCCGGCCCTGGCTGTCGGCGCCGCAGAAGATCGTGTTGACGATGACCCCCCGGCTCGCCGCGGCCTTGCACGTGTCCTGGAGCGGGTACTGGTTGTCCTGGGTGGCCGCCTCGTTGCCGGCGACGAACACCATGCGCAGCGTCCCCTTGCCCCGGTCCCATTCCAGCTCCTGGGTGGCCGCTCGAACCACCCGCGCGACGTACTCCGTCCCGCCGTTGGTCCGCAGGGGGAATAGCTTGCCGTACACCGCGTCGAGGTCTTCGGTCAGCGGGGAGAGCTGCTGGACCCACCCGCTGGCCCGCGTCAGCCCGCTGTTGCCGTACTGGTACAGCGCCACCCGCAGGAGCGGCCGGGGCCTGGCCGTCGCCAACTCGTTGACGACCGCCCAGAGCTTCTGCTTGGCCGACTCGATCAGCCCCCGCATCGAGCCCGACGTGTCCAGGCACAGCGCGAGGTCGATGTGCCTCCGCGCCGGCCCGTCGGGGTCTTCCGGTTTCTTGGGCGGCGCCTGCTTCTCGACCGCCGCCGCCCCCGCCGCCAGCAGGATGCCCAGAGCCGCCCACGTCGTTGCGCGTTTCATCTTCGTTCTCCTCTTGACGGTTCTCTTCCTTGGACGCCGGGCCCCCGCAATGGTTCCCCAACGCTCCACGCACCGCGAAGCCCGGGGATGGACATCCCTGGGCAGCCGCGAAGCCCAGGGATTGACATCCCTGGGCAGCCGCGAAGCCCGGGGATTGACATCCCTGGGCGTCGGTCCCGAGAAGCACTCCTCGAAAAAATCGCGCTCCCCGTTGACAACCCCCGCGTTATGATTACAGTAACGCGACACGGAAAGCAGCGGCGACGCTGCACTCGCGGCCGTGGCGGAATTGGCAGACGCGCAGGCTTCAGGTGCCTGTGTCCTTCGGGACGTGGAGGTTCGACTCCTCTCGGCCGCAGTCCCCTTCTTCGTCTGTTCCTCAGATCGCGAACCCCTTTGGCATCGTTGGGAAGCTCCCGACCGCGCGCCTATGATTCGATGACACTGGAAGCGGCTCGCACACCTCACACGCGCGGATCGGGAGTGACAAGATGGAGTTGTCGACGACGTACATGGGTCTGCCTCTGGCCAGCCCGCTGGTTCCTTCCGCCTCCCCCCTGACCATGGATATGGACACGATCCGCCGACTGGCCGACGCGGGAGCGGGGGCCGTCGTGCTCGGCTCGCTGTTCGCCGAGCAGATCGAACACGATGCCAGGGAGTTGGACCACTACCTGCAGTACGGAGCCGACCGGTTCGCCGAGTCGCTGTCGTATTTCCCCGAGGCCGACGACTACCGCCTCGGGGCCGAGGACTACCTGGAGCATATCGCCCGCGCCCGCGAGGCCGTGGACGTGCCCATCATCGCCTCGCTCAACGGCATTTCCATGAAGTCGTGGGTCGCCTATGCCGAGAAGATCGTCGAGGCCGGGGCTCACGCGCTGGAGCTCAACGTCTACTACCTGCCCACGATCCCGAGCTTGACGGCGTCCCAGGTGGAGGACGTGCACGTCGGCGTCCTGTCGGCCGTGCGACAGGCGGTCCAGCAGCGCATTCCCGTGGCGGTGAAGCTCTCTCCGTTCTTCACGAACCTGACGACCGTCGCCCAGGCGATGGCGGAAGCCGGCGCCGACGCCCTCGTGCTGTTCAACCGCTTCTACCAGCCGGACATCGACCCGACAAAGCTGGAGGTGGTCTCGCGAGCGCAGTTGTCCACGTCCGCAGACAGCCTCCTCCCGCTGCGGTGGATCGCCATTCTCTACGGGCGTGTAAAGGCCTCTCTGGCGGCGACCGGCGGCATCCACACGGGCCAGGACGCCGCGAAGATGATCATGGCCGGCGCGGACGTGGCCATGCTCTGCTCGGCGCTGCTGCAAAACGGGCCCGAACACCTCCTGGCCGTCCGGGACGAGCTGGTGGGCGTGATGGAGACGCACGGCTACGCCTCGGTGGCGGAAATGAAAGGCGTCATGAGCCAGAAGAACTGCCCCGAACCCAGCGCCTACGAGCGGGCCCACTACATCCGCGCCCTGACCAGCTACGGCATGACGGCGACGTTTGAATGACCGTTGACTCGTTCACTCGTCACTTCGCTAACTGGGTGACCTGCCGGCCGGCAGGTCCATCCGTCCACGAGCCACTGCGTCCTTCCGTTGGCCGTTCCCGTCCGGTACGCTATCGGCCATGATCGTGACGATAGACGGTCCGGCCGGGTCGGGTAAGAGCACCGTGGCGCGGGCGCTTGCGCGGGCGCTGGGCATTGCGTACCTCGACACGGGCGCGACGTACCGCGCCGTGACGTTGGCGGGCATGCGCCGTGGAACGGACCTGGAGAACGCCTATGCGCTGGCCCGCGTGGCGCGGGAGATGGCACTCGACCTCCGCTGCACCGACCACGGCACGGTCGTCCTGCTCGACGGGGAGGACGTCAGCCGGGAGATCCGCAGCGAGGACGTGTCCGCCAACTCCTACTACGCCGCCCGTTCGCGCGTCGTGCGGGAAGTGCTCGTCGAGCGACAGCGGCGGCTGGGCGAGGCGTTGGGCAGCTTCGTCTCCGAAGGCCGGGACCAGGGCAGCGTGGTGTTCCCCGACGCCGACCTGAAGTTCTACCTCGATGCCCGCTCGGAGATCCGCGCCCGCCGCCGGTACGAACAGATGCTCGCCGACCACCACCCCGCCGAGTACAAGCGGGTCCTCCAGGGCATCCTTCAGCGCGACGCCCGGGACCGGGGCCGGCAGTACGCGCCGCTGATCCGGCCGGAGGGCGCGCTCGTGGTCGACACGTCGGACCGGACCGTCGAGCAGGTGGTCGCCGAGCTTCGCCGGCACGTGGAGGCCGCGGCGTGAAGGGCCTGCCCAGCCACCCCAACCCCCGTCTGCGAGCCTTCCGCCCGCCCGCCGGCGTGCCCGCGGCCAGCTTGTTCTACTGGGCCACGCGACTGTTTCTCCAGGTGACGCTGTCGAGCTTCTGGAAGGTCCGCGTCTTCGACCGCCACCGCGAGCCGGCCGAGGGCGGCGCGGTCTACGTGTGCAACCACCAGAGCTTCCTCGACCCCCCGCTGATGAGCTTCGCGCTCCGCCGCCCGATGAACTACATGGCCCGGCACACGTTGTTCCATATGCCGGGGTTCCGGCACCTCATCGAGGCGCTCAACGCCTTTCCCGTCCACCGCGGCACGGCCGACACGGGCGCGATGAAGGAGGCGATGCGGCGTCTGAAAGCGGGCGGGCAGGTGGTGGTCTTCCCGGAGGGCACGCGGACGCGCGACGGGCGGATCGGTCCGTTCCTGCCGGGCACCGTCCTGCTCTGCCGCCGGGCGGCCGAGTGGACCGTGCCCGTGCAAATCGAGGGCGCGTTCGACGCCTGGCCCCGATGGCAGGCCCTGCCGTCGCCCGGCGAAATCACCGTCCGGTACGGCGAGCCCATCTCGCAGGCCGAGGCCCGCGCGATGCGGCCGGAAGCGCTGCTCCACCGCATCCGCGAGACGATCCTCGCCATGCAGCGCGACACGCGCCGCCGGCTCGGCAAGCCGCCCCTGGCCTACGCCGAGACGTGACCGCGCCGCCCGCGCCCGCCGGGCCGGGTCGGGGTGGGCCCGGGGGCCCAGCCTACCGCTTCGCCAGCTTGGCCGGCCGGCAGAGGACGCGGAACCCGACGTTGAAGACCGGCTGGTGCGGCGGGTATCGCCAACGGGACGCCGAGCGGCACTCGCGGAACCGGTCGAACCACGACCCGCCCCGGACGACCTTCAGCGTCTCGCCCGCGGACGCCGGCCCATAATCGCTCGCCGTCCACTCCGCGACGTTGCCGTGCATGTCGCACAGCCCCCACGTGTTGGCCGGGTACCGCCCGCCGGGCACGGAGAACCGCGCGCCGTCGGAATAGCGATCCTCCGCCCTGCCCCACGCCCAGCCGCGCAGCGTCGTGTCGGCCACGTTCGCGACGTTTCGGACGGCCTGCGGGTCCGCACCGAACGACCAAGGCGTCGCCGTCCCGGCCCGGCAGGCCCACTCCCACTCGACCTCGGTGGGCAGCGTGCACTCCCGGCCCGTCCGGGCCGACAGCCACCGGCAGAACACCGTCGCTTCGTGCCACGAGACGCGGATGACGGGCTGCTCGGGCTCGTTGACGGGGTAGCCCCGCGTGAAGCGGTCCTTGCCCCGGGCGTCCATGTACGCGCTGTCGTGGGACGGATCGAAGCGGGCGTACTGGCGGTTAGTCACCTCGAGCTTGCCCAGGTAGAACGGCCGATCGACCCCCGCGACCCTCTCTATCCACTCATCGGGCGGGCCGTTCGCGTCGCCCAGGACGAACCGCCCGGCCGGCACGGGCACGAGCGTCATCGAGACGCCCTCGCCGAGGTCGAGGGTCAGGTCCTCCACGCCCAGCTTCTCCTGGAGCTCGGCGGCCTCGTTGGGCTTCAGGGGCCAGCCGTCCATCTTCACCCGCGCGGGTCGCGGGTCGGCGGGCTGGGGCGGGACGAACCGCTCGACGGCCGCCGGCGGGATCGGCGCCTCGTCCCGATCATCGAGGTTGGCGTAGAGCTTCTTGTACTTGATGCGCCGGGCGACCTGGTCCTCGTCGGGCGGGCGGTGGCTCTCGCGCCAGTTGCCCGCGTAGGGCACGTTAAAGTCGATCCACGCGAACAGCCGCCGCCACTCTTCGCCCGTCAGCCGGACGTTGTGATGCCCCTTCTTGAGAAGCTGAACGACGGGGCTGGTATCGGCCTGCCACTCCGACGGCGCGGGCAGGTGGTAGTCCGCCTCGTAGCCGGCGCGGCGAACGTACGGGGCCAGCGCCAGGTACGCCGGGCTGTAGTTACCCGCATAGCCCTCGTGGAGCCGCTTGGCGCGGAAATCGGGCATCCGCTCCGAAAAAGGTGTCAGGAACCTTTTTCCGAAAAAGGTTCCTGACACCTTTTTCTGGCCGTCGTGGCAGCCGACACAGCGGCGGTCTAGGACGGGCTGGACCTCCCGGTCGAAGCTGAATCCCCTCGCCGGCCCGAACCAGGGCTTGATCTCCGACGGCGGGCGGGCCGAGGCGATCGTCTGCACCACGCCGGGCGTGTCGCTCTGGCGCTCGTGACAGCCGACGCAGCTCAGCACCTCGCCCGGCATGGCGGTGAACCAGCTCCGCATGACCTGGAGGCTCTTGCCCTCGGCGTCGAGCGGCTGGATGAAAACGGGCGTGTTGGCCGGCACGCGGAAATAGGCCGAGCCGTCGGCCTCGACCGGCACCGTGCCGTGGATCCGCTTGACGTCCCATCCGCCCTCGAACGAGGACGCCCGGGTGTCGCCGTTGCCCCCGTAGCGGTACACGTGCGAGCCGATCCGCAGCGCCTGGACCGTCCCCCGCGGATAGCCCCGCAGCCCCCCGCCTCGGTGGACCTCGCTCATGTACACCAGGGCGTCGGTGCGGCGCGGGTCGACGCGTTCGGGAATCACCGGCGGCGTCGGCCGGGGACGAAGGGGAATCGGGCTGCCATAGCCGCTCGGCAAGAGCACGGTGATGTTGTCGAACACGTCCACCAGCACGACGCTCCACGGGCTCGATTCGTCCATCATGCAGTTGGCCAGAAAGTACTTGCCCGCCCCGCGGTGCGTGCCCGGCTCGGCCAGGGGGTACGGGTGCGCGAATCGCGGCCACCAGTCCTTCACCAGCCCGTCCTTGATGACCGGTTCGACCGTCTTGCCCCGGTCGCCGATGCGATGGACCACGCCGTCGGCCTCCTGCCGGCCCTTGGCCGTGTCCAGGATCACCATCTGCCCGACCCGCGAGACCCCGTGATGCCCCGAGACAATGCACACGACCCGCGTGGGGTGGCCCGGGATGGGCGTCGGCCAGTACATCGCGTTGGGCCAGTACGAGTTGCTGCCGTAGTACTCCATCTGGGCCGTGCCGTCCGGGTTCATCGAGAACAGCAGCCGCGAAAAGTAATGCGGCGTGTCCGTGTACTCCCACCGCGTGTAGACGACCTGCCCGTTGCTCAGCACGCACGGGTTCCAGTCGTGGTCCTGGTCGTAGGTCAGCCGGCGCTCGTTCGTGCCGTCGGCGTCGATCACGTGCAGGTTGCCCACGTGCCACCCGCCGGTGCAGGGGACGGCCTGCTCGCAGGCGGTGGAGACGAACACGATCTTCCCGCTCGGCAGGCGGCAGGCGTCGTAGTGCTGCACGTGCTCGTCGGTCTGCTTCGTGATCTGCCGGTACCCCGTGCCGTCCACGTTCACCTCGTGGAGGTGCCTGCCCGCCGAGTACAGGATCTTCTTCCCGTCGAAGCTGAGGTCCATGTCGTGGATGCCGTTGGCCTTGTGGATCGTCCGGAACTCGCCGTCCGGGCGGACGGGCGAGAGGGCGACGATCTCGTTGCCGATGCGGTTCGCCCCGCCCCAGTTGGACGAGAACCCCGGCCCGCCCCGGCCCAGCAGCAGGGCCTCGAACTTCAGCAGCGGGTTGTCCAGCAGGATGGCCCGGCCCTCGGCGACGGCCTTCTCCCCGAGCGCGCCCACGCGGGCCAGCGCGTCGTCCCGCCCGGCCAGAACGGCCGAGATGGCACCCGCCATCTGCTTCTCGAGGGCGGCGATCCGCCGGAGGTACTCCCCGCCGCGCGGGTACTTCTCCCCAAATGTACGCTGCTGATCTTCCACGGCCAGACGCATCGACTCGATCCGGTGTGCCTCGGCCAGCGCCTCCTGGACGGTCGCGACCGCGTAGTACCGTTTCCGCGCGGCGGCCACGCTCTTCGGCGGGTCGGCCGCCCGGAAGCCCTCGAGCCAGGCGGCGACGCGGCGGCGAAGCCCGGCCGGCGCGACGGCGATCTCCTCGGCCGCGGCGTCGGCCCGGAGACCGGCATAGGCGTTGTACTGGGCAACGAGGTGCAGCGGCTCCTCGCCGGGCGCCCAGTCGCACAGGCGGTAGTCCCGGCGGGCCATCTGCCCCTTGACGACGCGGTTCCAGATGCAGTCGGCGCGCTCCCACTGGATCTGCCTGCGGCTGGCGGGGTCGGGGAAGTCCTTCGCGACGGGCTCCAGCAGGCGGCGCCGGCGATCCACCCGCTTCCGCTCGTCGCCGGCACCGGGCCTCGTCGTGGTCGGCTGCGGCACGAACCACAGCCTGCACCGCCCGCCCTCGCCGGCGGGCAAAACCGCCAGCACGTGATAGTCCCCGGGGCCCTCGCCGATCGCCCACGTCACCTGGTTGGGCACGGCCCGGCTGGGAAGGCCGACCTTCACCGCGCTCCGCCCCCCGACCACCGAGAACGCCCCGCCGGTCGTGCCCACGCCGAAGCCGAAGCTCCCGCCCTTCCGAAAACCCAGCGAGAGAGACAGGGCGCGGCACAGCACGACGGACTCCCCCTCCTTCGCGCCGACCGCCGCGGCGACGTCGACCATCTGCCCGTCGGCCAGTTGCGGGCACGGCCGCCAGCGGAGCGTGCGCCCGGCCGCGCCCTTGCCCTTCCCCGCGAGCGTCAGCGGTTTGCCCAGGTCGACGGTCTTGAGCCGCTGGACCTGCGCGACGGCGGGGTCGTCGGCCGAAAGGGCGCCCAGCGTGTGCCACGGCCCCAACCCGATACCCAACGCCTCGGCGGTCGCGCGGTCCAGCTCGCACTCCCACCGCAGCAGGGACTCCCGGGCGGCCACCAGCGTCTCCTGCCACGTGGCCTTCTTCTCGTGGGGCGGCTGCTTGGGGGCGTTGCGGATCAGCGCCTTGAGCATCTCCCGGCGGCGCTTGACCTCGGGCGGCTCGACCCGCACGTCCTTCGGGTCGCCCAGGACCTCCAGCTCGATCGCGGCGCACCAGCCCGACGGCCCGCTCGTACCGTACGCCGCTCCCGCCCGGGACGGATACGTTCGCCAGATGCGGAACTGGATCCAGTCGGCCTTGCCCATCGGCGCCTTGTCCGCGTCCGGGACGGCGAAGTGGCTGAAGAACGGCCCGCCGTCCTGGCCGAGGATCTTCTCCCCCGTCGTCAGTGTCGGCGTCTCGCCGAACGCGGGCATCTTCCCGGGGCGGGCGCTGTTGTCGGCCAGGTACACGTCGTATCGCTGGTTCGCTCGCGAGTCCCCGTTGCACGTATACAGGCCCACGTGGTGAATGGGCTTGAGCCCGCCGAGGTAGTACGTGATGACGGTGGGCGCCCCGTCGATATTGACGCGGCCGTCTCCGGCATACACGCCGGCGTCGCCGTCGACCAGGGCGTCGAGGTTGCGCGGGCCGCGCTTGCAGAAGACCTGCACCCCCTTCCGGGCCAGCAGGTTGCGCCCATGCTGGGATACGATCTGCTCGGCGAAGGCGGAGAAGCCGGTCTGGTTCTTCAAAAAGGCCTGTGTCTTGACGGCGGGACCGGCCGACACGGCGGCGCCCGAAACCAGCGCAACGGCGGCCGCAATCCACGATCTACCCATTGTCATACGATGCCTCCCTGCCCGTACGGTCGCTCGAACGCGACGGGCATACAGCAAGGTAAACACGAGCCGAGCCCGTGCGGGACGGCCATGTGTCTGGGGAGTGGGACGCGCCCGGACCGAGACCGGGCGCCCGGGGAGGTCCCGTCGGGGATCCGACGTCGGATTCCCGGCTCCTGTCTGCCGATGCCCGGCTCTTGCCGCTACAGCCCCATGGCCTTGAGGTTCCGCAGGCTCGTGGCGAGGCACTCGAACGGGTCCTTTCCGTAGCACTGGTCCTGCTCGACCAGCACGTACTCGGTCCCGCCCTCGGCCGCCGCCTCGAGGATGGCCGGCCAGTTCAGGTTGCCCTCGCCGATCTCGGCCATGCGAATCTCACGCTCGGGCGTGACGCACATGTCCTTGAGGTGAATCACCGGGATCCGCCCGGCCAACTGGCGGAGCCACCACGCCGGGTCGCCGCCGCCGGCTTGGATCCAGTACGTGTCGATCTCCGCCTTCAGCATGTCCGGCGGGGCGGCCTCGTACAGCGTCGCCAGCCATGTCTTCTCGCAGTCGTACCGCGCCAGCTCGTGGTTGTGGTTGTGGTACGAGAAGTCCATCCCCTCCTCGGCGAGGCGTTCGGCCACGGGGGCCAACTCCTCGACGAAGCGTTGGATCCCCTCGCGGCTGCGATACTCGCCCGGCAGGCCGCCAATGGCCAGGTGATTGCAGCCCCAGAGCTTATGCGTATCGATGAGGCCGTCGAGGTCCTCGACGAACCGGTCCCAGCCGAAGTGGGTCGCCGCGACCGTCAAGCCGTTGTCCTGGACGACCTTCGCCACGTCGGCCGGCTCGACCGGCCCGAAGGCGGAGATCTGGATCGCCGTGTATCCCATGTCGGCGACCTTCCTGAGCGTCTCGGCAACGTCCTCGAGGGTCTTGGTGAACTCGCGAACCGTGAAAAGCTGCGCGCCTGGAACGCACTTGGCCATCGTCATGCTCCTTCTGATTGGTCCTGTTCTTCCGCCCATTCCAGGAACTTCGCCTCGTGCACTCGCTGGCTGACCCAGTAGCCCGCCAGCGAGCCGCCCAGCCCGGCCGTCATCCAGTCAATCGGCAGGGCCTGATAGCACGGGCGGACGTACATCCAGGCCCCGGGCGTCGAGCTCGGGGGCGCCACGGCCGCCAGCACGTAGTACGCCACGGCAATCGCGACCGGCGCAGCCCACGCCGCGGGCGTCCATCGCGTGGGAAAGACCTGGTAGGCAATCAACGTCGCCAGGAAACACCCGCCGAATACCGCGAAGAGGATCTGCCCGCGGTCCGTCGAACGGGCGAGCAGCCAGACCAGCCCCACCCCGATCAGCAGACACGCCAAAAAGCACAGGGCGTACCGGACCGTCACCTCGCCGGCGGGAACCCGACGCCCTTGCTTGCGATCCGACGCCAGGGCGAGATCCTCGACGATCAGGCTGCCGAACCCCCCGCCGATCAGTCCGGTCTGCCGGGCCTGACCGCCTTTGCCGTCCTCCGTCATCGCCCGAAGGAAGTCCCGCTGCTCGGCCTCCGTAAGGGACGCCAACAGGTCCTCCCAACGCCAGCGAGGGAGAATTCGCGCCACCAGTGGGCGAACCACGCGAACCACGCCGGCCGCCAGGACCGCCACGACCGCCAGCAGGAGCACCTCCAGGACCATGCGCCAGTACATGCCGGGCAGGTCCTGGTCCTTCAGCCACAACATCTCCCGCAGCGGACCGGACCGCAGGCTCACCCCGCCCAGACCCACGAGGACCGCGGCCACCGTGCCGTGGCTCCGCGCGGAGAAGGTCGTCAGGCAGCAGACCGCCGCCAACACGAACGCCCCGATCGCCAGCAGGCCCACCCGGCCCGCGCTGCCGTTGACGAAAAACAACACCGGGGCCTCGGGGTCCATGGGCCGAACGACCGGCCAGAGCAGCAGATACGCCGCCACCGCCGCCGCTACGGCTGTCAACTGGACCTGGAGCTTCTCCCTGTCGTGGCCTTGTCGAGGGGTCATCTGTCCTAAGACTGTCGGTTCGCGGTCGCCTGCCTCCGGTCGGCGGGAACTACGCCTCCCCGTCTGCCGAACGCACCCGGGAAACGGCGGGGCCCTTCCCGCTCGACAGGAAGGCCGAACGCCGGTACCATTCCACTTTTCCGGCCCGTGCCGGCGGAAGTCGGCCATCGTACCGGCAGACAGGAGCAAAGGCAAACGTATGAGCAGTACCGTCGTGGAGAAAATCATCGCCCGCGCCGCCGGGGCGGACCAGCGAATCGTCCTGCCCGAGGCGGCGGACCCACGCGTCCTTCGCGCCGCCGAGCAGATCGCCCGCAAGCAATACGCCCGCGTCGTGCTCCTGGGCGATCCCGACCAAATCGCCGCCGACGCCGCGGACCTCGGCGTGGACCTCGCCGGCGTCGACGTCGTCGATCCCGCCAACGACCCCGACCGCGAGGTCTACGCCGCCAAGCTCTACGAGACCCGCCGCAAGCGCGGCATGGAGATGAGCGAGGCCCGCCAGAAGATGGCCAACCCCGTCTACTTCGCCGGCGCGATGGTCGGCGGGGGGCGCGTCGACGGCATGGTCGCCGGCAGCGCCTGCCCCACCAGCGAAACGCTCCGCAGCGCCCTGTGGGGGCCCGGCCTGGCCGCGGGCAACCGGACACTGGCGAGCTGCAGCATCATGCAAACCCGCGCCACGCAGTTCGGCGTCCACGGGGCGATGCTGTTCGCCGACACCGGCGTGATCCCCGAGCCGAAGGTCGAGCAGCTCGCTGATATCGCCATCCACTCCGCCGAGGCCTGCCACGCCCTGCTCGACGCCGAGCCCCGCGTGGCCATGCTCAGCTTCTCCACCAAGGGCTCGGCCCACAGCCCCATGGTCCAGCGCGTCATCGACGCCACGAAGCTCGCCCAGTCCAAGCGGCCCGACCTGAAGATCGACGGCGAACTCCAGCTCGACGCCGCCCTCGTGCCCGAGGTGGCCGCCGCCAAGTGCGGGGACAGCGACGTGGCCGGCAAGGCCAACGTGCTGGTCTTCCCCACCCTCTCGGCCGCCAACATCGGCTACAAGCTCGTCGAGCGGCTCGGCGGCGCGACGGCCCTCGGGCCCCTGCTGCTGGGCCTGGCCCGCCCCGTGAACGACCTGTCCCGCGGCTGCTCCGTGGAGGACATCGTCCTCGTGACCGCCATCACCGCCGTCCAGGCCCTCACCGCCCCGCCGGCGGGTTGACCGGGGTCTGCGTCAGATTCGCGGACCGGCACCCGTTGACCGCGGGATCGCGCTGCCGGCTTGACGGTGGATTTCCTGCGCGTATAATGTATTTTGGGTCGGCTTCTGGGTGAAGGAGGAACGGGACTGTGGCGGTGCGTCACCTTGCATTCATCGCCGTCGCGGCGGCTGCGCTGCTGCCCGCGCCGCCGGCCCGGGCCCTGCCCTACCAGATCATCCAGCTCACGGACAACACGTGGGACGACACGCAGCCGGTGGTCTCGGATTCCTGCGTGGCCTGGCGGGTCGATGAGGGTCCGGACTACCACTTCGTCCTCTACGACGGCGTGACCACCAAACAGCTCACCGACACGCCGGTCCGCAGCGGCGACGTTCGGGTCTCGGGCCCCAACGCGGTCTGGGCGTCCTCCGACGGCGAGGACACGGAGATCTTTCTCTACGACGGCTCGAGCACGAGGCAGCTCACGGACAACGCCGAGGAGGACGGCGCCCCGGACGTCTCCGGCTCGAACGTGGTCTGGTCCGGCTACGACGGCCGGGACTGGGAGATCTTCCTGTTCGACGGCCAGACGACCCGGCAGATCACGGACAACACGTGGGACGACGAGTACCCCCGCATCTCGGGCACTCATATCGCCTGGGAGAGCGAATCGCCGCGTTGGGGCAGGCATATCTGGCTCTACGACGGGGCCACGTCACGGCAGGTTTCCCTTGAAGGCGTCGGCTGGAACTACGGACCGCGGATCTGCGGGTCCCGGGTCGTCTGGCAGGCAGACGAGGAGATCTTCCTGTTCGACGGGGAGGCCACGGTCCAACTGACGGACAACGACCGGCTCGACCAGGAGCCGGAGGTCTCCGAGTCCCTCGTGGTCTGGCGGGGCAAGACGAAATACAAGTTCGAGATCTTCCTGTACGACGGCGAGGCGACGAGGCAGCTCTCGACGGGCTACTACAACGAGTACAAACCCCGCGTCTCGGGCACGAACGTCGTCTGGAGCGGATACTACGGCACGGACCTGGACGTCTTCCTCTTCGACGGGAACACCACGAGGGTGCTCACAGACAACGATTACCCCCTCGATGACGGCCGTGCCGAGATCTGCGGGGACACCGTGGTCTGGAACATGTGGGACGGGTCGGACTGGGAGATCTTCCTCGGTCGGCCCATTCCCGAACCGCAGTCGCTCGCTTTGTTCGCGGGGGCCGTCTTCTGTTTGGCGGCCGCCCGACGCGCCCGCAGGCGGCGGTCGGCCCGGGCGTAGGCCCGCCCGGACTCGATGCCCGCGGGGAACGGCGGTGTGTGCGCGCCGGGGCTTCCGCCGGTAGGTCGGTTGGTCCGGGCCCGGCTTTTACGCCGCGCGAAGGTCCTCCGCGAGGCGCTCGACGGCAATCCGGATGCGCTCGGGGGTCTCGTAGTCGCCGGCGCGGATCTCGGCCTTGACCTGCTCGACCAGGTCTCGCCGGACGTCGGGGGCGGCCTGGGCCTTGCGGACCAGGACCGTGAACTGCCCCGCCTCGACCGGCTCGGGACCGGTGGAGACGGGTATCGAACGCTTTTGTCCGGTGGGTTGCGTGCGGGGCGATGTGCCCCGAACCGTCTCGAGGGACGGCTGGGTGACTTTGCTGCACTTCATGGTCGCCATCCTTTCACACTGCTGCCATCCCAGTTGGCACGTCGCGACTGGCGTTCTGCTTCGTCGCCTGGCCTCCGTGCACCACGGAAAAGGACTCTATAAGAGCATGCGCCCTGGACGGCTGACCATGGGCGTGGGCCGCCCCGGCACGCGCCGGGCCACCCACAAGCCCGCCGTATCCTTCTTCGGCGGGTATCCCTATCTCGACAGACGAGGGGGCCCTCTTTAGGGAAAAGCAGCTCGATCCCCCGGTTTCTCGCAAGAACCCCGATCGCCCCCCCGAACAGGCCTCTTCCCTGCCCGCACGGGCGCGCAAGGCCGCCCCGGCAGGGGGCGGTTCTCGCGGTCCGGCCACCCGTGGCACGACGCTACTCGGCGACGCGCCCGAGCAGCAGAATCCCCCCGACGCGCATCGCCGTCCCGTCGTACTTGGCGGGGTCGAAGTTCGGCTTGGTCTTCTCCGCATCGGTCACGGCGGAGCGGTCCGGCTGCTCCGGGTGAATCTCGATCTCCACCGTGTGGACCTTCTCGGCGTCGAGCCCGTCGGCGACGGTCAGCACGGCGATGCGGTGGTAGCGGCAGTAGCGGTCGAAGCGCGGCCGGGGCTTCGAGGCCTTGCCGTCCACGGTGCAGACGGCCTGCCCGCCGTCGGGGCCGACGAGGTCGTAGAGGGCGACCTTCGAACCGCGGAAGCGAAAGGTGATCTTCTCCCCCGGCCGGAGGGCCTCCCAGAGCTGCGGCATGTACTCGCCGAACCGCTGGCCGAAGCCCTTGTTTGTCGGCAGCCGTTTCCATCCGGCCGAGACCATGCCCGCGGTCAGCGGAACCAGCCGGGCCTGCCCCCAGTGGTCCGCGACGAACGGCTCGCCCAGCGCGTGGGGGCCCGGCTTGCCCAGACCGGACATCTTGCCCAGGGCGTCGGCGATGACCTCCGTGTAGATCACGTGGCCCTCGTCGCGGGGGTGGCAGTCGTCGTTGGCGAAACAGATCGTCCCGGCCGGGACGGGCAGCGACTTGCCGGTCTTCGTGTCCGTAGCCGGCTTGTAGACGAGCTTGCCCGCCTCGTGGAGCTGGACGATCCGCAGGCCGACGTTGATCGACGGAATCCCGTACCGGTCGGCCAGCAGCTCCATCGCCGAAGCGCTCCGCGGGCACAGGCCGCCAACGTAGTCCTTTGGCATGCCGCGGGTGTGGATCGTGTAGACGTAGCAGATGTCCGTCGCCGGGTTCGCCCGCCAGATCTGCCGGACGATCCCCTCCATGGCCCGCCAGATGGTCCGCGGGTCGCGCCCGCCGTCGTTGACGGCAAACTCCACGAAGACGAGGTCCGGCTTGTGGGCCAGCACGTCCTGGCCCAGTCGGAACACGCCCAGCGACGAGCCCGTCCCGCCGATCGCCGCGTTGATCTCCACGACCTGGGCCTTCGGATACGTCTTGGCCAGCCACGCCAGCGTCTTGACCCGCCAGCCGCGCTGGGCCGTGATGCTCCCGCCGAAGTACGCCACGCGGACCTCTCCCCCGGCCGCCAGCTTCGCCAGCACGTTCGGCAGCCCGCCCCGCGGACGGACCAGATCCGCCTTCACCGGCCGATACTCCGGCCCCGCCGCCCACGATGCCGACGACGCCGCAAGGCACGCCACGACCGCCGCCAAACTACCCGCATTCCGCATGGACTTTCTCCGTTGGGACATCACGGCTCCTTCCTTCCCCCCTTGAACCCGGGCATATCGGCCCGGGGGCGGGCAATCATGCAGGCCCGCCCGACCTCGATCGACTCCCGCATCGTTCGGTAGTCCGGGTCCGACGGGCCCCAGCCCGCCGGTGAGAACCGGCCGTCAAGCTGCCTGCGAATGTCCCGGCCGTGGGGCTTGGCGCGGTGGGCCCTCAGGGCCGAGCTCATGTGCGGCCGCGAGAAGTTGATCCACGCCAGCTTACCGTCCCAGATCCGCCCGTGGTCGTTGGGCTGGGGAAACGGGCCATGGCAGGCGGCGCACCTTCGCTTGTAGACTCCCAGGAAGCCGCGGGCGAACCACGCGGCGTCCTGCCCCGTGACCGGGTCCGAGCACAGGTCCCGCCGGCCGGGCGACTTCGGGCGGCTGTGGGCGTACGTGCCGTAGTACGGAACGTCCGCGTCGATCCACAAGTAGATCCGCCGGCGGTCGGCGAGCGGGACGGCTGCGCGGGGGTGGTCCGTCTCGACGTACTGAAGCAGGCGGCTGGCGTGCGAGCCGGTCCACAATGGCTGGTTGACGCCCGTCGGCGTCCGCAGCAGCCAGAAGAAGTGCACCAGCGGCCGGGGCCGCGCCCGCTCGGCGGGCAGCATCCAGCCGCCGGACATGTCGTGCTGGCGGTAGGAGCGGCTGCGACCGAGCAGGTTGTCGTAGGCCATGTTGAACAGCCGCGTCTTGTCGCCCGTCAGCATCATGCCCCCGCCGGGGTCGGGGCCGGTGTGGCAGCGCACGCAGTGGCGGTCCAGGACCGGCTGGACGACGGAGGGGAAGTCCACGATGCCATCGGCGAGGTATTCCGGCCGGCGCGGCCGGACCGGACCGCCGCGCAGGGCCAGCATGTCCCGCCCGGCCGGGGGGGCCGTGTCCCGCGGCTCGTGACAGCCGATGCACCCGAGCGTCTGGCCGGGCATGATCTGGGCGGCGGAGGTCATGCGGTGGACCTCCCGCCCGTCGGCGTCGAGGAGTTGGAAGTAAATCTCCCGCAGGGCCGGCGCCTCGAAGTACGCCGACTTGTCCGCCGCCAACTCCACCGTCCCCCAACACCGCTTGGCGTAGTACGTGCCGTAGCTCATCACGGGCGACTGATCGTACGCCCGGCCGACGAGGTCCTCGCTCTTGCGGACCTGCTCCATGATGCGAAGGGCCGTCACCCGCGCGCGGTCGACGCCGTCCAAGCCGCGGCAGGCATCCTGAAGATAGAAGGCCCCCCAGGGCTGCTCGCCCGGCCGAGCCGGCTCGGCGACCCGCGGCGGGACGGGCACGGGGCGCAGCGGCAGGGCGTTGTAGCAGCCGACGGCGGGGTCCTCGTACACCAGCCGCCGCCGGCCGTCCGCGCCCAGCAGAAAGACACGATAGCGGTTCGCCCCACCGCCGTACGAGACCAGGAACGTCGTGTCGGTCACGGGGAACGGGTCGCGGTACGACCACTCCCTCGCGCGGTCGCCGACGGGGCCGATGTCCTTCGTGATCCACGTGTAGCCGCGCCCGCGCGGGCCTTCCACGCCGTAACGCCGGTCGATCAGGCCGATCGCCCCGTGCGGCCAGCCGTGATGCGGCGCGAACGTCGCCACGACCCGACCGCTCGAACCCGGCAGCGGGCGGGCCTGCCAGAACGTCGCCACCTCCCGCACCGTGTTGCCGAAGAACAACTGATACGCCGTCCCGTCGGGGTTCTGCGTCCAGAGGCTCTGGCGATAGGTCAGGTCGCGATCGACGTACTCCCAGCGGGTGAACAGGACCCGGCCGTCGGGCAGCATCTGCGGGCTGAAGTCGGACAGCGTGTTCATGCTGACGCACCGAATGTCGCTGCCGTCGGGCCGCATGCGGTGCAGGTTCGACGCCGGCCCGGGCTGGCAGACCGTGTAGCCGCCCCGCCGCGTCGAGACGAACAGGATGTCGCCGTCCGGCAGCAGCAGCGGGCTGATGTCGTAGTACGGCCCGCGGGTGAGCTGCGTCCGGCCGGTCCCATCCGTCCCGATCCGCCAGATATGCCAGTGCGCCTCCCCGCCGTCGCGGAAGGAGAAGTACAGCGTCCGGGCGTCGTACGAGACGTTCATGTCGTAGATGCAGCCGTCGTCGTCCTGGAAGATCGTGCGGGCCGGCTCGCCCGGCCGGGCCGGGTCCAGAACGCGAATGCTGCACCCGCCCCGCCGCGGGCGGCTCTGCCAGATGTCGCACGCGATCGCGTTGGGCCGGCTCAGCGGATGGCGGGTGATCAGGGCGATCGGGGGCAGGGACGCCACGGGCAGCTTCGGGTCCTCCAGCGGGTCGGCGAGGACGGTCTGGACGAAGGGCAGCGAGCGCTTCCTGCCCGCCGCCCGGACCCACAGGTTGCGAAACCGCGCCGGGCGCTGCCACGGCCGCAGCCCCACCGCCCCGGCCGGTAAGGGATCCTCGGCGTCCTCGAAGCGCAGCATCTTGACCCCGTCGACGTCCACCTCGATCCGACGGCCCTCGATGCGCGCGGCAAGGCGAATCCACCGCCCCACCGGCACGTTCGCCTTCGCGTCCCGAAGCAGCGTGAAGTCGTGCTTGTGCTTGCCCAGCCGCAGCATCCCCCGCGACGGGTCCAACGCGATTTCGTAGCCGACGAAGGCGTCGGCACCCACGCCGGCCTCGCGGACGTGCAGGATCAGCCCCGCGTTGCCGGCTCTCCGGTCGGCGAAGAACACCTCCACGCCCGCGCCGCCGTCGGCAAAGCCCCCGTCCGCGGCCACCAGCTTCGGGCCCGCCCCGCCGGCGACGCCCAGAACGCCGTCCCGCACCGTCCAGTCCCCGCCGTGTACGACGAAGCCCTTCACGCCCCGCAGTGAGGCCGGCGCGCCGTGCGCCGCCGTCGCCGCCAGGCCCCCCCAGCCGACGACCAGCCCGACAAGGTGTATGCTCAACCTCATGCGAACCTCTCCCGTCCGCTCGCCCCGCATACCCTACCATGTCCGCCCAAAGCGGCAAGGCGGGACCTGGCAAGGCGCAGCCATCACGAGTATAGTGCGCGTTCCTCTCCCCGTGCCGTCGAAGGGACATCGCCATGGACCGTCGGCCGATCGTCGCAGCCGTGCTGCTGCTTACAGGGACCTCCGCCATGAGCCAGTCCGCCAAGCCCGCCGCGCCCGCAACCCCGGGCGACGAGATCCTCCGCCGCTACATCTTCCAGGAAGCCAAACGGCTTGACGCGGCCTACCTCGAAGGCATCAAGACACCCGAAGACTGGCGCAACCGCCGCGACCGGTACCGCCGGGAATTCCTCGATATGATCGGCCTCCAGCCCGTCCCCGAGCGCACGCCGCTGAAGGCCACCGTCACCGGGACGGTCGAGCGAGACGACTTCGTCGTCGAGAAGCTGCACTTCCAAAGCCGCCCCCACCTGTACGTGACGGCCAACCTCTACCGGCCTGTCGAGGCCGCAGGCAAGCTCCCGGCCGTGCTGTACGTCTGCGGACATGCCTACCGCAAGCGGAACGGCAACAAGACGGCGTACCAGCACCACGGCATCTGGTTCGCCACGCACGGATACGTCTGCCTGGTGATCGACAGCCTCCAACTCGGCGAGATCGCCGGCATCCACCACGGGACGTACCGCGAGGACCGCTGGTGGTGGCACGCGCGCGGGTACTGCCCCGCCGGCGTGGAGTGCTGGAACTGCATCCGGGCGATCGACTACCTCCAGTCCCGCCCCGACGTGGACGGCGAGAAGATCGCCGTCACCGGGCGCTCCGGCGGCGGGGCCTACAGCTTCTGGGTCGCCGCGGCCGACGACCGCGTTAAGGTCGCCGTGCCCGTCAGCGGCCTCAGCGACCTGGAGGACTACGTCAAGCCGCCCGTCATCAACGGCCACTGCGACTGCATGTTCGTCTACAACGTCCACCAGTGGCCGTGGGTGCGGATCTGCAACCTCGTCGCCCCGCGGCCCCTGCTGTTCGCCAACTCCGACCGGGACGTCATTTTCCCCATGACGGGCAACCGCCGCGTGATCGCCCGCCTGCGCCGGTTCTACGAACTCCTCGGCAAGCCGAAGCTCGTCGACGACGCCGTCGCGCCGGGCCCGCACAAAGACTCCCGCCAACTCCGCCTGGCCGCCTTCGGCTGGATCAACCGCCACCTCAAGGGCGACGACGCGCCCGCCACCGAGCCCGACGAGTACCCCAAGATTCCCCTCGAACAGCTCTGGGCCTTTCCCGAGGAGCTGCCCAAGGACGAGCTCAACTCGACCATCGACCGCACCTTCGTGCCGCGAGCGTCGGTTGAGGTGCCCCAGATCAAGCCAGCGCTGACGGCCCTGCGGCGGAAGCTCCTCCGCACGCTCCGCCAAACGAGCTTCCACGCCTGGCCCGCCAAGCCCCCCGCCGCGGCCGTGACGCTGGGGGACGAGCCCGCCGCCGGGACCGTCGTCACCGAGGACCCCGTCGTCACCGGCTATCGCTACTTCCCCGGCCAGGGCAAGGCCGGCGCGTGTTGGGCAATCGTCCTGAACCCGGGCGAGTCCGACGCCAACGTGCCCGGGTGGGCGGCGGGAATCGTCGGCGCCGACGCCTGCGTCCTGCTCAGCCCGCGGGGCGTCGGCCCGACGGAGCGGACGATCAAGAAGCCGTTCTACTTCCGCCGCTGCATGGCCCTGCTCGGCCGGACCATGGACAGCGGGCGCGTATGGGACGTCCGGGCCTTCCTCCACGCCGCCCGGCGCCCCCGCACCCAGTGGAAGCTGGCCGGACGAGGCCGCGCGGGAATCCTCGCCGCCTACGCCGCCCTGTTCGAGAAGAAGGTCGCCGAGGTCGCCTGCGTCCGGCCCCCCGCCTGCCACGACCGCGGCCCGTACTTCCTCAGCGTGATGCGCACCCTCGACACCCCCGACGCCCTCGGCCTCCTCGCCCCCCGCCCCCTGCTGATCCGCGGCACAAAAGCCAAGGCCTTCGACAAGACGGCGAGCTACTACGCCGCCGCTGGGGCGCCCGACCGATTCGTTAGGGAATGAGCCTGCCCCCAATGGCATCGTGACGGGCCTCTTCAGCCTGAAGGGCTGACGGCCAACAGCCCAGGGCGAAGCGAAGCGCAGCCCTGGGTTGGGAGCGCAGATGTGCCAAGCTCTGCAAGAGCGGGACAAGACCCTCTCACGATGTCCTTGTCTCGCCCCTTCAGGGCTTGGTCTCTGTGTGACGTCCTGTACCCAGGGCGGCGCTGCGCTCTGCCCTGGGCTGTGGGGCTTCGAGCCCTTCAGGCTCGGCGAACAGCCGGATAGAGGCCTGCTTGGTTCTCAGAGCTTTGACGCTGTGGTACCATCATGACCCGGGCATTCCCCCCAACGGAACAGTTCAGTCTCTGCGCCGCTTACATTCGGAGGTAAGGACATGCATCACTTGAACCCCTCGTCCTCGCGGAAGACGTGTAGCAGGCCCAAGGTCAGTGAGTCTCGAGCATGGGCTTTCTGTGCCGACCCCAACCGCTACCGCATCCTGGATGCGATCAGGTCGCTGGATGTGGAACCTTGGGCAACAACGAAGAGTCACGTCAAAGCGGGCGATCGTGCCATCATCTGGCAAACCCAAGATAAGCTGGGGCGACGGGGTATTGTGGGACTCTGCCAGATCCTCAGCGATCCCGAGAATCGTGATGACCGGAGCCCCTTCTGGTTAGATCCGGAAGAGGGCAGGGCAGTCCTGCCTCGCGTTGTTGCTCGCTATGTCCATGCGCCGAATCTCCCGCTGTGGGTAGGCCAGTCTGGCGATGATGACTTCCTGCGTAGCTTGAAGGTAGCTCGGGCTAGGGGTGGCACCGTCTTCCATGTCAGCTCCCACGAGTGGGACAGGATACTGGAGCTGGCCGGCGGTTGGGCCCCACCCAGCGACGAGGAAAGCGAAGCGATCGACCGCCTGACATCTCGTTCAGGCGAAAGGAGGAGGCAAGGCTTTGGGCTCAATCCAGATGAACGCAGAGCAGTTGAGCAACACGCCATGGCTGCTGCGAAATCCCACTTCCAACGGCTCTGGGACAAGGTGGAGGACGTTTCGCTGCAGGCAAGCTATGATCTTCTTTGCCTTCGAGGCGAGGAGGAGCTTCACGTTGAGGTAAAGGGCACCACCGGCAAAGGGGAGCGCATTATCTTGACCAAGAATGAGGTTCAAGAGGCAACCACTTCCGCCTATGCCATCTTCCTCTTATCTCAGATCCAATTGTCACATGAGGATGGCGGTGAGCCGCGAGCCAAGGGCGGAGTTCCGGCAGTGTTCGACCCATGGCGAGCCGATTCACACGCGCTGACGCCGTTGGCTTTCAGTTGCGAACTTGACTGGAGCAAGGCCACGTATCCTGGATCAGCTTGATGGCGCCGACGTGGATTCCAACACGAGCCATCCGCGCACACAATTGACATCAGCCTACAACCGACCGATACGCATACGGCGTTGCTTTTGCGCCTGCGGTCCGGTCTGGCGCCACTGTAGTTTGTCCCCATTGTCCGGGTGTCCCACTCTACGGTAGCGGGCTACGGGCTACCGGCTACGGGCTACGACTTGAGCGTCTTGAGCCAGCCGTCGAGGAGGCGGAGGCGGTCGGTCTTGGGGGCGGCGGGGTCGTAGCCGGTCAGCTTGGGGGCGATCTGGACCAGCACGGCCACGAGGGCCTTCTCCGCCGGGACGTTGGGCTTGCTGCCCGCGGCCAGGCTGCGGAGCTCCTGGACCAGCGGCTGGACGGCCCGGTCTCCCATGGCCTTGAGTTCCCCGGCGGCGGCCTTGGCGACGGCGGCGTCCGTCGAGAGAAGCTGCCGCGCCAGCTCGGCAACCCGCTGGGTATCGGCGGCAAGCTGCTGGGCCTCCGCCTCGGCCGCGAGCTTCTCCAGCGCCGCTCGCTGGGCGGCCGTCAGCCGCGTGGGAAGCTGGCGGACCACCTCCCGGGCCGTCAGGATGGCCGGGGCGTACCGTCCGTCGGCCGTCAGGGCCTTCAGCCTCGTGTTGAGCTTGGCCAGCACGGCCTCGAACACGTCCGCCCGCGACGGGTCCGCCATCGCCTTGACGACCAGCGGGTCGTTGGCGCTCAGCAGCGCGTCGATCCACTCCAGGTAGACGTCCTTGCCGGCGGCGTCCTTGGCGGCGGCGTAGAGGCGGTAGGCCTCCCCGAGCGTCGTGGCGGCCTCGGCGGGGCGCTGAGCGGCCGCGAGGTCCTGCCCCAGCTCCCGCAGGGCGCCGGACAGCTTGGGGCTCTTGTCGGTCCGGAGGGACTGCACGAGCATCTGGCGGATGCCGATCCGCTGGCTGTTGGCGTCGCTCCGCTTGGCCAGGGCGGTGCAAACCTCCGTGAGGGTGGCCGCGTCGGACTTGGCCAGCACGGACATGAGGACGGCCCAGGCCTTCTCGCGGACGGCGGCGTCCGGTTCGGCGG
>Ga0272441_10003602_pt1 | contig 29234 bp, 22 predicted proteins | sample SSMProp6N_FD_193582 | JGI IMG/M metagenome (GOLD analysis project Ga0272441, IMG submission 193582) | Marine sediment archaeal communities from Little Sippewissett salt marsh, Falmouth, MA, United States - SSM-Prop-6N | ecosystem: Environmental > Aquatic > Marine > Wetlands > Sediment ... | reverse complement strand
CCCCGTCCCCGAACCTTCCACCATGCTCCTCTTCGGGTTCGGCCTGATCGGCCTGGCAGGGGTCGGCAGAACGAGGTTGAGGAAGTAAGACCCGCCACAGAAGGGCAGACACCGCTACAATCACACCCATCGCCAGAGAGGACAGTCGTATCCGGGGCGGTTCATCCCCGCTCGGGGAATCGGTCACCTGTTTTTCAGCCAGCCGGGGTGGGTGATCCCGAATTTCTTGATCTTGTAGTTCAAGGCGCGGGGGCTGACCCCGAGAAGCCTCGCCGCATCTTTTTGAACCCACAAGCTCTTCTGCAGGGCATCCAGGATGAGCTTCGTCTCGCCTGTTTCCAAGGGCCTCGAAGAATCGGCCGCCGGCGGGGCCTGTGACGACCTGCCCAGTTCCGGTATGAAGACGTTTTCTCTATGGATTACCGGGTTTTCCTCCAGAATGACGGCCCGCTCGATGGTGTTGGCGAGCTGCCGGATGTTTCCCGGCCAGTCGTACGCCTTCAGCCACTCGATGCTTGCGGGAGAGAATGCGGCGATCTTTTTCTTCAATGTGGTACAGGCCTTTTCGAGGAGCCAGGATGCCAGGGGGGCGATACATTCCTTCCGCTCGCGCAGGGGGGGGAGTTTTACCGACAGGATGTTGATCCGGTAGTAGAGATCTTCCCTGAACCTCCCCTCGGCCACCTGCTGTTCCAGATTCCTGTTCGTGGCGACGATGATGCGAACGTCGGAGCGGATGGTCTGGTTCCCTCCGACCCGCTCAAAGGCCTTTTCGTCCAGGACCCGCAGCAGCTTGGTCTGGAGAGACAGGCTGATCTCTCCAATCTCGTCGAGAAAGAGGGTGCCTCCCCGCGCCTGCTCGAATCGTCCGATCCTGAGCTTGTCCGCACCGGTGAATGCCCCCTTCTCGTGGCCGAACAGTTCGCTCTCGAGGAGGGTTTCCGGGATATTCGCGCAGTTAATGGTAACGAAGGGTCTGCTCCGCCGGTGGCTGTTAAAGTGGATCGTTCCAGCCAGGAAGCTTTTTCCCGTACCCGTATCGCCCGTCATCAGGATGGTCGAATCCGTTTTTGCGAATTTCTTGAGGGTGGTGATGATCTCTTTCATGATCGGACTGAATGCGATGATGCGGTCGAAATCATAGATGACATCCTGCCCGTGTCGCAGATAATCGATCTCGTTCTTGAGGGATGATTTCTCGAGCGCCTGGTCGACGACGTGCTGTATCTTGACCGCTGAAAATGGCTTGGCAATAAAATCGAAGGCCCCCTCCTTGATCGCCCGCACCACGAGTGAGGCCTTTTCTACCGGGCTTGTTGTAATCACGGAGGCATGGGGCAGGGTTGTCTTTATCCAGCGGAGCAGGTCAAAGGGATCGGTCTGCTGCAGCTGCAGATCGAGGATAATGACATCGCAATGATGCAACTTCAGTTCGTTGAAGACATCTTTCCCGGACGTCCAGAAATTCAACTCATGAGATGTGCCGAGGGCGTCCAGGAGACATTTCTCCCACGCCCTGTCTGTTTCCACGATAAAGAGTCTGCTCATACGTATGCGATCCTGTTCCGAAAGGGACCCGACTGTCTCACGGTCGATTTGGGGACCCGTTTCACTCCGTTGGCCTTAGCCCTTCGCCCCCATCTCCTCTAACAGCCTCTGTGCCTCCGCCGACTCTTTCTTCCCCAGCCCCAGCCTGATGGCCTCCCGGAACGCCTCCCGCGCCTTCGGAAAATCCTGCTGCTGATAGTACGCCAGTCCCAGATGGTAGCGGAATACGGGGTGACTGGCGACGAGCCCGATAGCCTCGAGGAACTGGTTCTTGGCCATCAGCGGTGAACCGCTCTTGAGATAGACCCACCCCAGCGTATCGGCGACGTCCGCGTTCCGAGGCATGAGCTCTTTGGCCTTCAGTGCCAGTGTCAGAGCCCGGTCCAGATTCTGGTTCCTCTCGGCATACAGATAGGCCAGGTCATTCGCCGCCGGACCGTACGATTCATTAACCGTGAGGAGGGCCTCATAGGAATCGATTGCCTTGCCGATATTCCCCCTGTTCCGGTACAGGTGGGCCATTCTCATGTAGGCCGGGAAGTTTCGCGGATTCAGCTGGATGACCCTCCGATACATCTCCATTGCGGTATCGTAGTCACGCTCGGCTATGGAGACCGTGGCCATCATCGTCAGGGGGAGGTCCGATTCGGGATGCTCGGCAATCAGCCCCGACAGCAGTCCCCTGGCCGCTGCATACTCCTTCTGGCTCAGGAAAACGGTGGCCTTTATCAGTGATACCCGCAGATCCTTCGGCTGTTTTTCGAGATACTCATCGCACAGCTTTATGGCCTCCCGGTACTGTTTCTGCTCGACATAGATCCTTGCCATCTCCTGGAGGGGCCTGACGGGGTCGGGGTAGGTATCGAGGACTTCACGAAGACCGCTCAGGGCCTCGTCCAGTTTCCCCTGGGCACGGTATACCCCTGCCAGCTGAAAGCGGATACGCGGCAGGTCGGGGTTTTTCTCCAGGATGGACCGGTAATCGGCTATGGCGTCTTCATACTGACCGGACTGAAGATGGGCCGCCGCCCGGAGGAGCATTGCCTGGTGATTGTCCGGGTCTGTCTTTAATATCTTGTCAAGTTCTTCCAGCGCCAGTGCCGCTTTCCCTGTCTTGAGGTAGATATACGAGAGGGTCAGGCGCATCCGCAGGGAGGTGGGGTTCTTTTCAAGGGCCTGGAGGATCTCAGACAGAGAGATCTCATACTGCTGGTCATCCAGGAAGGTCAGGCCGTAATAGTAGTGCCCCTCTGCCGATTTGGGGTCCAGGACACGGGCCACGGAAAACTCCTCCCTCGCCTCGGAGACCTTCCCTTCCTTTCTCAGCAGGATTCCGCGGAGGATATGGCCTTTGGCGTATTCCGGCTCTTCCTTCAGGATTCCTTCGATGTGCTTCAGGGCCTGATCATCGCGCCTTTCGGCCAGGAGAAGTTCTGCAATCTTGGACTTCACCGGGAGCAGCTTCGGCCATTTTTCGATGATCCTTTCATAGATCGCAATGGCCTGGGGATACTGTTTCAAAACGACGTAGTAATCCGCCAGGAGAATAGCGCTTCTCTGATCATCCGGAGCGGCGGCTACGGCATCCTTAAAGCTCTGTATGGCGGCCGCATGGTCGTTTTGCCGGTGCTGAACAACGGCCAGGGCCTGAAACAGTGCGGGGTCTTTCAGGTCTTTCCCGGTCGCCCCCTTGAGCAGTTCCTCGGCGGCCTGTAATCGGTTCTGACGCAGGTAAAAGCGTGCGAGTGACAGGTAGGAGGACGGGTTGTCCGGAAAATCACGTTTGATGTCAAGAAAGGCGGTCTCGGTCAGATCGTACAGCCGTGTCCCCTCGTAGAAGTGGGCGAGAGAGAGCCGGGGGAGTATGTCTTCAGGATTAATCGCGGCTGCCGCCTCCATCATCGCTCGCGCTTCCCGCGGTTTCCTTTCCAGAAGGAGAATGCGGGCCATGTTTATCTTGGCGTTGGGATTGTCGGGATAGGTCGCTACCGCTTCCGAAAACACTTTTTTCGCGTCGGCCACCTTTCCCGTGTTGAGCAGCGCGGTGCCCAGGAGAAGCAGGGTCTCGAGATCCTCTCCGACACTCTCGATCAGTTCATTGTAGATTGGTATCGCACGCGAATAGGCCCGATTCTGGAAGTACAGCAGGGCCAGGGCCTTTTTCGCCTCGTTCATCTCCGGATTATACTTGATGGCGGTCTTCAGCTCGCTCTCCGCCAGGTGCGGCCGTTTCGTTTCAATGTAGAGCAGCCCAAGCTGGTAATGGGCCTGGACATGGTAGGAATTCTTCTGCACCGCGTTCCTGAGGTGGATGATGGCCGCGTCGGTCTTGTGCTCCTCTATGGCCTTCATTCCTGACTGGTAGTAACTTTCAGCCTTCTCCTCGTTACTTTCGAACAGAGAACACCCCATGCCCAGAAATACAGAAGAGAGGACAAGAAGGGGGATCAGGGTCCTCAACAATGCTGTTCTTTTCACTGTCACCGTACCTCCATTCGCCGCAGCGGGTGCGGCACACGTGCCGGCAGTCTGATGCTGCTCAGCGTTCTATTATGAAATCAAAGGTTTGTAAATAAAACAGCCGAAGGTTGCCGGAAGATCACTGACCGCTTTTCCGGCTCGGGATCTTCAGCCTCAGCCGATACGATTCGTCGCTTCCCGCCGTGCGATCTCCGGATCTTCACCGGTCGACGGGCCTTTTTCGCGCATGCGCGGGTCATACCGCTCACAACCGTTGCGTCCCCCCTCCTTCACGCTGTACATGGCTATGTCGGCGTTTTTCATCAGGATGTCGGGGTCACCACCATCATCGGGATAGAGGGCGAACCCGATACTGGTGGTTGAGGAGAGTTTCCTTGCATCTACCATAAAAGGCTTCGTGAAGGCACCCAGTATCTTCAGGCCGATCCTGCGCGCGTCTTCCGCCTTCTCTATCTCCGGGAGCAGTACCAGGAATTCGTCCCCCCCCATCCTGGCGATGGAGTCGCTCTTGCGCAGAAACTCAGGGAGACGCCTGCCGATAATCTTCAGCACCTCGTCCCCCACGGTATGCCCCCACGAATCGTTGATCTCCTTGAAGTTGTCCAGATCGAGCAGCATGACAGCCAGCTTTTTGCCGCTTCGCTGGGCGCGAACCATCTCAAGGGACAGCCGGTCATTAAAAAGCGCCCGGTTGGGGAGCCCGGTGAGCGGGTCATGGGTGGCCAGATGGGAGAGCCTCTCTTCCAGCCGCTTGCTCTCGGTTACATCGATTGAGGTGATAATGGCCCCCCCGGGGAAGGGGGATATCCGTATGTAGAGAAATCTGTCGCCGTAGTGCGCATCGGGGAACTCTTTCGATATCCCCGATTCGATGCACTCCATAAGCTCGGCGTACATGTCGTGCTCGTGCCTTCCCGCATAGTCCCTGTACATGACATCTCCGGGATTGGGGAGTCTGCTCCCCGATTGTACCTTTTCGTGATTATAGTCCGTTATCACGGCCTTTTCGTCCACGATGATAGTTTCGATCGGGTTGTTTTCGAAGAGGGTTCGGTACCGCTCCTCGCTCTTGCGCAGCGCCTCCTCCATCTGGTGCCGGTAGAGGGCCATCTCTATGGTAACGCGAAGTTCCCTGTCTTCAAAGGGTTTGACGATAAGACCAAAGGGGTTTGTCGCCTTTATCTCTTCCATCCTGTCTTCGGTGATATTGGCGGAGAGGTATATGATCGGTATATTACACCGTGCATGGATCCGCCGTGCGGCCTCCATGCCGTCTATGCCCGCCCCCAGCACGATGTCCATCAATATCAGATCGGGGCTCAGTTCCTCCGCCTTTCTGACGGCCTCTTCCCCGGAGGAGGCAAAGGCGGTTACGGCATATCCCATTTTGTGCAACCGGTGCTGAATATCCGCGGCGATCAGACGTTCATCCTCCGCGACAAGGATCTGTTTTTTCATGCGGACACCGCCTCACGTTCTGTATTCCTTACCACGCAATATATCATATCTCATTGTATTATCAAGAGACATCTGGGCCCCGCCATACCCGCTTGGAGCCGCCGTTCCCGTGCAGCGCCGCGCCTGCGCCTTCAAAGGGCAGGATCCCCGTCCTCCCTGGGCGAGCGGACACTCATTCCTTGACAGAGAACCGCGTTGTGTTACAGAATGAATGAGAGGGGCTTTATGAGTGCTCGATGTGCCGGACCGCGCTCACCCCCATCCTTTACCTGACGTGTGTAGGTATGAATCGAACGCCTGTCATGATATCTGTAAGCCGCCTCGTGCCGATCCTGATCATACTCGGGCTGTTCTCACTGTGCGCCTGCGGGGGTGACAGCCCGGATGGCGGATCCGAGCCGAAGGAATCGATCGCGGGCCCGGCCTGCGGGGACATCATGGTCGAGGGCTCGATAGGGGATGCCTCCAATCTGATTTCCATACTCTCTTCGGACAGTGCCTCTCATGAAATCGCGTCTCTGGTCTTCAATGGCCTCGTGAAATATGACCGGGATATGAAGGTGGTGGGCGATCTGGCCGAGTCATGGGATATCTCCGAAGACGGGCTGGAGATCACCTTTCATCTGAGAAGGGGGGTCAAGTGGCACGACGGGCATCCCTTTACCGCCGAGGATGTCCTTTTTTCCTACCGGCTGACCATAGATCCGAAGACCCCGACCGCGTACGCGGGCGATTTTCTCCGTGTGGCAGACGCCCGGGTCATTGATCCCCACACCTTCCGCGTCACCTACGAGGAGCCTTTCGCCCCCGCCCTCACAAGCTGGGGCGCCTCGATTCTCCCCCGGCACCTGCTGGAGGGAACGGATATTACCCGAACGCCCCTCTCGCGCCATCCGATAGGGACGGGACCGTACCGGTTCAAGGAATGGAAGACCGGCCAGAAGATCGTCCTTGCCGCCAATCCGGACTATTTTGAGGGGAGGCCCTATATCGACGGATACATCATGCGGATCATTCCCGACATGGCCACCATGTTTCTGGAACTTCGTGCAAAGGGGATCGATCGGATGGGTCTGACGCCGCTCCAGTACACGAGGCAGACGGAAAACAATCTCTTCCGCAAAAACTTCAACAAGTACCGGTACCTGTCGTTTTCCTACACCTACCTCGGCTACAACCTCGAGAATCCCCTCTTCCGCGACCGGCGGGTTCGGCAGGCCATCAGTTACGCGATCAACAAGGATGAGATCGTCGAGGGTGTTCTCCTCGGCCTGGGGGAGGAGACATCGGGCCCCTTCAAACCGGGGACATGGCCGTATAACACCGATGTCAGGCGATATCCCTACGATCCGCAGAGGGCCAGGGAGCTCCTGGCCCAGGCGGGGTGGCGTGACTCCGATGGAGACGGTCTCCTCGACCGCGGCGGCACCCCCTTTGTCTTTGAGATTATCACCAACCAGGGAAATGAGGTGCGGGCGAAGTGCGCCGAGATCATCCAGAGGCGGCTTGCCGATATCGGGATAACGGCGAAGATCAGGGTTATCGAATGGGCCGCCTTCATCAACGAGTTTATCAACAAGAAGCGGTTCGACGCGACGATCCTGGGCTGGAGCATTACCCTCGATCCCGACCTGTACGATGTATGGCATTCGAGCAAGACAGAACCCGGTGGACTGAATTTCGTCTCTTTCAAAAATGAGGAGGTGGACGAACTGCTGGAAAAGGGGAGGGGGACCTTCAACCAGGAGGAGAGAAAGCGGTATTATGACCGAATTCAGGAAATCCTTGCCGAGGAACAGCCCTATACCTTCCTGTATGTGCCGGACGCGCTCCCCATCATCAGCAGCCGGTTCCGCGGCATAGAACCGGCCCCCATCGGCATCGGTCACAACTTTATCAGGTGGTATGTCCCGAGGAGTGAGCAGCGGTACGTTATGATGCGCTAGCTGAAGGTAAACCCATCTTCGGTGAAGAGCGACAGACAGGCATCCACCACCTCGGCATCATACAGGGTTCCCTTGTTGTTCGAGATCTCCTCGATGGCCTTGTCCAGCCCCAGCGCCGACCGGTACGGGCGATGGGACACCATCGCTTCAACCACGTCCGCCACGGCGATGATCTTCGCCTCGATAGACATCTTTCCCCCGTCGATATCGTGGGGGTATCCCGAACCGTCCAGCCTTCCGTGGTGCTGAAGGACGATATCCGATATCGGCCAGGGAAACTCTATCTCCTTTAATATGCTGCTGCCCACCGACGGATGGGTCCTGACCAGCTCCATCTCGTCCGGGCTGAGTGGACCCGGTTTGCTCAGGATCTCCCCGGGGATCTGGACCTTACCGACATCATGGATCAGTGCCGCCATCCTCACCCCCATCGCTTCTTCCAGGGGGAGCCCCATCTTGAGGGAGATGGCATCGGCGAGTTGTGCCACGCGCCGCTGATGGCCGGCCGTGTAAGGATCGCGCACCTCGACGGTGAATGCCAGTGTCCGGATGGTCTCTTCCAGCATATGCTGGAGGTTCTCGTAGCTCTCCTTCAGTTCCCGTTCCCTGTTTCTGTGCTCCGTGACGTCACGCGCAACCCCCCGGAATCCGACAGGGGTGCCCGACGCGTCCAGCAGGAGCGAGGCGGACATATCGTTGATCCGGATCGCCCCGTTCTTCTGTATGACCTCGTAATTTTCGAGCTTTGCCGGATTCCCCGTCTCATATATCCTCTTGAAGGTCTGGTAGAGCTGTTGTGCCGTTTCCGGACTGGTGTATCTCCTGTTGTTCATCCCCATCAATTCCTTCGGCATGTATCCGGTCATCCTGCACAGGGCGTCATTGAAGAAGGTAAAATTTCCGGCGAGATCGAGCTCGAAGTAACACTCCTCGATACTCTCGAGGATGTTGCGGTACCGCTCCTCGCTCTTCGACAGCATTTCCCGGGTATGTTTCCGCTTAGAGATGTCCCTGGTAATGGAAAGCAGGCCCGTACACCCCCCGCTATTGTCTCTCAGGAGAATGGTTTCGGTTTCTGTCCATACGGTGGACCCGTCCTTCCTGATCAGCTCCAGCTCTACGGGGTGGTGCGGTTCAGGTCCCCCCGGTTTTCGGTCCTCTTTAGTCCTTTTGCGCACCTCGGTTCGAAAGGTCTTCAGGGAGCCGGGGGCCACGAGAGACCCAAGCCCGGATGTGCCCGAACCGTTTAACAGCTCTGTGAGCTCTTCCCCGCTGTAACCAAGGGTGCGTTCCGCGGACGGATTCGCATAGATCAGCATCAGATCCTTGTCCCACACGGTGATCATATCCTTCGCCGTCTCGGAAATGATCCGGTAAAGATCGTCTCGTTCTGGTAGTGTGTCCTCTGTCTTTTTCTTCACGTATACGGTCCCTCTCTTTACGGTGTGCAGGTTTCAGGAGAGTGTCATCTCAGGGGCGGAGCAGGGCGGCTCGGACAGATGCACCCCTACACCTCCGATTTTAGATTGTCCTGGAGATACTCTTTGAATACGGTGTAAGCAACGGGCAGCAGTGCCGGTTTGCCCTTTCTCTCGTCAATCCCCCGCATGCTGTCGGGCACCTCGGGGGTGATGCCGAGGAGTTTCACGATCTCGTCCGGAAATTTTGCCGGATGTGCCGTCTCCAGTGACACGCAGAGGGGAAAATCGCCGTAGGATTCGAGATAGGTTTCAAGTCCGCGCCACCCCACCGCGCCGTGGGGCTCCAGAACGGTGCCGTATCTCTCGTACGTCTTTTTGATACACCTCTTTGTCTCTTCGTCGGATATGCTCACGGAGAAGATGTGTCCCCGCATCGCATCGATGTCGGGATGTCGGTGAACCGTTCCCGTCCTGTCCACGGTGCCGCCGTACAGTTCGAAAAAGCGGGCGAGGTTACTGGGATGCCCGACATTCATGGCGTTTGAGAGGCATGCCAGCGACGGGGACACCTTCTCGTAGGTCCCCTTGGTAAGGAATCGCGGAAACTCGTCGTTTTCGTTGGTCGGCATGACCAGCCGTTCGACCGGGAGACCGATGCGCCTCGCGTACTCGCACCCCAGGGCGTTCCCGAAGTTCCCCGACGGGACCGAGACGACGATACCCTCCCTATTCCGGCCCAACTGGGCATAGGCATAGAAGTAGTACACCATCTGCGGGAGTATCCTGCCGAAGTTGATGGAATTTGCCGAGGTGAAGCACAGATACTCAAGCGAGGGATCGGCGAATGCCTCCTTTACCAGGTTCTGGCAGTCGTCGAACTTTCCGTCGACACAGATTGCCCTGACGTTGCCGCCGATGGTGTCGAGCTGTTTCTTCTGCCGCCCGCTCACCTCTCCCCGCGGGTAGAGGATATGCACATCGATCCCCTCGATCCCCTTGAAGGCCTCCCCGACGGCGCTCCCCGTGTCCCCCGAGGTCGCGACCAGGACGTTCAGTCGTCTATCCCTCGGGCGAAAATGCCCCATCAGCCGCGCCATCATCCGCGCGGCAAAGTCCTTGAAGGATGCCGTCGGCCCCTGGTCGAGACGCATGATATACTTCCGGTCGACGATATTCTCCAGGGGAACGGTAAAGGGATACGAATCCTCGATGATCGCTCGAAGGGTGCCGGGGTCCACCTCATCCGCCAGGAAGGCCCCGGCGACCAGCATCGCCGCCTCGGTGTAGGGCCTGTCCTTCAGCGAGAGGATATCTTCATGGGATATGCTCGGCAGCCGGTCAGGCATGTACAGCCCCTCGTCCGGGGCCTGCCCCTGGAGGAGGGCATCCCTGAAGGAGACGCGCCCCTTGAAGGGGGTAATCCCCCGTATGCCGTCCAGGTTTCTGTTTGTGCTGTAGTAGCGTATGGTTTTCATGTCTGCCGGGTAATCCACCTCGTCTTTCAGTGTCTTATGGTCTCGTCCGCTGCGGTCCCGCGGGAAAGGGGCGCCCTGAGTTCCTCACGGAATCCAGAAACAGGGCGTGATGACGCATCAGGCTCAACTGTGTTCTATAGATCAAATAGAAGTTTCTTTCAATCATACATCCCTCGACCGGCCTTTCGACGAGACGCCCCTCCGCCAGCTCCCGCCCCACGGCGCGTGCGGAAAGGATCGAAACCCCGAGGCCGGCCATGATGGCCTCCTTGACCGCCTCGGAGCTCCCCAGCTCACAGATGACATTGAACCGTGACAGGCTCCTGCCCGTATTTTTTTGAAGGTACTCCTCAAGGATCGATCGGGTGGCGGAGCCCTTTTCCCTGATAATAAAGGGTTCGCGGGACAGCTCGCCGACCGTCACCGACGCCTTTGTGCCCCATCGGTGTCCCTCCGGGACGGCCAGGACGAGCCGGTCTTCCCAGACCGCCTCGGCGTGCAGCTTTTTGTTGGATACGGACCTGCCGATAAACCCTATCTCCGCCTGATTGTCGAGGACCATGTTCAGTGTCGCGTCACTGTCATTCATCCGGACATAGCACCGGATATCGGGATGCTGTTTGTTGAACGCATTCAGAAGATGGGGAAGGATGTAAGTGGAGGGGATGGTGCTGGCGCTGATAAAGATGCTGCCGGACTCATCTTCCTTCACCCGCGCGACCTTCTCTTTGGCATCGTCCATCAGCTTGAATATGCGCCGTGCGTAATCGTAGAGGACCTTTCCCTCCGGCGTCAGGGAGATCCCCGTGTTCTTCCGGTTGACCACCGCCGCGTTGATCGATCCCTCCAGGTTTTTTATGTGCTTCGTCAGGGAAGGCTGCGTCAGGTACATCTTCTGGGCCGCGTGACTGAAGCTCCTCTCCTCGACCAGCCTGATCAGTGCCTCCATCTGCTGGAGCGTGATATTCTTGAATCTGTCGTAGGCCATGAAAGAAAAGTATCACAAGGGGGGGCTATAATCAATAAAGATTCATAACCACAATGAATTTGACACATTCAATAAATTCAGCTAGAAGGGGAAACAAAGTGATGCGTGATTCGGAAACGTTTGATATACGAAGGATGCGGGCCACGCTCCCCGGCAGGTCCGCGCACAGCCACGATATAAAGGGAACGGTACGGGTATGGAGGACGAAAAAAGGGTCCGCCTGACAGAGACGGTACACGGTGCCGGGTGAGCCTGCAAGATAGGTCCGGGTGACCTGAATCAGGCGCTGTGCGGGCTTCCGCTCGCAGATGATCCGAATCTGATCGCGGGTATCGAAAATTCGGATGACGCCGGGGTGTATCGTTTAAGGGACGATCTGGCCATCATCCAGACCCTCGACTTCTTCACGCCGATCGTCGATGATCCTTACACCTTTGGCCAGGTTGCCGTGGCGAATTCCCTGTCCGACGTCTATGCCATGGGGGGAGTCCCGGTCACCGCGATGAACATCATCTGCTTTCCGATCAATACCATGAAGATCGACATACTCAGGCAGATCCTCCTCGGCGGACTGGACAAGATGCGCGAGGCCGGGGTTCTCCTCGTGGGGGGGCACAGCGTGGAGGATGATGAACTGAAGTACGGCCTCTCCGTCACCGGGACGGTTCATCCCGAAAGGGTCCTTCTCAACAGGGGCGCCCGGGCGGGCGACGCCCTGATCCTGACAAAGCCGCTCGGGACGGGGATTATCAATACGGCGCTCAAGGGGAACGTGGCGGGTGATGAGCTCGTCGAGAAGTCCATCCAATGTATGATGCAACTCAACAAGAAAGCGGCCGACCTGATGACGCAATTCCCGTCTGTGCACGCCTGTACAGACGTGACTGGCTTCGGTCTCCTCGGTCACGCCTCCGAGATGATCGAGGGGAGCGATGTCGGGATGATGATCCGTTCTTCTTCCGTTCCTGTCTTTCACGAGGTTCGGGAATTTGTCGAGATGGGAATTATCCCGGGGGGGTTGAACCGGAACAGAAAGTTCCGAATGAAGATGGTAGACGTCGGTCCCGGCTGTCCGGAATGGCTGGTGGACGTCTTTTTCGACCCCCAGACCTCGGGGGGGCTGCTCATCTCCCTGCCCTCGGAAGAGGCAGAGGTCCTGGTGGCCCGCATGCATGATAACGGCCTGGACGATGCCGCCCTTATCGGGGACATTGTCGCCGAGCCGAAGGGAAAGATCATCGTGTCGTAAGGACCTGCCGGCCGATCGCCCGGGGAGAGCGGTGTGACGATTCTCCCCCCTTCCCCCGATCCTTCGAATCCCTGAAGCACCCGTCCCCCTCTATCGACAGACGGTATTCACCGTCCCCTTTTTATTCATATTTTGAATTTGATTTATAATATAAATTGATTTAGACCGTAATCGGTTGCGCGAATACGATACGAATCGTCGGAAAGGAGTGTCTATGGAGATGAAGAATATCTTTGCGGGCCGGTGGGGAATCATCGGCGTGGGAATCATTATCGGTATCCTGGCCGCTCTCCTGCAGAAGTGGGGCAACCCGGGGAACATGGGGATCTGCGTGGCCTGCTTCGAGAGGGACATCGCCGGTGCCCTTGGCCTGCACCGTGCGGCGGTCGTTCAGTACATTCGTCCCGAGATCATCGGATTCGTCCTGGGATCCCTCGGCGCGGCCTATCTCTTCAAGGAGTTCCGCCCCCGTCTCGGTTCCGCCCCCATCGTTCGCTTCGTCCTGGGCGTCTTTGCGATGATCGGAGCGCTCGTTTTCCTGGGGTGTCCCTGGCGTGCCGTGCTCCGTCTTGCGGGGGGTGACGGGAACGCCATCCTCGGTATCCTGGGGCTGATATTCGGGATCTGGGTCGGGACACTCTTCTTCAGAAAGGGGTACAACCTGGGACGCACCCAGACGACCCATACGGCGGCCGGATGGATGCTGCCGCTCATGATGTTCGGCCTCCTGGCCCTGCTCATCGTTTTCCCCCAGGTCGAAGGGGAGGCGAAGAGTGGTGTTCTCTTTTACAGCCTGAAAGGCCCCGGCGCAATGCACGCGCCTCTCCTCGTCTCTTTGGGAGTCGGTCTCGTGGTCGGATTTCTCGCCCAGCGGAGCCGCTTCTGCACCATGGGGTCGATCCGCGACTTCGTCCTCTTCCGCCAGACCCACCTCCTCTCGGGGTTCATCGCCCTTGTCGTCGCGGCCTTTGTCACCAACCTGATCGTCGGGCAGTTCCACCCGGGATTTGCGGGGCAGCCCGTCGCCCACACCATGCATGTCTGGAATTTCGCGGGGATGATGCTGGCCGGTCTGGCCTTCGCCCTCGCCGGCGGGTGCCCCGGGCGCCAGCTTTTCCTGTCGGGAGAGGGGGACGGTGATGCGGCCGTCTTTGTGCTGGGGATGATCGTGGGAGCGGGAATCTCCCATAACTTCGGCCTGGCCAGCTCGCCGAATGGGGTCGGCCCCTACGGTATTGCGGCCGTGGTTGTCGGCATGATTGTCTGTCTGTTTATCGGGTTTACGATGAGAAAACGAATCGCATGAGGAGCGAGATATGAGTACACAGGTTGATGCACGGGGTCTGTCCTGTCCCCAGCCGGTCCTGATGACCATCGATACGATTAAGGCTGAGAAGAAGGGCGAGATCGAGGTCCTGGTCGATACGGAGACGTCGAGGGAAAATGTCTCCCGCGCCGCCGCGAATCAGGGATGGGACGTGGCCAATGTTGCCGAAGAGGATGGCCTGTTCAGGATCACGATCAGAAAAGACTGACATCCCGGCGCCGGTCCCTTTAAACTTTTTATGGCGCCGGCCGATATATTTGTCAGGGCATCCATTTCTTTTTACGCCGCGCGGTCTTGTTGCGCCGCGAACGGCCGGGAATTGAAGGCATGATCAGCTGTCGTCAATGCGAACATTACTATGTCACCTGGGACAAGGCCTTTCCCCATGGATGCAGGGCCATGGGCTTTAAGTCGGCCCATTCGCCGTCCACGACGGTATTGATCAACTCCGATCAACCCTGCTTATTCTATGAGAAGAAGGTACGGAAGAAAAAAGGGCCTGGAGAATAACGGCGGGTATTCCCCGGCCCTGTTTCCACGGTGATCCCTGCCGGGGCTGTTCCCGGCTCAGGCGCTAGTGTGACCAGGAACGGCGGTTCGTGGATTTGGAAGAACGCTTTCCGTGAGTCTTGGGAGAAAACGATCTTCCGCCTCCGCCCTGTGTCTTCATGCCCTTCCCCCCGCGATGGCGGCCGGGATGAGAGGCAGGATCGGCCGGTATGGCAGTCGTTAATCCATCGACGTTGTGATATGTCATCTTGTCTCCCAGGCTTCTTTCCAGGGAATGCGCCAAAGCGGCATCCTGACTCGTCACAAAGGTGAAGGCCTCTCCGGCTTTCAACGCGCGACCCGTTCTGCCGATGCGATGGGTGTAGTCGTCTGTTGTCATCGGCATATCGTAATTGATGACATGCGAGATGTGTGTCACATCAATGCCGCGGGCGGCGATATCGGTGGCGACCATGATTTCATACCGGCCGTCGCGGAATCCCTCGAGGGCCTTCTGGCGTTTCTGCTGCGTCAGGTTCCCATGCAGGGAGGTAACGTTGTACCCCGATTTATCCAGCCGCCCGGCAACGCTCTTCGCCCGCGATTTTGTCCGCGTAAAGACCAGGACGGATTCCCTGTCCGTATGGTCGAGGAGGTCCTTGAGCAGATCGGTTTTCGTGTCCATCCGCACCGGATAAAATCGGTGCGAAACGGTTTCAACAGGCGCCGTACGGCCGATTCGGATCTGCAGCGGATTGCGCAGGAGATCAGTGGCCAGGCGCTGTACGTCTTCGGGCATGGTGGCGGAAAAGAGCAGCGTCTGCCGCCTTGCCGGAAGGCACTTCACGATCCTTCTGATATCCGGGAGGAAGCCCATGTCGAACATATGATCGGCCTCGTCCAGTACCAGGACCTCTACGTGGGATAAGTCCACGGTGCCTCGGCCCAGGTGATCCAGGAGACGGCCGGGGCACGCGGAGACGATGTCCACATGTTCGTTCAGCCGCTTGATCTGCCGGTTGATGCTCACACCGCCGTAGATCGATGCGCTGCTCAGCTGTGTCCGGCGGCCCATTTGTTCGATAACTTCATGGGTCTGTTCGCTCAGCTCCCGCGTCGGAGCGATAATGAGCGCGCGGACATGACCCCGCGGTCCCTGCATGAGCCGCTGCAGTATCGGCAGGACAAAGGCCGCCGTTTTACCGGTTCCGGTCTGGGCAAGTCCCATGACATCGCGGCCCTCCATTATCGGCGGGATTGCCTGTGATTGAATGGGCGTCGGCGTTGTGTACCCCTGGGATCGCACGCCGGCACATATTTTCTCATGTAACGCAAACTTCTCAAAACTCATCTCTTCTTTTTCCTTTTTTTAAGTATTCGTGACATGTGAATCCATCTCTAATCGTCGCGGCTGGTATAGGTACACCGCTTCATGCGCTGATGCCGCGCCGGAGTGACCGGCCGCAAACAGCACGCCATAGCTGGATTCTGTTACGATGAGCTGGATTTTCCTGCCGAAATTTCTAAAGAAGAAAGGTGGAAGGGCAAATAACTATCGTGATCACTGGACGCCTTGTACAGGTATATTCCATAAATAGCAAGGGAAATAGTGACGGCGGCTATTTTTTGCTCACGGTTACTCCCCGCTTGCGATGAGCTCAAGAAAGACCCCGATCCGGAGTTCTGCGTACAGTAACCGGAAGGCTTGTCAGGGGAGAAGCTGTCGAGGCAATGTCCCTGTGGATGCCTTCAACAGTCCTCCCCCGGCTAAAGTACGATAGATCGGTTGCTGTGGGTTACGCGGCTCCCTTCAGGGGGAGAATCGCCTTGCACGCCGCATTCACGATGGGATACACGATTGGCGAAGACGTGAGCGCCGGATGGGTTCCCATCTGGAATTTCACGATATCATCCGCCGTCATCCTGTGCATGATACAGGCGCTCAGTACGTTGATCATCTCCCCGACCGGCTTGCCCCCCGATATGGAACCGCCCAGGATCACGCCCGTATCCTTGGAAAAAATGAGCTTGACCTTGGTGTGGCAGGAGTTTGGCATGCCCCCCGGATGGGTATCCGGGGCCTCTGATACACCGGTAACGATCTTGGCCCCGACCTGATTCGCCACCCGTTCGGTGAGACCCGCGACACCGAAGGCCCGTTCATTGATGACTGTTGAAAAGACGCTGATGGCGCCGCAGTTCTGATGGGTCGGAGAAAAGAGATTCGCGCCCGCCATTCTCGCCTCCGCCGTGGCTATGGACGCAAGCATGATCCCGCTCGGTCTTCCGTTAAAAAACGACTGTTTTTCCGCGCAATCACCACAGGCAAAGACATCCGGATCGGTATAGGTCTGCATATACCGGTCCACCTTGATGGTGTTCCTGAACCCGAGCTCCAGGCCGGTCTTTGCCGCAAGGGCCGTTTTGGGAACAGCCCCGATACCGAGGATGACCATGTCGGCCTTGAGATCCGTGCCGCTTGAGAGCCTCACCCCGGTGACCTTTTCATCCCCAAGGATAGACTCCACCTTTTCGTTTACCAGGATATCCACCCCGGTTTCTCCGAGTTTTGCCTGTGCCTCGTCACAGAACTCATCGTCCATTGCCATCTGCAGACAGTGAGGAAGGGCCTCCACAACGGTCACGTTGACATCTCTTCCCTTTCTGCATTCATCGGCAAATTCCATGCCGATGAATCCACCACCGATAATGACCAGGTCTTTGACGGTGTTCATGTGACGATACACTTCAGAAAGATAGTCGAATTCCTTTTTGACCGGGTATACATTCTTTTTGTCTATCCCCGGGATGGGTGGAATCAGCGGAACGGAACCCGTGGCAAAGACGAGCTTGTCATATCCGATAGTTTCGCCATCCTTCATGGTGACAATCTTGTTTTCACGGTCAACATCGACGGCCTCGCCCTTGATAAGCTCGATGTCATGGGTTTCCAGAAGACCGTCCGGAATGACGTTGTTTTCGGGACCGCCCACCGTCCCGTAAATATACGGAATGCCACAGGGGATGAGAACCGTCCCCTCTTTTCTGATAAGGATAACCTTTTTGTCAGGATAGTGTCTCCGGCAGCTAAGTCCCGCGGTAATTCCTGATAATCCACCTAAAACGACTACATCTGCTTTTTTCATATACCCTCCTTTATGGTCTTATCTATATGGGCACAGGAGCAAACGCAATGATCTCCTATGCATGATGCCTCGATATTCGACAAGAAGTTACTTTCTGGGGAAAAATGTGTTTTTTTTGATAAAAAAACTTTGCAGCTCACGCAGCTTAAACAAGTTGTGCCGGTATGTCAATGAAAAACGGGCCTCAGAATATGAGGAAAGTTGCGTTGCGCTTTTTTTAAAAAATAAAGCCCCCTTCCATCAGGTGAAGGGGGCTTTATGCATAGGACACGATCACGGGTCTTTTTACTTTTTCAAGCTTGATCAGGCCTCGGTCCGCCATTGTCACATAGATCTCTCCGGATCAGGATTACTTTGAAGGAGGCCTCTTCTTTGGCTCTACCTCTATGACGACCTCTACCGGGGGGTGCTTCCCGTCGATAAAGCGGGCCTCGGGGGGGAGGACAAGCTGCGGCGCCAGTTTTGTCGTGGTGGTGATCCCCTGGAGGTCGATCGGTTCCGTTGCAATCTTGATATGTTTGATATTCTTTTGGGGTGCCTTGAGGTGGACCGATGCGGGAGAAATAGTGACTTTCTGCAGATGCAGCCCGTTGGGAAGTGCCCCGGAGAGTTTGACGTCGATGGGCGCTTCAAAACGGGTCAGCATGTGCGCGACGAATCGTATCTTGTTCGGGTTGATGCCGACAACGGTTACGTTTGAGGGATACTGAATACTGTTGCTCACTATCGGCACCTCCTGCCGCCCTTCCTTGACCCCGGTCATATCCAGGGTAACACTCAGAGAGTCTTCGTTGAGGAGGCCGAAGGCCTGTTTCGAGCCCATCAGGGTTACCGTTGTTTCCTTCGGTCTTTGTTCCTCGATGATCCAGTCCGTGGGCAGGTTTCGATACACGATGGGCCTGACGAAATCGCGCCTGATGATCTCGGTCTGGTACCCGAAGGCAAGCCACAGCCCGCAGGCGAGAAGGATGGCGACGATCTTCTCTCCCCAGTTCTCGCTGATCCACCGCATCCAGGCCCCTCCTTCGGGGGCCGTCTCGCGATAAAACTGTTCAAGGACAGCGAGCAGGTCCGCCGGATTATGAAGCCGTGTAAGGGTTCCCTCCCGCGCGATGGAAACGGTCCCGCGCTCTTCCGAAACGACGATGCAGAGGGCATCGCACCGTTCCGACAGGCCCAGCGCCGCCGTATGCCGCAGGCCCAGATTGGCGATTTTTCCGGGGTTTACCGAGAGGGGGAGGTGGCAGCCGAACCGGGTAATGCTCCCTCCCTTGATGACAACCGCGCCGTCATGTCCTATCGAATGAGGATCAAAGATGCTTTCGAGGATAGCCTCACTCAGCGTTCCCTGGAGGTCGAAGCCCCCCTTGAGGTGACGGTCCAGGAAATCGTCGCCTTTGAGAACGAGGAGCGCCCCGCGGCGGTTCTGCGCGATTCGGGTAACCGCCCGATTGATGATCTCGGCACTCTGGACCGGCGACGTGTCGAGGGAGCCCTTTCTGATGAACCTCCAGGTGGCGAGACGCTCGAAGAATCTGCGGAGGTCTTCCTGGAATATGATGATCAGGGCGATGGCCAGAATGGCGAAAAACCCCTGAAGGGCGTATTCGGTGATATACAGGTGAAAAACCCGGGCGACGACGTATATCACTGTGAGGATAAAGATCCCGATCAGGACGAACCGCGATGCCGTTTTCTTGAACCATACCAGGGCGATGTATGCGAATATGGCGATAATGGTAATATCGAGAAGGTCGGAAATCCTGATGGTATTGACTAACTGGAGGAGATAGCTTTCCATGGCATCCTGTTGTTACCGGTGTGACGGGGGGAGAAAGCCCCCGCCCGATGTATCCGGCAGGCGATGACGGATACGGTGAACGATTATTGGGTGGAAGTTTAATACAATACGGTAATCTTTGGCAATATCTTTCTTTCATGTCCCTTGAAATTGATGCGGGTATCGTGTTACTCAGTAAAACGGATTTGAAACTTATTGCGGTACCGTTATCTCCGGCGTCTGTTCCCGATCTCATTCCCCGAGGATTATCGGTACGGAGGATATGTGTCTATGACGGTTTCCGAAGGACATACCCCTGACCATCCCGCGAGGACGATGCTCTCTCTGGTAGGAAAGAGGAGGGCCATCCTGGTCATGTGCCACAACAATCCCGATCCCGATACGATCGCGTCGGCCGCCGCGCTGAGATACATCTTCACCCAGACGTTCCGGCGCAAGGCGGTCATCGGGTACCAGGGTACGATCGGCCGGGCCGAAAACCGCCAGCTTGTCCGACGGTTGAAGATCGATATGATACGCACGACCGAGCTGGATTTCAGCGATTTTTCGGTCATCGCGCTTGTCGACAGCCAGCCCCATACCGGGAACAACGCCATTCCCCGGAAGATCCTGCCCGACATCGTCATCGATCATCACCCCTTCAGAAAAGATTCCGCACGGTGTGCGTTCTATGATATCCGGCCCCACTACGGCAGCTCTTCGACGATCCTGACGGAATATCTGAGGGAGCTGGACCTGACGATCGATCGTCGGCTTGCCACGGCGCTCTACTACGGGTTAAAGACCGACACGAACGGTCTCAGCCGCTCCGTCACGAAGGCCGATATGGACGCCTTTAACTACCTCTTCCCCAGAATAGCCCCGCGGACCCTCGCGGGGATAGAGAATCCGAGTATTCCAAAATCCTACTACCTGAAGTTCGCGGACGCGATTGCCCACTCGGTCCAGTACGGCGACGTGATGATCTCCTACATGGGGGCTCTGAACAACCCCGACGTGACCGGCGAGATGGCCGATTTCCTCCTGAGAATGGAGAATATTCGCTGGACCCTCTGCATGGGAGAATACAAAGATTACCTTCTGATGTCGGTCCGGACCTCCCGTCGGGGGATGATGGCCGGCAAGATAACCCTCCGTGTCGTCAAGGGACTCGGCACCGGCGGGGGGCATGAAAAAGTTGCCGGCGGGAAGATCAGCATCAAAGGGTTGAACCCGGAGGAGCGGGCGCAGGTCGCCCGAAAGGTTACCGATCGGTTTCTGAAGAATCTGGGCATCGAGGGCCGGGAGGGGAAACCTCTTGCCGCGGCGCCTCCCGCGGATAACCGGTAGCATGCCTCTTTTCGTCATCACAAACTGTCTTGTCCGGGTTGCCACTCGCCGTGTCGGTCGGCAGAAAAATAAAAGAATCGATACATTCCATGGGATCGAGTAAGGAATGAGGCGATGAATATTCAGGATCACATCAACTCTTCACGGCGGAGCGGCGCAATCGATTTCGTTATCGAAGAGAGGCATGAAGAGTACGTTATCAGTGCCATGCCTGTCACGGAAGGGGTCCGCAATCCCTTCGGGACCGTGCAGGCGGGCGCCCTGATCTGGCTGGCGGACGTGACGGCATCGGTTCTCGCGATAGGAAAGCGGGAGATCGGTCCCGGGGGAGAGGGGTTTCCCCTGGCGGTCGACCTCCATACAACGCTGGTCGGCAACCAGAGGGACGGGACGGTGCGTGCCGAGGCGCGATTCGTGCGAAAGGGAGAGAAGATACTGGTGATACGGACCCGCATTACCGGGGACAACGGTCGCCTCCTGGCTGAAATAACCTCCACCCACGTTCTTGCCGTGTAACCATGGAGAGTGAGATTCTGAGGAATAGAAACAAAGACATGAGAAAGGAATGCAATGATGGATGATTCAAAGGGCGTTGCCATTGTGACGGGTTCGGCACGGGGCGTCGGGGCCGCGACGGCCCGGATGCTCGCCGGGAAGGGGTACAACGTCGTTATAAACTATTCGAAGAGCGAGGGGCAGGCCAGAGAGGTCGAGGAGACCTGCCGGGCGCTCGGTGTGGAGACGCTCCTGTGCAGGGCGGACGTTGCCAGCGACGAGGACTGTCGCAGGATGGTAACGGAGACGGTGGAGCGGTGGGGGCGGATCGACGCCCTGGTCAACAACGCCGGCACCACCAAATTCTGCGCGCACGACGACCTCGAAGGACTCGACAGGGATGACTTTTTCCACATATACGGGATCAACGTCGTGGGACCCTACCAGATGGTGAGGGCCGTGGCCCCCCACATGCAAAAGGCCGGAAAGGGTGCGATCGTCAACGTGGCCTCCATTGCCGGGGTGACCGGAATCGGAAGCTCCGTCGCCTATGCCGCCTCGAAGGGGGCGCTGATCACGATGACGCTGTCGCTGGCCCGCGTCCTCGGCCCCGAGATCCGGATGAATGCCGTCTGCCCCGGATTTATCCAGGGTGACTGGCTCCGGCAGGGGATGGGGGACGAGCGGTACGAGGCGACGAAACGGTACTGGGAAAAGACAGCGCCGCTCCGTATGACGGCGGCGCCGGAGACGGTGGCGGAGGCGATTGTCTACTTTATTTCGGGTGCTCCCCTTGTCACCGGCGAGACCCTGATCCTCGACGGCGGGGCTCACCTGGCGATGACGCCGATAACCCGGCGCTAGGCCGCGCATGCCCCGAGACCTTTGAGGCCTGTCATTTCGAAGGAGCGTCAGCGAAGAGCTATTGTCCCCTTCAGGGGAAAATCTTCATGATACAGGCTTGTTAAGATTTCTCCCTGCGGTCGAAATGACAGAAGAGACAGTCGGAGTAACAGAAGAGACGGTCGGAGCGACAAAGAACGGTAGCTTTGCAGAGGCCGCACCCTGCTGACGGGAACGTCGGTGCTGTTGTTTCCTTCAGGATTGACCGGTATGGCTGGGTGGTATGTCTACATGATCAGATGCGGAAAGGGGACCCTCTACACGGGAATCACCACCGATGTAGAGCGTCGCTTTGCCGAGCATCGGGCGTCGGGTCCCCGGGCCGCGCGGTATCTGAAGGGGAGGGGACCGCTTCAACTCGTGCTCACCGTGCAAGCCGGCGACCGCGCGGCGGCCTTGAGGCTGGAGCGCGGGATCAAGAAACTTCCGAAGGCCAGGAAGGAGCGGTTGGTACAGCACCCTGCGTCCCTGCGGAAGATTGTCGGCGCCGCTTCGGTGTAATGGCTGTCCGTGTGTTCAGCCTACCGGGCCATCCGGCGTTGGAGATCGGAGAGGACCTCCTGATCTCCCCCCGGTCCGGTCTCCGCCGCCGAAAACACCCTGTCAAAATTATCCAGCGCCTGGCCCGTGAGGGCGCTTCTGATGCTTTGAGGGTCGTTGACGATATCCCGGATGATCTCCTGCATATTTTCCACCTGGCTCTCGACGCGATTGCCGATCCGGCGGGTGAGGATGCCGGAGAAGAGCCTCATGACGAATCGCGAAATACCGTTGTCCCCCCGCAGAAAGATGGTAATCTCCCCCGACAGGCCGTCCCGGTCCGCGTATTCGAAGGCGACGACACCGCTGGCGGTGAAGAAGGAGGGAACCGCCCAGTGATCGAATCTCCCCCTCGCGTAGAAGGCCCTGGAACGGGCGGATTGGCTGATCTGCCGGATATCCCCGGTAATCCCCAGTGAATCGGAGACATGAATGCCCGTATCGGTCCTGGTCATGGCGTACGATGGCTTGAATTCGTATGTCTCCCAGAGCCGCCCCATGAGGCAGGGATTGTCCAGGGCCCGATTCCACATCTCGATGGGGACGTCGATGGTGAACGCCGTTTTATAGGTTACCGTTGGGGTATTGATGATCTCCCCGACATGGGCCTCGTGCGCCTGAACCGAAATTGTCCAGAGGAACAGAAGGGCCGCAATCATAATTGGCAGGGATTTTTTCAGCATCAACGTTCCTCGAGAAATTGGTGCGGTCAGTATAGATGGATCGCCGGGATCAATCAACCGTAATAAATAGATATAAGGGGTATTCACCCATTAAATCTCGCTTGACATTTTTTTAAAAGAGTTTAATATCAACAGTTCGTCAACTCATCGGAAAAACAATGCATTGTGATTGCCGCCCGGCAAGCAGGATATCGGGACGGTCGGTTCCGTGCAAAACAGAGGTTTTTTCAACAAAGTACCACAAGAGGTGCCTGGCATGAGAATGTTTCTGAAGAGTCCCCGTGTGGGGTTAAAACTAATGACATTGATTGCCGGTGTCATGGCGGTACTGCTTCTTGCCGCCCCGGTTCTCGCGGAGGATCTGACACCGGAACAGAAGCTCGCCAGGGCGGCAGAGTTGTCAGCCCAGGCTGCTCAGATGGCTGCTACCGCACAGGAAACCGGCAATATAGAAATGGCGCAGGAAGCACTGGCACTTGCCGGTGAGGCCTCAAATCTCCTTAACGAGGTGGCCGCGTATGCCGGCGATACCGGCAATACCGAGCTGGCGCAATCAGCCATGAACCAGGCAGCCGCCCTTTCGGCGGCGATCGGCCAGATCACGGCGACGGCTCAATATGTTGCCGCGAACTCGACGAATCCTGCTGTCGTGAATGCCGCGAACCAGCTTCTGGTGCAATCCGGAGAGGTTCAGACACTGAACCAGGGTACCATGGAGCTGGCACTGAACGCAGGGGCCACTCCTCCGGCCGAAGGGTATCAGCCCCCGGCGCCCCCCGCGCCTGAACCACCGGTTGATGAGGACCCTCCCATCGACGATACAACGGAGGCAAGTCCGACATAAGGCGCGTTACTCTTTGAAGGGTATTGTTGCAAAGTTATACGACTAAGCTTCATCGTTCATATTCATGATCCGTGACATGATCAGATCGATCATGCGGAGGAACACAATGAGGTGTTCTGAGGATGGATCTTAAAGGAGGAGGCATGTCATTGAGGAAACGACCCATTACCCTGATCTTACCGGTTTTGTTTCTATTTTTTCAGGTCAGCGGGCTGGAAGCCGCGCGATTTACCATCAAACCGCTGGTAACATCCAAATGGCAGACGGACAGCAATTTCTTCAAGGCTGAGACAGGAGAAAGAGAGGTTTACACATACCTCCTCCAACCCGGGATCGATCTGGGTTTTGAAACGGCGAAAACGAACATCTCTCTCCATTATACCCTGAACGCGTATTACTACGACGATCAGGATACCGTCCCCGCGGGACAGCAGAAGGCGGATGCCAACGATTATGTCGGGCACACGGCCGCTTTCAAGTCTCGATACCGGGTCTTCGACCGGCTGCTCATCGGCCTGGACGATTCCTATTCCAAGACCCGCGACGCGGCGCAGTCGGACGATTTGAGCAACAATGTGGACAGAGACAAATTCAGCATCAACCGGCTGAGCCCGATGCTTTTTTATGACTTCGGGCCCAAATTCACGGCGGGACTGCGCTACCGGAACACCGAGACCAACTATTCGAAGGGAACCAAAGAGGACTCCAGCGAACACCGGGGGATCTTTGATCTGATATACCATCTGACGCGGGCGGAAACGCTCGATCTCGAGTACCAGCACTGGGTAAGGGGGTACGATAAAACCACCTCCGATTACACCTCGGACCAGGTCTCTCTGATTTTTAAAAAACAGTTTCAATACACTATTTTGGAGGTCGGAGGAGGATACCACCAGCGTGACTTTAACGATCCCGGCCTGGACGATATCGACACCATGGCGTACCGTGTTACTGTCAGGTTCCAGAACCCGCCCGCTCCGGAGACCCGACCGAAAAGCTGGCTCAATCTTTCCGCCGAGATGAACTTCAACGACCAGGGCGTCGGGGACAGTTACTACAAGACGCACCGCCTTTCACTGAATGTGGGGCACATCTTCCTGGAAAAAATCAAGGTGGATGCTAAAGGAACCTACCAGAGGGCTGATTACGAAAGGACAACTGGTCTGACCCCGTCAGGGGCCACCGAGCTGCGTGAGGACGATACCTACACCGTCTCGCTGGGCGTCGGATACATCTTTACAGACTGGCTTACCTTCTTAGCCTCCGTCGGGTATGAGAGCAGGGATTCCAATCTGCAGGGCTATGATTATCACAACAAATCCGTTATGGCCACGCTGGACTTGAGCCATGATCTGGGTGGCAGATAATCACTGTGTAAACATGGCGCAGAGCACGTACCGCGGGTACTCTGCGCCATATTTTTCGATATGGACAGAAGCATTGAGCAAGGGAAATAATGGTTTATCGAAAAACAGTACGAAGTAACATCGCGTTCACTTTCCTTCTGGGTTTGTTCATGGTTCTTATCTTACCGGTGTCGGCATGGAGCCAGGGAAAGACCAACCTCATCGGTCCCCAGGACGTCCTCACCCTGAGCATATATGCGGGGGGCGAAGAGCAGCAGAAGGTGGACCTGACCGTTTCCAACGAGGATATGATCAACGCGCCATTCATCGGTCCCATCAAAGCGGGGGGACTGACGATCAGCGAACTGGAGGCGTTGATAGCCGGGTTGCTCAAGGAGGATTATTTTGTCGATCCCCAGGTGCACATACAGATCAAGGAGGGGGGGTACAAGAGCCTCCAGTTTTCCGTCTCAGTGGAGGGGAAGGTAAAGAAACCGGGAGTGTATGACTATCAGAGGGGGATAACGGCTCTGAACGCCTGTATCATGGCGGGCGGGTTCGACCGGTTCGCCGCGCCGAACCGCGCCAGGATCATACGCGAGGAGGACGGGAAACAGACGGTCATCAGGATCAATCTCAACGATGTTAAGGAGGGGAAAATCCCCGATATCGAACTGGAACCGGGGGACATCGTCGTGATACCGGAAAGCTGGCTCTAGCGTTATTTTTGCCATTTCGACCATAAGGGGCTGTAGCAACCGAGAGCTTTGCATAATGTCATTTCGAGGAGCGTTCTTTATTGTCATTTCGAAGGAGCGTCGGCGACTGAGAAATCTTAAAGAATCTTGTGTTGAAACAGCATAAGATTTCTCCCTGCGGCCGAAATGACAAGAGAACGGGCGCATCGGGATTCGAGATGACAGCAATATGGTCGAAATAACAGGAGAGCGGCCGAAGTAACATCACTTAATTGAAACAAAACCGACGTCAGCGTTCAGCTTATTTGTCCCGCGAGGGACGTGGAGTCGCAATGTTTACACAGGAACCGGAACAGACCGTACATCTTACCGAATATTACCACATACTGATCAAACACAAGCTGATCATTATCACCTCTTTGGTCCTCCTGGTGACTCTCACCATGCTCTTCTCATTTCAGATGAAGCCGGTCTACCGGGCCACGACGACGATGGTGATCGAGCCGGAGCAGAGCACATCGCCCCTGACCGGCGAACGAACGGACTACGAAAGTTATATCTCCCAGTCGCTGACCTTCAACACGCACTTCAAACTGATCACCTCCGACCCCGTACTGCACAAGGTAATCAGAGCCCTCAAACTGGACAGGGAGGCGGAAAATATAGAGGTTAGTCCCTGGCGGGAGCTTCTGGCGCAGTTCAGAAAGAATATCGATCTGCTGCTGCAAAGAGAGAAGAAACTTCCCACTCCCCAGGAACGGTTGGCGGGGATACAGGGAGCGTTAAGGGGCAAGATAGCAATCGAGCAGGTGAGGGATACCCGTCTTCTGAAGGTGAATGTTGAAGACCACGATCCCGTCCTTGCCAGAGATATCGCGAATACCCTTGCCGATTCGTATATCACCTTCAACATCGACAATCGTCTCAAATCTTCCCGGAACACGCTCAGCTGGATGACGGATCAGCTGTACGAAGTGAAGAAGAAACTGGAAGACGCCGAAGAGGAATTTCTCGCCTACAAACAGCAGGCAAAGCTCTTCTCTGTCGAGGGGAAGCAGAAGGTCATCGCGCAGAAGATACAGGAGTTTAACGACGCCTACCTCCAGACAAGGAACAAGCGTCTCGAACTGGACGCGAAACTGGCCGAGCTGGGCAGGCTTTCCGAAGAGAGGGGCGATATTCTCCGTGTCCGCTCGCTGATCGACAACCCCCTCATCGACAACTTGTACAACCAGCTCCTCGAAGCGGAGATACAGCTCTCCGGCCGCAGCAAGGTTTACAAATCGAAACATCCCATCATAATCGAGCTGAACTCCAAGATAGAAAAGACCAGGAAAAGACTGGGCGAAGAATTGCAGAAAGAGATAGAAAACCTCAATGCCGAACGCACCGTTCTCCTGTCCCGTGAGCGGGTCATGGCGAAGACCATATCCGATTTTGAGAGTGAGGGTCTCGAAACAAACCGGAAGGAACTCAGGTACACCATCCTCGAACGGAACGTGGAAACAAACAAGAAGCTGTACGACACCCTGCTCTCCAAAATAAAGGAGTCAAACATCGTCGAGAGCGGCAGCGTATCCAACATCAGAGTGGCGGAGCCGGCGGTGATGCCGATGGCGCCCGTCAAACCGAAAAAAAAGCTCAATTTTTTGCTGAGTATCGTCTTCGGCCTGATGACCGGTATCGGGATCGCCTTTCTGTGGGAATACGTGGACCGGTCGATCCGGACGGAGGAGGACGTCCGGAGATACCTCGGTCTGCCGGTACTCTCCGTGATCCCTGTGGCGGAGGAGGGCAAAAAAGAATAACAAGGGGCCGAGGGGACAAGGAGTAAGGAGTGAGAAGCTCTCTCTTGTCATTTCGAATCCCGATTTATCGGGATGAGAAATCTTAAGGGAGCGCGTTATTTTTGTCATTTCGAGGAGCATAGCAACGAGCCATAGTCCCCTTCAGGGGGAAACCTTTATGATGTATATGGTTAAAAAGACAAGATTTCTCCCTGCGGTCGAAATGACAAAAGTGATGCGCGCAATGACAAAAGTGCTGAGCGAGACAACAAAACAATGATTTACACGACATCAGGTGAAAAGCGATGACGTCAAAAAAAAGACCCCCGCACTACAAAAAGAGCGATCTGCTGCGGCTCTTTCTGGGCAGGTATCCGACAAAATCGCGGTATGCCGAGGCGTTCCGCACCTTACGGACCAACGTTCATTTTTCATTCATGGAACAAGACTTTCAGATTCTCCTGGTCACCAGCGCCGGCGAAGGCGAGGGGAAGACCAGCGCCGCCGCCAATCTTGCCTATACCATGGCCCAGGTCGGGAAGTCGGTTCTCCTGATCGACGCCGACATGAGAAAACCACGCCTCAGCCGCGCGCTTATATCAACCAGTACGACAGGTCTTACGGGTCTGCTTTCCGATGTTTTCGGCACGGATGTCCGCGAAGGGACGCTCGATCAGTACGGTATACACGATCTTTTCAGTCTACTCTCCCTCAGGAAGAAGACCGGTCTCCTGTCCCTGTCCGGTGAAGGGGAGGCAATAGAGCTGTTCTTCCTGCAGGGTGAGATGGCAGATCTCAACTGGCCGACACGTCCGGACGAGAAAAAACTGCTCAATATCCTGACCAGGAGCAACCTGCTTACCACCGAACAGGCGAAACTGGCCGTGGGCCGCCAGAAGGATACCGGTCAGAAACTCGGCTTCGTTCTCATCAGCATGGGGCTTCTCAGCAGGGAGGATCTGGCGGGACCGCTTACCATCCACATGATGGAGGGGCTCCGGGCCGCCCTGCGGTTAAAGAGAGGGGCCTTTTCCTTTAAAGAGCTTTCCGAATCAGATTTTGACCGTTCTTCCTTCAACCCCGTCGATTTCCATCAGATCTACCGCCAGGCGGTCATCGGTGAAGAGGAACTCCCCTATCTGCAGAAGGGGATCAATGCGGCCATCCTGAAAACCGGCGTGGAAAATCTTTTTCTCCTGCCGGCGGGAAATCTCCCCCCCAACCCATCAGAACTCCTGGGGTCGAAGCGCATGTCTTTTCTGCTGTCCAACCTGAAGAAG
>Ga0272441_10003601_pt1 | contig 29240 bp, 26 predicted proteins | sample SSMProp6N_FD_193582 | JGI IMG/M metagenome (GOLD analysis project Ga0272441, IMG submission 193582) | Marine sediment archaeal communities from Little Sippewissett salt marsh, Falmouth, MA, United States - SSM-Prop-6N | ecosystem: Environmental > Aquatic > Marine > Wetlands > Sediment ... | reverse complement strand
AAATGGTGACAGGTTACCTCAACGCCGCATTGGTTGAATGGGTGGTTCAATACCGCATCTCGGATCCGGTTAAATTTCTTTTCGAAGTGCGGGAACCGAGTGAGACGCTTCGCTACGTTTCGGAATCCGTCATGCGGGAAGTGGTCGGCGATCGCACTGTGGACGAAGTCATCACTATCGGTCGCCAGGAAATAGAAACCGAAGCCCTGGCCAAGATGCAGGTGCTGGCTTCCAAGTATGTGATGGGGATCAGTATCGACCAGGTGCAGTTAAAAAACATCAACCCGCCGCAACCGGTGCAGGAATCCTTCAACGAGGTCAACCAGGCGCAGCAGGAGAAGGAGAAACTGATCAACGAAGCCCGGCGTGATTATAACAAGGTGATTCCGCTGGCCGAGGGCGAAAAGGATCAGCGAATCCGTGAGGCCGATGGTTACCGCTTGAAGCGTATTAATGAGGCGGAGGGTGACGCCGCACGATTCAGCGCCCTGCTGGCGGAATATCACAAGGCCCCGGAGGTTACGCGTCGCCGTATCTATATCGAGTCCCTGCAGGAGGTACTGCCGGGGATCCGCTCCAAGATTATCATCGATGAGCAGGCGCGCAGTATCTTGCCGTTACTGAATCTTGACGCAACGCAGAAGGTAAGGCCATGAAAACAGGTCATGTGGCAATACTGGTAGCTGCGGTCGTCGCCGCCTACGTTGTGATGAGTTCGGTCTACACGGTGAGTGAAGTCGAGCAGGTGATTGTCACCCAGTTTGGTAAACCTGTCGGCGAACCCGTGACAACCGCCGGCCTGAAGATCAAGGCTCCGTTCATTCAGGATATAAACCCGATCGACAGGCGGGTACTGGAATGGGATGGCAATCCCTCGGACATGCCGACCAAGGACAAGCTGTATATCTCAGTCGACCTGTTTGCCCGCTGGCGTATCACCGACCCCTTGCAATACTTCTTGCGCCTTCGGGACGAGCGCAGTGCGCAGTCCCGGCTGGACGATATCCTCGGCAGCGAGACCCGTAATGCCGTGGCCAAGCACGAGTTGATCGAAATCGTTCGCACCACCAGGGACCGCGTGCCTTTACGTGATGCCTTGCTGACGCAGGCGGAATCGGACATGGGCGCGCTGGTGCCCATCCAGAAGGGGCGTGTGCAGGTCGAGCGGGAGATCTTCGCCGCGGCGGCGGAAAAGGTACGGGTATTCGGTATTGAGCTGCTCGATATCCGTTTCAAACGCATCAACTACAACGAAAGTGTGCGCCCGAAGATCTATGATCGTATGATCAGTGAGCGGCGACAGATTGCCGAACGCTTTCTCTCGGAAGGCAATGGTGAGGCGGCCAGAATCCGCGGCAACCGTGTGCGCGAATTGAACAGGATTCAGTCCGAGGCCTACCGGCAGGTGGAGGAGATCCGCGGTGTGGCGGATGCGAAGGCCACCGAGATCTATGCAAAGGCTTACAATCAGAACCTTGAAGCAGTCGCCTTCTACGAATTCACACGAACCATGCAGGCCTACAAGTCCATGATCGCGGAAAACACCACCCTGGTTCTTTCCACGGATAGTGACCTGTTCAAGTTCCTGAAAGGGATGAGTCCAGATGGTGTGGGTATCCCGACCCAGGCATTCGGTGTCAAACCATGACATCGGACTATCCGAAACCCCATGAACCGAGGAGATCGAAATGAGCGAACAAGACAAAACAATGATGGCTGAATATGGTATTACCAGCACGGTCAAGAAGGTTTATACGTACAAAGAGTACCGGTACGACAGGCTATCCGATGCGCTCAGTTATGCGCGGACCGATTCCATGCGTAGTGGAGAGGCTGTCGCGCAGGAAACACCGGTCTCACCAGAGGACATGTAAGTCAGCAAGGGTAACCAACCGCGTACGGCTACAGGGCTGCGCCAGACCAGAAGCTGGCGCCTTTGGCGAGGAATTCGTCGTAGTGCATGTAATGCGATCCGTCACAGGAAAAGGTCAGGCTCACCATGCCATTGTAAATATTGATGGAGGCTGTGCGTAAATAGATGGTCATATCCACTTTGCGCAAATCCTGCATGGCGTTCAGGATGCGGGTAATCTCGCTCCGCGGTATCCTGGCATCAACGGGATACGGCCGCGAGGGGTACAACAGACAGATGTCCGGGTCTGTTAGCGCCTGCTGGTCCAGGATGCGATAGCGCAGCGGGTCGTCGATGGTCCAGATGATGGCCTGGCTGCTCGAGAAATGTATCTGGCACTGGAACACGCCTCGCTCTGCGAGCAGTTCCTCCAGAATCGACAGCGCAGTCTGCATGTGGCGGTCCATCGGGCTTTCGGTCCGGGTTTGCTGGAACAGCGTACCGCGAATCGCCGGGTCGCCCTTCACCTGCCGCCAGTCATGAGGCTCCTGGTACAGGGCGGAAGTCACTGGCAGACCGCGCAGGTCGAAGTCCGCGCCCAGATACCCCAGGGTGCCCGCCTCCGACACCACGACTTGCAGAGCAGTCAGCGAGGGTCGATGCTCTGGCTGGCTGATATAGGCGTCCGACAACAGGAAACCCCATTCAGGCATCGTCTCCTTCATGTAGGGGCGCTCGGAGCGATTGAGTTGATAGTGCTCGTGGGTGAGGCCAGAATAGCTGACATGGTCGCTGAGCTGCACTCCGTCGGTACCGACGGCATAGAGATAGGTGCAATACGGTATGCTCGAGAAACCTTCCAGAAGTACCGAATTCAGCCTGTCCCGATCGCTCCAAACCGGTACGCATTTCTCGGCTAACAGCGCGAGCGGCACTCGGAGCATTCGCGCCAGTTCTTCGCGCTGCCGGTAGATGCTGTCTTTCCAGGTGGGTTTTATGAGATCGTCAGAATCCAGTTTTATGTCAGGCATAAGTTATCTCCCGAATTAGTGCAAACTGAGATTCGATGGTCGTTGTTACGAAAAGGTGACAGGTCTTCAGTGTATTTAGTGTGCCCAATAAAGGTATTGTTTCGATGCTTGTGACTCTGCGACAAATTGTACAGGAAGTCAGTGCTGCATCACATCTCGAGGACGTGCTGGACATCATCGTGCGGCGTGCCAATGGGCACGACGGAGTCAGGTCTTTGATTTATGATTAAAGCGTCGATCGATCGGCTGAAAAGCAGAACAGGGAAGGGATGATATGGCAAGGCCACTACAACTCGAATTCGCAGGAATTTTTTATCACATCACATCCCGCATCGATCGTCGGGAAGCCATTTACGAAACCGACGCTGACCGACAGGTTGCTGGATCAGGTATGCGAATACCACTATTGGCTATGCCCTGCTAACTTTTAGGTGGGCAAGATTACGCGCTTAATGACATGCAACGTTTCGCTAAGCCTTACTGCAGGAACGGTCCTGGGAGTCGAAGTCCGGGAGAGGGTGTCGAGCGTTCAATCGGCAATTTTCCGAGCATTTTGAAGGATTTTCTGGGCATGGTATTTTTCATGGTATTATCAATTAACTGGAAAATAAGTTGTTGAAAATAAAAGCTAAAAAAGGCTTATTTACAATCGAGTGGGAGTAGGCCAGATCTGGCACTGACAGGCATCAATACGCAGTCAGCCCGCAAAACCAATGACTTAGCCACATTGTTGCCTGGCAACATCTGGCACTGGCAGGCATCGGCAAGCAGTTATTACCATTTTTCAATGGTATAAATCATGGTATCGCTGTGTTCAATATCAGCATAGTGCTCCAATACCATGGCATGCGTGTTGAGCCGTTCATGGTATTCGTGGATGAGCATCTGCCACATCGGATTGGATGTCAGTAAGACTATTAATTCACACCGGTCGCTACCTCCGCCTTCTTGACGTCAAAGTAATGTTCTCAAATTTCTAGCATTCATTGGTGAATCGAAAGCTTGTAAATCGTACCAAATATGGTACACTTTCACGCATGGATGCCGCTAAGTCTCTTGAAGTGGTTTTTTACCGAACGGAATCGGGAAATGAGCCGGCTCGTGAGTGGTTGCAGGGTCTGAGCAAACAGGACAAGAAGTCGATCGGTGGCGATATTAAGACGGTTCAATATGGCTGGCCTATCGGGATACCCGTCGTGCGAAAAATGGATCCCGGCCTCTGGGAAATCCGATGCCGGCTGGATCAGCGTATCGCTCGAATCCTGTTTACGGTAAAGGGTGAACGGATGATTCTGTTGCATGGCTTTTTTAAAAAGTCCCAGAAAACACCTCAAACAGATTTGCAATTGGCTAAAGATCGCAAAGCCAACCTGGAGAAGTAACATGAGTAAATACATTGGCAGTAACTTAGATGATTTTCTGGAACAGGAAGGTGTGCTTGCGGAAGCGGAAGCTATTGCCGTTAAACGTGTGCTCGCGTATCAACTAAAGGAACTGATGAAGGTCCAGAAATTGAGCAAGACACAACTAGCCAAGCGGATGAAGACCAGTCGTTCCGCATTGGAACGGTTGCTAGATCCCGATAATCCTTCAGTGACGCTGCTGACCCTGGAGCGTGCAGCCAGAGCATTGGGTAAGAATATCAGGATTGAAATTGCTGCTTAGAACAAGTGGTTTGGTCATCTGGGGGACTGGTGCATTAACTGAAATAAGCAGCAATTTCTGAGCATGGTATTGTTCATGGTATTGGCACATACACAAGCAAAAACAGTATTGAAAATAAAGGACTTTTCAGGCTCATTTACAATCGAGTAGGAGTGACCGGTACTGGCAGGCAACGGCAGGCATTTCACCTTATACCTGATTGATCAGTCAGTTATAAAATAAGTAACGATATCCATCTCCTTGTGCGGGATGCCGATAATATCAATGCCTTTATCTCCAATCAGGTAGAAGACAACATGCTCGCCCTGTGGGAAGCTGTAATAGCCTTCAGCCACATCCATGCGGTGTTTGCCCAGTTGCGGGTTTTCGGCTAACCAGCCAAAGCGTTTTTCGAGTGCTTTCAGGTAGGAGTTACGTTGCCGCGTACCCCATTGGCGTTCTGTATATCGGCCGATGTTTTTCAAGTCATCCTGTGCTCTCGGGGTGACTCTGAATCCGGGCATCAGGCTTCGTTATCCAGATCGTTGATCAGTGTGTCCATTGTGAAATTATCTATGAACTGACTGGCTCTGGCCTGTTCAGCGCCCTGGGCCAAATGACTCCGTAAAGCATCGAGTTTGCTTTTACGCTCCTCCATTGCGCGGAGAGCGTCACGAACTACTTCACTGGCGGAGCCGTAACGCCCACTGGCGATCTCGTTCTTGATATAAACTTCCCAATGCTCACCCAGGCTAAGACTTGTCGTTGCCATATCGCTCTCCGGATATTCATAATTAACAAATATGAATATATATCAAGCTGGGAAGAGAGGCAACCGGCGTTTGATCAGGCAGTTTTTCGAGCGATTAGCAATAATTTCTGAACATGGTATTAACACCTACATCAACAACTAAGCCATTGATAGTAAAGCGCTAAAATGGCTCGTTTACAATCGAGTGGGAGTAGCTGGGATTCGTAACATACAGAATTAAAGGGACGTTATCTGGAACCCCGATAAGATCACTCCAGGATGACGTCTACCGCCAGGATTTTATTAGAAATAAGCTCCCACATCTCAATACTTTCCCAAGAGGGAAGGCGATTTAGCTAGCTATTGGCAGGGATGACGAAGTTGATCTGAATCTGACTTAAACCTTGTGAAAATCACGATACCATTCAACAAAATTAGCAATACCCTCAGGCACGCTCATCGACGGCTTGTAGTCAAAATCCCTTACCAGGTCATCGACGTTTGCATAGGTATCCGGCACATCACCCGGCTGTAACGGCAGCATATTCAATTCCGCATTGATGCCAAGGCTCTGTTCCAGTGCCCCGATGTAGTCCATGAGTTCGACCGGATTGTTATTTCCGATGTTATAAACACGCCATGGTGCTCTACTGGTACCCGGATCCGGGTGGTCACCGCTCCAGTCATCGTTAACAGAAGCCGGTTTATCCAGCACCCGGATGATGCCTTCGACGATATCATCGATATAGGTGAAATCCCGACGATGCTTGCCGTAATTAAATACATTTATTTGCTCGCCGGCCAACATGGCTTTAGTGAACTTCTGCAAGGCCATATCGGGTCTGTCCCACGGGCCGTATACGGTAAAGAACCTTAAACCGGTCGTTGGCAAATCATAGAGATGACTATAGGTATGTGCCATAAGCTCATTGGCCTTTTTGGTCGCTGCGTACAGGCTAAGTGGATGATCAACGTTGTCGTGTACCGAGAACGGGATTTTGGTGTTCGCGCCATAAACCGAACTGGAAGAAGCGTAAACCAGGTGCTCAACGGCATTATGCCGACTGCCCTCGAGGATATGGCCAAAACCGACCAGGTTACTATCAATATACGAGAGCGGGTTTTCCAGTGAGTATCGCACCCCAGCCTGGGCGGCCAGATTAACCACACGCTGTGGTTTATACTGCTCGAACAGCTCTTTAATGCCACTTCGATCAGCCAGATCGATGCGTATGTGTGTATATTTCGGGTGGTCATTATGCCGCGCCAGGCGTGCTTCTTTTAGTGCAGGATCATAATAATCATTATGATTGTCGATACCGATGACTTCATCACCCCGATCCAGTAAACGAAGTGAAAGTGCCGAACCTATAAAACCAGCTGCGCCTGTAACCAGAACCTTCATACTATTAACACCTGCCAATTGAGTAATAATCAAAGCCATCCTTCTTCATGGCTTCCGGATTATAGAGATTACGCCCATCAAAATTAACCGAGTTAGACAGACTGGCCTTTATCACATCTAAATCCGGTGAGTGAAACTGCTGCCATTCAGTCACCACAACCAGGGCATCGGCATTGTTCAGCGCCGCTTCCTGCGTCCCCATTAACGCCAGATCTTCGCGTTGCCCGTAAATTCGACGGCACTCATTCATGGCCTCCGGATCAAAAGCCTGTACATTCGCGCCCGCATTCCACAGGGCTTCCTACAGGGTGCGGCTGGGTGCTTCACGCATATCATCAGTATTTGACTTGAAGCTGAGTCCCCAGATGGCAAAGGTCTTGCCTTCCAGGTCGCCGTTAAAGTGCTGGTCGATCTTTTTGAACAGCATTTCTTTCTGCCGGTAATTCACCGATTCGACCGATTTCAGGATTTCGGCATCATAACCGATCGATTCAGTCGTCCTGATCAGGGCCTGCACGTCTTTCGGGAAACAGGAACCGCCATAACCGCAGCCGGGGTATATAAAATGATAGCCAATACGTGAATCCGAGCCAATGCCCTTACGCAATGACTCGATATCAGCGCCCAGTTTTTCGGCGATATTGGACATTTCACTCATACAGATTCTGTAACTGATAGCGGGTATCTGAACAGAGAGCGGTCCCTGCCACGGGCTTCGATTTCTGTGGTTTCAAATTCAAATGAGCCCGCGCCTGACTGCTCCGGGGCCTGTGCCCATATGTTGTTTAAACGCGTTGCTGAACGATGATTCAGACTGGTAACCGGACTGTTCAGCGACTTGCGCGACCGAAGCCTGCCTCTTAATAGGGCCAGAGAGCAATAAGTTCTAATATTAGAAGCAACCATTCCCTAATCATTATTATTTTACTATTATTTTCAATAGATAGGGTCAGGAGGATAGGTGTCGCCACGTTAGCTGATACCCAGCAAGTGTGCCCGTCCGCCTGTACCGCACTGTCTGGGCACCAGCCCAAGCCAAGCGGCAAATTCACGCCCGGATTTGAATACCCTGGCATCACCCATGGTCGCCACCGCCGCCGTTGTGGTGAGCAGCCGCACACCAGGAGTAGCCGCGATGCGTCGGCTGGCATCATCGGTCTTGTGCCACTGTTTGAGCCGCCGCTCGATGTCGCCGATCTGTTGGTCGAGCCTGGCGATACGATGCCATTGCTCGCGGTCGGTCCGACAACCGCTGCATGGCATCGGGGATACCTTTCCTGACGCCCGCCTTGCCCTGCGGCATGACTTCGCCGTATTCAGCCAGCAATCCGCGCAGGCCGTTGATCTGGGCGGTACGGAACTTCACGTGTTGCTGGCGCATGCGATGCAGGGCCAGCACGGCCTGCTGCGCTTCGGTCTTGACGGCCACCGTTTTGATGCCCGGCTGCTGGACGGCCGTCCAAGACGCCCACGCGTCCCGGGCGTCGTTTTTGTTGCCCGCCACAAATGGCTTGACCCGTTTGCCGGGCAGCAACCTGACCTTATGCCCCAGAGCCAGTAGCTGGCGCGCCCAATGCTGCGAGCCGCCACAGGCCTCCATGGCGATCAGGCACGGCGCGCGGTTGGCAAAGTGCTCCAGGAGCTTCTACCGCTACATTTGCAAACACACCATCTCTCCGATTTCCCGCTCAAGCCATCCGCCATCCGCCATCTTTCAAGAGAGGGTGGCGTCCATACCATTATTCATGGTATTACCGTTTAGCAGATGAAATAAGCCATTGAATATAAGAGACAAAAATGGCCTATTTATAGTGTCGGAGTGAGCAGCACAGATGGAGATGCGGCTGGTTAATTCGTTATTGCCACTGCCACATAAAGTGATCAGATATTCCTCTTGCGTATTCAGGCTTTTATATGTTTTCGTGAACATTGACAGGATCAGGTTACGTTTTTTGCCGAATGATTCTGGAACAAGTAGGCGTGTACCGGTCACGGCTCCAGGTTCATGCGTGTAAGGCGATTATTGCTCCACCAGTAATTTTCGTGCCTCAAAAAATCTCAATGTCCTCAATCTCATCACAAGGCATGTGTATACCAGTAAAGCGCATAAATATGCCATGTCGTGAGTCACCAGTTAGTGTAAGAATTTGCTATTAAGTCCACGAAAACATTCAAGCCGACCCGATTGTTCTTCAGAATGCTCGTTTTGCGCAGGTCTGCATTTAGTTCATGCGGTGAGTACCAATGAGCATTCGATCACTACTTACCACATCATCTGTCAACCACCACTTACTTAGTCAACCAGTGTAACTGGTGATACAAAACCTGGTGGCTTCAACGCCAATACTGAACAAGTCAGTTGATCAAGAATGGACTCGGCGGTATTGCCGATAATGAAACCAGGAATACCCGTTCGGGCCACCGTTCCCATCACCACCAGATCTGCCTGCAGTTGCTTAACCAGCGTGGGTATGGCCGTGCTCGCCGATCCCATGGGTAAGTGAACTCTGGGAGATAAGTAGGAATAGGTTTCTGCACCGATCTGCTCGCGAAGTTTGCGGGTGAGATTGCCCATTTGACTGGTGTGATGTGTGCGTACTCCTTCGATCATTTTCATCTCGGTTATATCAGGATTGTCAGACCAAAGACCTGCAAATCCGGCCTCGGGCGCCTCCCAGGCGTGTACAAGATGCAAGCTGGCAAAGTCAGATAATGCCAATGAGCTGGAAAGGCCCAGTATTGCCTCATTAAGCAAGGTGTCGTCTGTATTCAGGCCATAGGGGTCGAAATCCACGGCTGCTACAATACATTCGTAGTTGACTTTCTCATCTGGCTTCATGAGCCAGACAGGACAGGGGCATTTTCGCAACAGGTGCATATCTTCGCTGCCGAAGAGACGGTCGATCCAGTCTGGATTCTCCGAAGGTTTGATGACCAGGTCGTAGTCTTGACGCAATACGGCGCGGATGACCTCCAGGAATTTCGTGCCTGTCAGAACCTCGATCGTGGGTTGCAGTCGTGACCTGTAGCTTACGATGAGCGCATCCAGTTCGGCTCGCCGTTTTGCCAACACCGCTTTCATTAAATCAGTTTTATTCGGGGAGCCTTGTGAAGTCACCATAGTTGCTGTTTGCTCAGGAACAACATCTGCGATAGTCAGGCGTGCCTGGTTGTTCTCTGCCAGCGATACGGCACGAGCCGTAGCCGCATCCTGGTTGACCGAGAGTTCAGCCACATAAAGAATATTTTTAAATCTTTTCATGTTCGCTCTCCTTGAACGTGCACTTGGGTTATCGATGGCATGATTCGCATGGCGGCTTCTTTTGCGGCATCGAAATAGGGTATCAGCACAAGGTCCACACCTTCCTGCTCGAAGAGGATCCTGTCGTGCTGGCTGGAGGCGGCTATGGCGATTTTGCCGTTATAGTTTTGTTGACGCAGGCCATGCAATAGCATTCGGTTTATTGACCGGTCACGCACAGTACTGACGACCCAGTGCACACGCGCCAATGGCAATGTCGCAATGAACTCCGGGTCTTCTGCATCGCCGTAGCGGATTTGATAGCCTTCATGTGTATAACGCTGGACGACTTTGGGATCAAAATCAATTGCCAGCACACAACAATCCATATCGCGGAGGTTGTCCAGCAATGCTGTGCCATAACGACCGAGCCCAATCAGCAGAATATCCACATTTCCATTGTCACCCAGCTGAGTATCGAGTTCCCGGTGAGGTATCTTGCGCTCAAAAACCGATAGCCAGGGGGCAAGATGTTCATAGATTATGTGGGAATATAGGATCATGTAGGTAGATGCGCTGATGGTGATCAGCCCCACGAGTGTAATTAACCCGACAGTTTCCGGCTGCAGGTGACCCAGGCTCAGGCCAAGTGCCGCCAGGATCAGGGAGAATTCACTGATCTGGGCTACTGTCAGCCCGGCAAGGAAACCGGTTCGCTTTCGGTAACCCATGTAGCCCATGATGACCATTACGATAAGAGGGTTGCCAATGAGCACGAATAGCGAGAATATCACCGACGCGCCCAGTTGCGTTCCCAGTGTGCTGAAATCCAGTGTTGATCCCAACTCGATGAAGAAAAAGAGCAACAGAAAATCACGCAGACTGACCAGACGCGCAGCCACCTGCTCACGATAGCGGGTGGAAGCAATAGAAATACCTGCAAGGAAGGCGCCTACTTCTTTACTGAAGCCAAGCGCATCGCCCGCCATGGCTCCCAGTATCGCCCAGGCAATCGCAAACAACATCAGCAGTTCTGATGAGTGTGCCAGCCGATGCATCAACCCCGGCAGAACATAACGCATCAGCAAGGCTACTGAGAGCAGCATGACAGATCCCTTGAGCAGGATCTGCAGGGCTTCCAGGCCCACGTGAACTCCATCTCCGGGTTGTCCAAAAGCAGTCAGGCCGATCATCACCAGCACCACAACGATATCCTGTACGATCAGGAAGCCGACTGCGATGCGACCATGCAGGGCATCTACTTCGCGTTTGTCGGATAGCAGCTTGACGATGATGATCGTGCTGGAGAAGGTCAGTGCTACCGCAACATACATTGCGGTGACAGATGACATGCCCAGCATCAGCGCGATGAAATAGCCGATCACCGATGTAAAAATCACCTGCCCGAGACCGGTAAGCAATGCGACCGGGCCCACAGTGCGAATAATGTGCAGATCAAGCTTGAGTCCCACCACGAACAACAGCAATGCGATCCCGAGACGTGCAAACAGCTCGATCTCGCTGCTTTGTGTGACCAGGCCAAATCCAGAAGGGCCCAACAGAATGCCTACGGCGATGAAGGCAACAATCAACGGCTGACGTAACAGCAGTGCCAATGCTCCGCCGGCAGCCGCCAGTCCCAGAATCGCACCAATCTGATAAAAGATGCTATCGAACATGGCTGATTGTATGGCGTATTGACGAGCGCGTAGTTTGCTTCGCTAACATTGTCATTCGGTTGTCTTGCGTCTGAATGTTAACCGCAGCTGTTTTTCAGACTCGATGATCGCAAAGAACAGTATGCCAATGACCACAATCAGCAGGCCGTCGAATAACGGCACGGCCTGGGTGGCAAATATCTGCTGCAGTGGAGACCAATAGGTGATGGCAAACTGCGCCAGAATGACAATGCTGACGCATGCCCATACTATTGGTGTGCCGCGGACAGCCCGAAGCGTGAGCGATGTTCCATAGATATTGCGGATGAACAACAGGTGAAATATTTCAAGTACCACCAGGGTATTGAGCGCGATGGTGCTGGACAACGCCTGGGAATATCCCTGACTAACGGCGTGGCTATACATGCCAAACACGGCGGCCAGGAACAGACTGGATACGAAAACTATATGCCAGATCAGCTCGCCATTCAGTAACGGCTCTGATTGAGGTCGGGGTGGGCGTCGCATGGTGTTGGCCTCGGTAGGCTCAAAAGCCAGTGCGATTCCGAGTGTGATAGCAGTTATCAGATTGACCCACAGAATCTGCACTGCCGAGATGGGCAGGGACATCCCTAGGAACAAAGCGACCACGATGGTCATGGATTCGCCCGCGTTGGTAGGCAGGGTCCAGCTGATTACCTTCTTGATGTTGTCGTAAACGGTACGACCCTCGCGTACGGCAGCCGCGATAGAAGCAAAATTGTCATCGGCCAGTACCAGTTCGGCAGCCTCCTTTGCCGCCTCGCTGCCTTTTTGACCCATGGCGATCCCGGCATCCGCGCGTTTCAGCGCGGGCGCATCATTCACGCCATCCCCGGTCATGGCGACGGTCAGGCCATGTGATTGCAGTGCGGTGACCAGGCGCAGCTTATGCTCGGGGCTGGTGCGAGCAAACACGTCGTTGGTCATAACGGCGGCAGCCACTCCGGCATCGTCCATGGTTTCCAGCTCGGCGCCCGTTAGTACGCCCTCTGGGTTCACTAGACCGATTTGTTGCGCAATGGCCGCGGCAGTGCGCGCATGATCGCCCGTGATCATCTTGACCCTGATGCCGGCCTGGTGACATTCCGCGACTGCGGTTATGGCTTCGGAGCGTGGCGGATCAATCAGGCCGACCAGTCCGATCAGTATCAGCTGACCATCAATATCGGCGTTATTCAACACCACATGATCCTGTGACATCGGCCGCGCGGCCAGCGCCAGCACGCGCTGTCCACGGGCGGCGATCTGGTCGACCTGCCGATGCCAGTAGTCTGCATCCAGCGTCTCGCTACCACCATCAATCGTTCGTTGACTGGCACACATGCCTATGACACGCTCAGGCGCACCCTTGACATGGACCCAGGCATGGCCTTCATGGTCGTGATGAAGCACTGCCATATAGCGGTGTGCGGCATCAAAAGGGATGTTGTCGGTGCGCTGCCATTCGGCGAATGGTTCAGGACCCTGGCGCATGATCTTTGCGGCCAGCGCCATCAACGCGCCCTCCATGGGGTCACCTTCGACCTGCCAGTTATCCTTGCGATAATGCAGGCTTGCGTCATTACACAGGGCTGAGGCACGCGCGAATTCCTGCAATACGGTTTCTGCCAGCGGTTGTTCATTTTTCTCATCGGAAGACTGGATATCACCTTCGGGCTCATAGCCATTCCCTGTGACGGTACAGGTCTTGCCTGCTGTCGCGAGTGTTGCCACCATCATTTCATTACGAGTAAGGGTGCCGGTTTTATCACTACAAATCACCGACACCGATCCCAGTGATTCAATGGCCGGCAGCCGGCGTACGATAGCATTGCGTCGTGCCATGGCCTGAACGCCGACCGCCAGTGTGATTGTCAGCACAGCTGGCAGCCCTTCGGGGATGGCGGCGACCGAGAGACCGACTACTGCCATGAACATGTCGACAAACGGCATATGCCCGATGAAATAGCCGTACGCGAGCAGTAGTGTCGCGAGCAACAGGATCAATACAGTCAGCCAGCGTGCAAATCTGTCCATCTGCCGGACCAGTGGTGTGGTTAATGACACCACCTGTGACAGCATGCCGCTGATTCGTCCGATCTCTGTTGATGCGCCGGTTGCGACCACCACTCCGCGCCCGGCGCCACTGGTGACCAGGGTGCCGCTGAAGGCCATACAGCTCCGGTCGCCGATGGGTGCTTCAGTGCTCACAGCTTGGGTTGACTTGTCAACCGGCACCGACTCACCGGTCAGGATGGCTTCATCGATTCTGAGACCGCTGGCCTCGATCAGGCGTAAATCTGCGGGCACCTTCTCGCCCGCCTCGAGCAAGACAATATCGCCGGGTATGATCGAGACACTGTCGATGGTGCAGCGTTTGCCATTACGCAGCACGGCTGATTTGGGCGCCAGCATCTGGCGTATGGCATTCATTGCCTGCTCGGCGCGACCTTCCTGAATAAAGCCGATGATCGCATTCGCCAACACCACGGCCAAAATCACACCCGTGTCGATAAAATGACCAAGGCTCGCTGTAATCAGCGCAGAGCCCAGCAGTACATAGATCAGTACATTGTGAAAGTGCGACAGGAAGCGCAGGAGAGGGTGCCGACGCGGTGGTTCCGGCAGCCGGTTCTCGCCATGTTGTTCTAGCCGTGCGGCGGCTTCAATGTCGGATAGCCCAGTTGCATCGCTTGTCATCGCGGAAAGCACCTGGTCCGTTGATTGAGTATACAGGCTGGATTGCTGGGTCATATAGTTAAACGCTTACACTCCACTTTCTTGTAGTTGGGCAGTAACTAAGCTTTGAATAACACTTCACCACCTATTTACCCAATAATAAATAAGGTTTTTCTGGGGTGACTGTTCGGTTTTTTCGTCGATGCCATCGAGATGTGCAGTAACTGCGGCAGTACCACGAAAACCATCGCCTGCATCGAAGCCCCCGTGTTGATAAAGCAGATCCTCGATTACCTGAAGCACAAAGCCGGAAACAGCGAGTCCAGTGCGTTACAGGAAAAGCGGGGGGCACCGGTTGAGCTGCCCCTGACTCTGTTTGGCTGACGATCCTGAAAGCCGGTGATAGCGATTAAAATATTGCGTTCACGGCGCCACGGCAGGGATTCGCCGTGCCCGTAGCGGGTAAGGCGCCGCCTGTGGATAAAAGGTGGGGGCGTTTTCAGCGCGCTGGCTCTATGCCAGCCGGATCCTGGTGGGCATGCAGGGCGGCAAGATGTTTGCCATGCGACTCAACCACAGGCCACTAGTGCTTGACCGGGCTAGAAGGGTGTTAATTTTTCCTAAACGCCAGGCTTTCTATACACCGATCTGGTACGAGGAACGCTCCCGGGTTTTCGACAAGTCGAGCAAGAGTTTAATGCGGATGTTCTGGCTGAAGGGAATCCCCCAATGAGCAACCTGTTTGCGGTTATCCGATACCTGCATGAGCAGGAGGGATGCACCTGGAAGTCAAAGCCCGGAAGGTGGCCTAAGGTGCTGTGTGGAGGTGCTCAATCGGAATTATTTTTCGAGCATTTTGAAGGATTATCCGAGCATGGTATTACCGATTAGCAGGAAAATAAGCCATTGAATATAAAAGACAAAAAAGGCTTATTGATAATAGAGTGGGAGTGACTGGCAACTGCTGGCACTGGCTGGTACGTGCAAGCAGACTTTTTCATGGTGTAGATCATGAAATTTATCCCCGCTGCGATATTGATCAGGTAAGCGCTTGAGGCGGTTTGCTCGAGCATGGCAGCTGAAAAGGCGTGCAGGATCGATGACCGTATCCACTCGATCAGGGCAAGACGTTTTTTCTATAGAGAGAAGGCGATACGCCGGTATGACTGCGGAATGCACGGGTAAAATTGGAAGCATCCTTGTAGCCCAGCGAGGCCGCGATTTCTGACACCGGCATGTCGGTTTCTGCCAGGCGTTCAGCGGCGACGCGCAACCGTGTTCGGCTAACGAGGGCACTGTAGGTATGGCCGGATTCGGTGAGTCGCCGCTGCAGGGTGCGCTTGCTCATGCCGGCTGCTTCAGCGGCCAGTTGGATATCCGCACGGCCGTTGCCAAGAAGCGTGGCAATCAGCGAATCGAGAGAGCTGATGAAGTCCACGGGTATGCCATCGGGCTGGGCCTGTCGATCGTTCGGGATATTGCGTGCCCGGGGCGATGGCGCCGCAATTGGTTGTTGCAACAGGGAGACGGGAAGCGTGAAAGACGTATGGGACTGACCCGTGACAATCTCCGAATCTGTCAGTGCATCGAATTCGCCAAGGTGCTTCTCGTTTCCATGCATCAGCGCGATCTGCTTCGGGTTCCATTGCTGATGGGTAAAGTGTCGCAGCATGCTGATAGTGACAACCAGGGTAAAAATGTCGCCCTGGCTGTGGCCCGCACTTTTGATGCCTGGTGAAAACTGATTGAAGCGGATTTGGTCGCCATCCTCGCAGGTGATCCAGAACCGGCTTCCGGACGTGTTCGCACCTATGAGACGAATACCCGTCTGCAGGTATTCATAAACGGTCAGTGCCCTTTGAAGCTGCCGACCGAGAAAACCCATATCGAAAGCCGATGCGCGTTGCCCGGCGAGCATGCCCAGGTTTTCGATGCCTTCGCTGTGTGCAGCCAGTTCTGCAAATTTATGAGCAAAATGCAGAGGGATGAGGGCATCCGGATTGTCCAGCAAGTCGAGCTGTAGATTGGCCTGCCTGGCGAAGCGCCCGGTCGGTGCGCCAACATCATCGAGCAGGTGAATGAAGGGAAACAATGAACAGGCTCTCGTGAACGGAATGCGGGGGCGCAAAACGGGATTCGTGCGCCGGGCCGGGAAAGAAGCCGGATGAGGACGGTCTTTGCTGTCCTGCCTTATCATTCATCTTGCTCCGTAATGTGGCGTGATATGACAGGTTGTATCCTGTCGGCTTGCAAAACGATATATAGTATACCCAACGAGAACAACCGTTTCATGTTTGGTGTCGTGGATCATGATAACGAGCATCTCACGAGGAAGCGTCATGATCAACGATTGCGTGCGTGGGGCACGTTGCGGCGCAATCGCACCCGTCGAATGCGCGGACAGGCTGATTTTGCACATTTCGTGACAATCCCCGGCACTACCGGGGCGCATTTACCATTCTGGAGTTACGGGTGGCGGGCATGAACATTTTAAAATCCTTGGCGTTGCTCACAAGCTCAGCACTGCTGCTACCCCGACGCTGCCCGGAGTTGTGATGTGCCCTGATCGAGCCAGATTCGTTACAATCGACATTCGAGGCTCAGCACCCGTAACCGGAGAGCAATAAATGGACAAGCATGAGCAATTAGCCGCCGTCGCCATCGCCGCGCTGGCGGCACTGGCGCCGGCCCAGCTCCCGGCCGCGAACTCCGCCATGGGCAGCGATTTCGCCATCGATCGCGACAATGTGCCCGAGCTCAAGGAGGCCTACTCGCCCTTCGTCGGCGACGACTACCCCGACCGGGTGTTCTGGGGCGATACTCATCTCCACACCTCGTACTCCTACGATGCCGGCCTGGTCGGCAACACGCTGGGGCCGGACGAGGCCTACCGGTTCGCCAAGGGTGAACAGGTGATCTCCGCCACCAAGGTGCCGGCGAAACTGGTGCGGCCGCTGGACTGGCTGGTGGTCGCCGATCATGCCGAGACCCTCGGCGTGCCGGTGCTGATCCAGCGTTCCGACCCGCTCCTGCTGAAGACCGAGATCGGCAAGACCACCCACGACCTCTACATGGAAGGCAAGGTCTACGAGGCATTCGAGTATTACGGTCTGAAGGTCCTGGTCGAGGGCAACAATCCGATGGACGATCCCAACATCGTCCGCACGATGTGGGAGGAGATGATCGATTACGCGGAGGAGCACAACGAGCCCGGGAAGTTCACCGCCTTCATCGGCTACGAATGGTCCGCCATGCCGGCCGGCAACAACCTGCATCGGGTCGTGGTGATGCGTGATGACGGCAACAAGGCGAGCGAGGTGCTCCCATTCGCCGCCTACGACTCGGACGACCCCGAGGATCTGTGGGCGTGGATGGCGCGTTACGAGGAGAAGACCGGCGGCCGCGTGCTGGCCATACCGCATAACGGCAACCTGGCGAACGGGGTGATGTTCGCCACCGAGACCCTGTCCGGGAAGCCCATCGATGAGAGCTACGCCAGGGCACGCGCCAGGTGGGAGCCGCTCTACGAGGTCACCCAGATGAAGGGTGACGGCGAGGCGCATCCGCTGCTCTCGCCCGACGACGAGTTCGCCGACTACGAGAACTGGGACCGCGGCAACTGGGCCGGCGAGAAAAAGACCCCCGAGATGCTGCCCCACGAGTACGCGCGCGGCGCGCTCAAGATCGGCCTGCAGCTCGAAGAGCAGCTCGGCACCAATCCATTCAAGTTCGGCATGGTGGGCGCCACCGACTCGCACACCTCGCTGGCGACGACCCGCGAGGAGAACTACTTCGGCAAGGTCTCGCTGATGGAGCCGGGGCCGGATCGCTTCGCCGGACAGATCGTCCCCGACCCGCAGGGCGTGGGTACCGCGACTTATGAATTCGAGACGGTCGCCGCGGGCCTGCAGGGCGTGTGGTCGCGCGAGAACACCCGCGAGTCGCTGTGGGATGCCATGCAGCGCAAGGAGACCTACGCGACCACCGGCACCCGCATCACCGTCCGCGTCTTCGCCGGCTGGGATTTCGACGAGAAGGCCGTGCTACGGCCCGACTTCGCCAAGACCGGCTACCGTGGTGGCGTGCCGATGGGCGGCGACCTGCATGACGCCCCCAAGGGCAAGGCACCGCGCCTGATGGTCCGCGCGTTGCGTGATGTGGACGGCGCCAACCTGGACCGGGTGCAGATCGTCAAGGGCTGGCTCGATGCCAAGGGCGAGCTCCACGAGCGGATCTACGACATGGCCTGCTCCGATGATCGCGCCATCAACGACAAGAACCGTTGCGACAAGCCGGTGGGCAACACCGTCGATATCGAGAAGGCGACCTACACCAACGATATCGGCGCACCGCTGCTGATGGCGCACTGGGAGGATCCGGATTTCGACCCGCAGCAGCGCGCCTTCTACTACGTGCGCGTGCTGGAGATCCCGACCCCGCGCTGGACCACCTACGACGCGGCGCACTTCAACATCGAGCGTCCTGAGGGCGTGCCGGCGACGCAGCAGGAGCGGGCCTATACCTCGCCGATCTGGTACACGCCTTCGTCATAAAGGCTCCTCAAGGAGAAGACTGTTGAAAACAAAAACCGGTGCGATGGCGACAAGGGTAGTTTTCCTCGCGGTGCTGCTGCCCGCATCGGTTTTTGCTGCTGACGATAAAGCAACCCTCTATCCGGAAGGCCGCATCGACAAGCAAGCACTCGAGAGAATCCTGCCTGACAAGCCGCCGTATTCGCCTTACGCGGACCGCGCGTTTCCCACCCGCCCGCTGTTTGGCGACACGCACGTACACACGTCCTTTTCCCTCGATGCGGGCGCGGCCGGCGCCCGACTCGGGCCGGTGGAGGCGCTGCGCTTTGGCAAAGGTGAGGAAATCATGGCTTCCAGCGGACAACGTGTCCGGCTGTCCCGCCCGCTCGACTTCATGGTGGTGGCCGACCACTCGGACGGTTTCGGCCTGTTCCCGCGCCTCTTCGAGGGTGACCGCGAGTTGCTTGCCGATCCGACAGTTAAAGAATGGCATGAGCTGATGAAGGCGGGTAAAGGCGCCGAGGTCGCGTATGCAATCGTCAACGCACAGGCCAGCGGAACGATACCCAAGGTATTCGCGGTCGAAGGCTTTGACTCCAGCCAACCCGGCTATCGCTCGGCCTGGCACGAGGTGATCGAGGCCGCAGAAGACGCCAATGAACCGGGCCGTTTCACCGCGTTCATCGGTTACGAGTGGACCTCGAACAGTAGCGGCGACGGTAACGGCAACAACCTGCACCGCAACGTCATCTACCGGGACGGTGGCGACCTGGCCAGGCAGGTCGATCCGCTCACCACCGCGACCCCGTGGGGAAGCCCCGATCCCCGCGATCTCTGGAAATGGATGGCAGCGTATGAAGAGAAGACGCGTGGCCAGGTGCTCGCCATCGCGCATAACGGCAACATGAGCAATGGCCGGATGTTCCCGATCATCGAGTCGTTTACCGGCAAGAAGATCGATAGCGCGTACGCCGAGGCCCGCGCACGCTGGGAGCCGCTCATCGAGGTGACCCAGATGAAGGGGGACGGCGAGACGCACCCCTTCCTCTCCCCCAACGATGAATTTGCCGACTATGAGACCTGGGACAAGGGCAACCTCGACCTGACCGAGGCCAAGAAGCCCGCCATGTTCGAGTTCGAATACGCGCGCTCAGCCCTCAAGAACGGCCTCCAGCTGGAAAAAGAACTGGGCGTCAATCCCTACAAGTTCGGCATGATCGGTTCAACCGATACCCATACCTCGCTTGCCACGGCCGATGAAGACAATTTCTTCGGTAAGGCATCCATTTCCGAGCCCAATGCAACGCGCGCGGAGCATCCCTACATGGAGAACCCCGAGCTGGGTCTGAAGATCATGGGCTGGGAACAGACCGCGTCCGGCTACGCCGCCGTGTGGGCGACGGAGAACACCCGCGAGGCGATATTCGATGCCATGGAACGCCGCGAGACCTATGCCACCACGGGCCCGCGCATGATGGTGCGCTTCTTCGGCGGCTGGGACTTTGAAGATGAAGACGCCCATACGCGCATGCCGGCCAGGGCCGGCTATAGCAAGGGCGTGCCGATGGGTGGTGATTTAACAAAAGCACCCAAAGGTAAAGTACCTACCTTCCTCGTCGCTGCGCTCAAGGATCCGATCGGCGCCAACCTTGACCGTTATCAAATTGTGAAGGGTTGGCTGGATAGCAAAGGCAAGTTGCAGGAGAAAGTGTACGACGTGGTCTGGTCCGGGGATCGCAAGCCGGGCAAGGACGGCAAGCTGCCGGTCGTCGGCAATACCGTGGATGTGAAGCAGGCAAGCTGGACCAACACCATTGGTGCTCCCGAACTGATCGCGGTGTGGAAGGATCCGGATTTCAACCCGGAGCAAGCGGCTTTTTATTACGGTCGTGTCATCGAGATTCCGACGCCACGCTGGACAGCTTATGATGCAAAGTACTTTGGACTGCAAATGCCGCCCGAGGTGCCGATGACCACGCAGGAACGGGCCTATACCTCACCGATCTGGTATACGCCCTAAGAGGATTAAGTCATGAAGCCTGATAACTTCTCGGCTTCTATCATTTGCCTCATCGATTTGGGATACGCCTTCATAATACAGATACTTGAGGAGAAAACTGGTGGAAACAAAACGCGACGCTGGGACGACAACGAGACTTCTTCTTACTGCTGCGCTGCTGATGGTACCGACCATGTCGCAAGCGGAAACACTGATCCCGGACAAGGGGGTGTACGACGAAGCCATGGCAAAACAGACCTGGAGCACGCGCGATACCTACTCGCCCTACGCACAACAAGCCTACGCCACGCAGGTCTTCTGGGGCGACACGCATCTACACACGGCGCTGTCCGTCGATTCCACCATATTCGGCGCGACGCTAGGCCTGGAGGATGCCTATCGTTTCGCCCGGGGCGAGGAAGTGCGCGCGTCCTCGGGGCAGCGGGTCAAGCTCAGTCGACCGCTCGATTTCCTGGTGGTAGCCGATCATGCCGAAGCGCTCGGATCAATGGATGAGCTGCTCAAGGGCAATCCGGACTTGATGAAGGACCCCACGTTGAAACGCTGGCGTGAACTGTTCAATTCGGGACCCGCCGGAGCGCAGGAGGCCTACACGGAAATGAACCGCGCTTCTACCGAAGGCACAACGCCGGAAGCCCTGAATGATCCAAAGCTCTTGCGGACAGTTTGGGACAAGTACATCAAGACGGGCGACCGTTTCAACGAACCCGGTCGCTTCACCGCGCTACTGGGCTATGAATACACCAGTAATTACAAGAGCAACAACTTGCATCGCGTGGTCATCTATCGGGACAGCGAAGAACGTGTGCGCGAGCTCCTGCCGTTCTCGGCACTGGACAGCGAGAACCCGGAGGATCTCTGGAGTTCGTTGCAGGCCTATGAAACCAGGACAGGTGGCCAGGTGCTCGCCATTCCCCACAACGGCAATATGAGTGGCGGCATGATGTTCGCGTTGAGCACGTTTGCCGGCGAGCCCCTCACCGAGGCCTGGGCGAAAGAGCGTGCCCGTTGGGAACCACTCTACGAGATCACGCAGATGAAAGGTGACGGCGAAGCGCACCCCATGCTCTCGCCCAACGACGAATTCGCGGATTACGAGACCTGGGACAAGATGACCATAGGCGGGCAGCCCAATAATGCGGAGAACTATCCCTTCGAATATGCGCGTTCCGCATTGAAGAATGGCCTGGCACTGGAGGCGGAGCTGGGAACCAATCCATTCAAGTTCGGCTTTATCGGCAGCACCGATTCGCACACTGCACTTGCAGCCGTCGAGGAAGACAACTTCTTCGGCAAGCATAGCGGTGTGGAACCCGGTGCCGAGCGGATGACGAGTCCCGTCGCGAAAGTCAGGGATCAGGTTGTGCTGGGGTGGGAGATGACGGCATCCGGCTACGCCGGTGTGTGGGCTACCGAGAACACCCGCGAAGCGCTGTGGGATGCGTTGAAGCGCAAGGAAGTCTACGCCACGACGGGCCCGCGTATCATCGTGCGCTTCTTCGGCGGTTGGGACTTCGTCGAGCAGGATGCCCACACCCGCCGACCGGCGCAAGCGGGTTACGCCAAGGGTGTGCCGATGGGGGGTGATTTAACAAACGCACCCAAAGGCAAAGTACCGACCTTCCTGGTGGCGGCATTGAAAGATCCCATCGGTGGCAACCTGGACCGGTACCAGATTGTGAAAGGCTGGATGGATGCCAAAGGCAAGCTGCACGAGCAAGTCTATGATGTGGCATGGTCCGGCGATCGCAAACCGGGCAAGGACGGCAAGTTGCCGGCCGTCGGTAATACCGTGGACGTGAAGGAGGCGACATGGACGAATACGATCGGCGCGAACGAACTGATCGCGGTGTGGAAGGATCCGGATTTCAACCCGGAACAAGCGGCTTTCTATTACGGTCGCGTCATCGAGATTCCGACGCCGCGCTGGACAGCTTATGATGCAAAGCACTACGGGCTGCAGCCGCCTCCCGAGGTACCGATGACCACCCAGGAGCGCGCCTACACGTCGCCGATCTGGTACACGCCGGGCAATGGCTGAGACACAAACAGAAGCGAAATACTGGAGGAGACCCATCATGACCACTCTAAACCCGTTTACCTCATTCGCGGCAGCAACCCTGCTCAGTGCCGCGCCCCTGTTGCTTTCCGGTCAGGCCCTGGCGCAGTACGTCCCGCTGGGCGACCAGGAGTCGTTGTCGGAGGTCTATCCCGGCAAGGCCTACTCGCCCTACGCCCAGCGCAGTTTCCCGAGCCAGGTCTTCTGGGGAGACACCCATCTGCATACCGCGCTGTCGATGGACGCCGGCCTGTTCGGCGCCCGGCTCGGCCTGGATGAGGCCTACCGCTTCGCCCGCGGCGAGGAGGTCATGGCCTCCAGCGGTCAGCCGGCCAAGCTCGCACGGCCGCTAGACTGGCTGGTGATCGCGGATCACTCCGACGGCATGGGGTTTATCACCGATCTCGCTGCAGGCAAGCCCGGCGTCATCGCCTTCGAGCAGGGCAAGCGATGGCACGAGGGCCTGCAGCAGGGTGGCGAGGCCTCGGCAGCTGCCGCGCTCGACCTGATCGGCACGTTCGCACAGGGGCAGATCGACCCCGAGATGTTCGCGGAGTACTCACCCGGTGGCAAAACCTATAGCTCGATCTGGGAAGACGTCGTCGATGCGGCCGAACGCTACAACGATCCCGGTCGTTTTACTACACTCATCGGCTTCGAGTGGACCTCGCTGGTCGAGGGCGCCAACCTGCACCGCAACGTGATCTTCCGCGACGGGGCGGACAAGGTGGGGCGGATCGTGCCCTACACGACCCAGGCGCCGATAGGCTCCAGCGACCCCCTGGATCTCTATGCCTGGCTGGAAAACTACGAGAAGAGCACCGGCGGCAGCGCCCTGGCGCTGGCGCACAACGGCAACCTGTCCAACGGCATCATGTTCCCCGTGGATGCCCAGTACACCGGCCGGAAGATCGACGCGGAATACGCCCGCCTGCGCGCCAGGTGGGAACCGATGTACGAGATCACCCAGATCAAGGGTGACGGCGAGACCCACCCCTTCCTGTCGCCGGATGACGCCTTCGCCGACTACGAGACCTGGGACGTCGGCAACCTGGACCTCTCGGAGGTCAAGACCCAGGGCATGCTGCAGTACGAGTATGCCCGCGAGGCGCTGAAGAACGGGCTGCTGCTGGAGCAGCGCCACGGCACCAACCCCTACAAGTTCGGTCTCGTGGGCTCCACTGACAGCCACACCGCGCTGGCGGCCGTCGAGGAGGAGAACTTCTTCGGCAAGGCCACCAACGCCGAGCCCAAGCCAGATCGCATGAGCCATCCCTTTGCCGAGAACGAGAACGGCGCGTTCCGGGGAGATATGCTTGTCGCTTCCGGCTACACGGGGGTCTGGGCCGAGGAGAACACCCGCGAGGCCATCTATGACGCGATGGCGCGCAAGGAGGTCTATGCCACCACCGGCCCGCGCATGATCGTGCGCTTCTTCGGCGGCTGGGACTACACGGCGGACGATCTCAACAGCCGCCAGCCGGCCTTCCGCGGCTATGAGAAAGGCGTGCCGATGGGCGGCGACCTGAAAGCGGTGAAAGGCAAGCAGGCACCGACCTTTATGGTCTACGCCTTGCGCGACCCCATCGGCGCCAACCTCGACCGCATCCAGGTCGTCAAGGGCTGGCTGGACAAGGACGGCAAGACGCACGAGAAGGTGTATAACGTCGCCTGGTCCGATGGCCGCAAACCCGATAACAATGGCAAGCTGCCACCGGTGGGCAACACCGTTGATGTGAAGAATGCAAACTGGACCAATACCATCGGCGCCTCGGAACTCGGCACCGTGTGGACCGACCCGGATTTCGACCCGGACCAGTCAGCCTTCTATTACGCCCGGGTCCTGGAAATCCCGACCCCGCGCTGGGTGGTGTATGACGCCTTCCGCTTCGGCGTGCCGATCCCCGAGGAAGCGGAGACCACCCACCAGGAGCGCGCCTATACCTCGCCGATCTGGTACACGCCGGGCAAGGGCTGATCCGCTATGGCAGCGGTACAGTGCAGACGAGGCTGCAGGCAAACAGTTTCATGCTGAGGTTGTTGCGCGAGCCGCTGGTCCACTTCGTGGCCCTGGGAGCGATCATCTTCCTGGTGTTCGACCTCACCAGCGAGACGGACCAGCCGGGAGAACGGCGGATCGTCGTCACGCCCGGCCAGGTGGAGCGGCTGGCCGGCCAGTTCTCTCGCACCTGGTTGCGCGACCCCACACCGCAAGAACTCGACGGGCTGGTCGAGCGCTATGTGCGCAGCGAGATCTACTACCGCGAGGCGCTGGCCATGGGGCTCGGCCAGGACGACCCCTATGTGCGCAATCGCCTGGCGCTCAAGCTGGAAGTCCTGCTCGATGATCTCTCGGCGGAGACGGAGCCCGGGGACGAGGAACTGACCCGCTTCCTCGCAGCGCATGCCGAGCGTTTCGCCGAACCGGCGCGGCTGTCGTTCCAACAGGTGTACCTGAACCCGGCGCAGCATGCGGACCCGGCGGCCGAGGCGCAGCGCCTGCTGGAGCTGCTGCGCAACGGGGCTGATCCGGGCGCGCTCGGCGATGTCTCGTTGCTGGTTTCCGGGCTCGACAGCGCCACCCCGGAGGAAATCGCCCGGCAGTTCGGCGAGAATTTCGCCGACGAGCTGGCTGCGCTGGAGCCGGGTAGCTGGGTCGGCCCGCTCCGTTCACCGTTCGGGGTGCACCTGGTCCGGGTCTCGCAGCTTCAGCCTGCACGGCAACCGGCGCTGGCGGAGATCCGCGACGCGGTCCTGGTCGAATGGCGTGACCAGCGCCGCCGCGAGGCCAGGGAGCAGGCCTACCAGCGCCTGCGGGAACGCTACGAAATCGTCATGCAACAGGCATCCACAACCCCGGGGTCGGACGGCCCCGCCACACCTCAGGCCGCGCAGTGATCAGGGCGCTACGCCAGCTGCTCGCCCTGTTTGTCCTGCTGTCCGGGTTGTGGTCCGGCCCGGGCATCGCGCACGAATCACAGCCGGGTCTGCTCGAACTGCGCCAGCTCACCACCGAGCGTTGGGAAGTCGTATGGCGGGCTCCGATCTATTACGGCAAGCCGCACCCCGCGCGTCTCGCGCTGCCGGTGGACTGGGAGCCCCTGGGTGAGCCGAGCGTGCAGCGCCTCGCCAGCGCCGACCTGCACCGCCAGGTCGTGACGGTCCCGCCGGACTCCGTGGACGGCAGCGTCATCGGCTTCCCCGGGCTGGAGCAGACCATCACCGACGTGTTCGTGCGCCTGTCGCGGCTCGACGGCAGCGAGGCATCCCAGGTGGTGCGCCCGACCAAACCGGAGGCGGTGCTGCGCGGCGAGCGGCCGTGGCACGTGACTGCCGGGGAATACCTGGTGCTCGGTTTCCACCACATCCTGCTCGGCATCGACCACCTGCTGTTCGTACTCGGGCTGCTGATCATCGTGCGCGGCGCGCGCATGCTGGTCGAGACCATCACCGCCTTCACCGTCGCCCATAGCATTACCCTGGGGCTCGCCACCCTCGGTTATGCCAGCGTACCGGGCACGCCACTCAATGCCGCGATCGCGCTGTCGATCCTGTTCCTCGGCCCGGAAATGGTACGGGTGTGGCGAGGGCAGACCAGCTTCACCATCCGCCATCCCTGGGTGGTGGCCTTCTGCTTCGGCCTGCTGCACGGCTTCGGCTTCGCCAGCGGCCTGTCCACCGTGGGTATGCCGCGCGCCGAGATCCCGCTCGCGCTGGCGATGTTCAACGTCGGGGTCGAACTCGGGCAGTTGGTCTTCGTGGCCCTGATACTGCTTTCCTGCCGGGCAATGCAGGTGCTGGCGTTCCGCTGGCCGCGCTGGGTCGAGTTGGTGCCCGCTTACGCGATCGGCTCTCTTGGCGCCTACTGGACGATTCAACGCACCGCGATGTTGTTATGAGGAGAATCGCATGAACACTGCACGACACCCTGAATGGCTGGCGGCCGTTGCGCCGCTGGCCGCGTCGGTCGCACTCTGGCCCCTGGCCGCCCGGGCCCACGTGGATTCGGGCCAGGCCGGCGACCTGGTCATGGCCGCGGGGCTGTACTTCCTGTGGCGGGCGCTCGGATGAGCCGATCCGGATCCCTGGCGGCGCTGGCCGCCGTGATGCTCGCGCTGCCGGGTACGGCACAGGCTCACCTGGTCAGCTCGGGGCTCGGACCTTTCTACGACGGTGCCCTTCACCTGTTGCTGTCTCCCGGCGATCTCGCCGGTCTGCTCGCTATCGCGCTGCTGGCGGGCCTGCGCGGCGCACGGGCGGGCAGGTTCACGGTGATCACGCTGCCGGCGGCCTGGCTGCTGGCGGGCCTGCTCGGCCTCGGCCTGCCGGCCTTGCCGGACCCGCGCTGGCTCGACATTGTCTCGTTGCTGGTGCCGGGGCTGCTGGTGGCTGCCGACGCCAGACTGTCGCCCGTCGCTCTCGCGGCCCTGGCAGCGGCTTACGGCCTGCTGCACGGTCTCTTCAACGGCGCGGCCCTGGCCGCCATCGGCGCCGGCACCTCGGCCCTGCTCGGCATCGTCCTCACGGCGCTGGTCCTGACTCTCCTCGTTGCCGCCGCCGTGACTCCCTTGCGTGTCCTCTGGGCTCGCGTCGCGATCCGGATCGCCGGCAGCTGGGTCGCCGCTGTGGGGCTGCTGATGCTCGGATGGCGCGCGCAGGGAATGGTCTGAAGCAATCGTTCAATGGGACGAACCACGGTTTGTTATTACGCTTCTCGAAAAATATGGCGACCAGCTGAATGAGTGACAGACCAGGATGGTGTCGCGGTTGTTCGCTGAAGGTCGAAAGGGCTTTGAAGGCGGAATAACGACAGAAAATATGAAGCCATCACCAAGTGCCCCAATCGAACAGCCAGCCGTGATCTTTCTGACCTGGTTGCCAAGGGTATAATCATTCCGTTACCAGGTGGTGGTAGAACAACGCGCTATGAGTTGACGATTGTTAAACCGGCTCAGCCTGGTCCGACAAAAAAATAAGTTACCGTGTGGGTCGGTGATTTTTTTTTACGATTAGCAGGATTTTCTGAGCATGGTATTTTTCATGGTATTTTCTGCGGCTGGCAGGGCTAAAAACAACGATACCATGAGAAGCGAACTGATGCAGTCGTGGTATTTTCCAGACGCCGCTCAGATGCCAGTCTTTGATCCAGGATGGCGTTATTGCACGCTATAAACACGCCAAATACTAATTTAATATGGCGTGAATAGATGCTAAAATCGCGTCATGACATGGATATGGCAACAATCCGATTGGCCCGATTTCCGCTACGACAAGCATGCGCTCGAACACCGGGAGCTTGAGTTTCGCCTGAACTCAGAGCGGCTGGCCGGCAGCTTTGATGCGCTATCGATGGCGTACCAAGAGGATGCCACGATTGACTTGATGCTTTCAGAGGCCATCAAAACCAGCGCCATTGAGGGCGAGGAATTGGACAGAGAGTCGGTCAGGTCGTCGCTGCTCTCATTAATTACATCTGATACGCTACCAGACAACTCTGACCAGAAAGCAGCGGGGGCCGCGATGCTGCTGGTGGACGTTCGCAAGAACTGGCGTTCATCCCTGTCACATGACCTGCTGGGTAAGTGGCAGTCCATGGCCATCCCGGAACAGCGCTACACGCCCATTTTGCGGGGCGCATACCGCAACGATCCTTCTCCAATGCAAATAGTGAGCGGGCCTTACAGACGCGAAAAGGTTCACTATGAGGCCCCACCAGCGGCTCGGGTACCTGATGAAATGGCGAAGCTTATCGAATGGTACAACCAAACCAGTCCTTTGAGCGGGGATAAGATAATATCCGGGATTGCCCGAGCAGGTATTGCTGATCTCTGGTTCGAAGTGATTCACCCCTTCGATGATGGTAACGGGCGAGTTGGCAGGGCGATCGCTGATCATGCACTTTCGCAGTCTCTCGGCTATCCAACCACGGCTTGTCTTGCCACGGCAATAGAAGGGGACAAAAAAGCCTATTACCTGCAGCTGGAAAAAGCCAGCCGCGGAAGCATGGATGTTAACGTTTGGCTGGATTATTTCGCTGATACAATCATCAAGGCACAGGAATTTGCCAGGGAAGAAGTGGATTTCGTTCTGGCCAAGACACGTTTCTACGAAGCTTATGGCGATCAGCTGAATGAACGGCAGGCCGGGATGGTATCTCGGGTGTTTGCTGAAGGACGCAGAGGCTTTGAAGGCGGAATAACGACCAGAAAATATGAAGCCATCACCAAGTGCCCCAATCGAACAGCCAGCCGTGATCTTTCTGACCTGGTTGCCAAGGGTATAATCATTCCGTTACCAGGTGGTGGTAGAACAACGCGCTATGAGTTGACGATTGTTAAACCGGCTCA